>Ga0126342_10022076_pt1 | contig 10554 bp, 7 predicted proteins | sample Cyp1metagenome_FD_92528 | JGI IMG/M metagenome (GOLD analysis project Ga0126342, IMG submission 92528) | Coral microbial communities from Lord Howe Island, Old Settlement Bay, Australia - Cyphastrea 1 metagenome | ecosystem: Host-associated > Invertebrates > Cnidaria > Coral ...
AGCTCGGAAGGTCCCAGGTTGAGGTCCAGCGGTGCCCAGTGCGCTCAGACCCTTGCAGTTGAGGTCCAGCAGTGGCCACTGCGTGCGGAAGTTGGCGAAGAGCTTGGCGAAGAGTTGGCAAGGGGGAAGTGGACATGGAAGTGGAGGCAGAGGTGGTGGAGGAGAACGAGGAGGAGGAGGAGAAGGAGGAGGAGGAGAAGAACAACTCTGATAAAATCTAACAACCCTCACCTGGCAGGTGGGGAAAAATCTTCATGATTTTCTGACTTTTCGTGATGTGTGTGATTTTGTAACAAAATTCAACCAATTCGTGGTATTTCGTGGTTCATAATGATTCACCATGGTTCATCATGGTCATCCACTCAACCGGGCTAATAAAGATGGGCCACTTGGATTGACCCAATCAGTGGGGCAAAGATTCACCCATGAATTCATGAAATCATGAAAGCGAAAAAAGCCAATCGCGCCTGTGCCCACCATTTCTGGCTCTCTGGGTCTGGAGAGTTTGATCCCCGCTTGACTCATATCATGAGGGCAAAAAAAAAGTATAACTGGTAATTTGAACCGCAAAATGCTGAAAAAATCGTGACCAAAAAGATCTTGAAACGATACATCCAGATTCTGATCCAGGACTTCCTTCAGTTGCATCCCCTGGTTCGGTGTATGGCTGACGGGGAGCCAGGAATGCAAAAAAACAGTGCTTCAAAACTCATTGTTCGCCATCAAAATATGCGTAACCTAATTACAGTAGGGTATACTTCATTTTTGGAGAAACCAATGTTATAATAAAGTTAAGACAATATAAAATAACATAGATAACTATCTACACGATCAGTATTATACCAGATCATACCACCAATGTTTGCAAGTTATTGGTATTACCATATATATACGCCATATATACCATATTACTTACATATTAGACCATAATATTGTGAGTATTACCCTCTGGTTATTTAACATAACCGTGGGAAATGGCCCATTTATAGATGGTTTACCTATTAGACATGGTGATTGTCCATGGCTATGTTAAAAAGCCAGACGGTACATCATATTGTACCCCAATCATCCCCACTCAGATATGATATAATACCATGATGTACCTGGAAATATCCAAAATATAATCATCACCAATAAGAAAAAATATTACTATATTGGGTAATTACATATAATCATCCCCACTCTCCGATTTTGCTACCCACTCACTTTTTTTGGTTTCCAGATGTTTCACTCCAAACTTCCAGGATCATCCCATCCATCACGGGTGAAAAAATTAGTCATCACCCTGCTTGGATGGGTAAATCTCCTACCCTCTGGTAATGTGAAATGTGAAATCGCTATGGATTTCTCAGCTAGCCATCTTAGACCATCTTTACCAGAAGCTATGTAAGGCTAGGCTTACCCTCTGGTAAACGTCTACAAAAAACGAACTGGAAAGATCCACCATTTTTAATGGGAAAATTCACGATTTCTATGGCTATTTTCAATAGCAAGCTGTTAAATTAAATTACCAGAGGGTAACTGACCTTATCCCATCAAAATAAGTGGCTAAGAAAAGACCTTACAAGGTGGTGCCCCCCAGTTATAAATGGGTTGTAATCCCATGAAAACTAGTTCGATATATCACCAACAAAAACCATAGTGAAATTGGACCAGCATCTGCACCCACCAACCAATCGCGATTTAGCGAACAAAGGGGCACCACCCTTTTTATGTTATAATTTATAATCCCAGTTACGACGATACGCCCTTGCGATCCGGGAGAAAAAACGGGTCTCCAGTAGCTCCACGACCATTTCCCATTTGCCGCCCTTCTCCTAAGACTTCGTGGGCATGGGGGGTTACCTTCCGGGGGACCCTTGCCGTTTCTTGGGTGTGCCATCCAAAAATGTCATTTCAATGGGTCGTTTAACGGAAAAAATGTCGAGAAAATGTGACTATGACTGAGGACAATGGTGAGACAATGGTGATATTTCACCAAACATATCCATTTTTGAGGATCATACTATTCATTTTTGAGGTCCAATAATTTTGAGACATACTCAAATGATGAAGCTGAAACCCTTTCCCCAATTGCTTGACGATGAGCTTGGATGGCCTAGTTGAACGTTCATGGCAGTATTTTTCAGGGGTGATCAATGAAGTAGCAGAATCACCTAGGCTTACTGTGGTAAACACATCGCCATAAACCTCTAAATGGTGAAGCCGTGTCGAATTTGGGTCACCCATGGAATCTGGTTGTTCAACCTAAAATAGTTTGGATGTATGGATGTTCATCGCCCCATTCACATGTTGTTTCATGTTGTTTCATGTTGTTTCATGTTGTTTCATATGCTTAGGTAACTTGATCCATTCCCATGTCTTTTTGGTTGTTTTCAGAATGAATATATTGCTCGAAACACACACACACACCCGCACACACACACACCCCATCAACTTACAACGTGCGGCCCGGTTCGTTAGCTATATAAGTTGGTTTATAACCAGCTTAATGGGAGGTCTGATTGTCATTATCAACGCCATAGTTACCCTCCAGTTGGACCAACGTGGCAATGCTGGAAATTTTGGAACCAAATAACTATGGCCGCTGGAGGTTCATGGATTTCTAGCTGGGAAAATGATTGAACTAAGAGGGGGATTTTGCAGCAATTCATGTTTGATTACCAGAGGCTACATCAGATCAGCTATATCATGCTATATCGTAGGGAACTTTTCCATGATATATCAGCAAACCATGATGATGGATTGAAACCATTGCCAATTGTTTGATTTTTCCGGAGGGGTCGAGGCTCGGGAGGCTCGGGAGGCTCGGGAAGGCTCGGTCGCTGCCGGAGAAGATCATCTATTCAGCATGGTGAAGTGGTTCACCAATGAAATGTAGCAGTTGCTCCCCCCAAGAGGAAAATTCAATCCTGAAATAGTGGCAAAAAATGGTAACTAATGGTAAATAATGGTCAATTATGCCAATGAATAGTGGTAAATAATGGTAAATCTCAATCTGCTACTTTTTCTTAGGGTTACTATAGTTACTATACTCCTTTAAAATATGATGTGAGACCATGGCCGCAAACATCCATGAAATAAGAGCAAAAAAAACATCCATCATCCTACAAGCCTACCAGCCCAAGGTTTGGCCAGCCGTGCTGCTAAGGGTCACATGCTGCGATGGCAGTGCTGAACGCTACCACCTGAGAAGTTCAGCAGGGTACCGCCCATGTTTGAGACCGAATGGGTTGAGTTTTGTGCCGAAAATGCTAGAGTAATTCTTAAGGACAAATGTAGCAATTAAAGATTCTTGTTATGGCCAGCATCCGTTGCAAATTTGCAATCGAATCGCCACAAACAATAAGAGAGATAACCAATAGATAACCATTTTTCGGGCCCCGAACTCAACCGCAAATCAGACTGTGAGCCCACTTCCTAAGCTGTGGTGATTTGGTAGGTTGAGTCAAAAACCACACTGCGAGGTGGGTCTTTTTTTGTTTGGCAATATCAACTCAGTCATCATGTTTGTTGGATATGACATGATATGACTAAGCCATGACTCCAAACAGCATGGGCCATCATCACACAACCCACCATGCGTGTTGGTTTCATGAAGTAGTTTCATATGTTTTCCGATGCTTCCGAGACACTTCCTATTTGTGGGCTTCCTGACATGGATGTACCCCAATAATAGCTGGATGATTTATGTCATGGAAAATCCATGGGTGATGACTAGGGGTACCCCCGTGATTTGGAAGCCTCCATATATATATATATATATATTTATTTATATATATACAGTAATACACACATGATAGATTTATATATCATTTGTTGGTTTATACCCTCATTATATCATCTTACTAAACCAAATGGATCCAAATAGTATGTATATGTTTCAATCCAAAACTCGGGGCCCCCGCATTGCCATCATCCACTGCACTGCACCGCATTTCCTGCACTGAGTGCAGAAATCCGGTTGCCACCAGGGCAACTAATTGTACCCATTTTTCAGACGCGCTGCAACAAAAAAGACACGAGTTTCTTTCTTCAATAGCTGCACCTTATCTTCTTTTATTTGTTGAAATTTGTACTGTCATATATATATATATATGATGTATGTGTGTATTATATATATGTATAATGTATGTATGTATGTATGTATGTATGTATGTATGTATGTATGTATGTATATACATTCCATTAGGCTCAATATATATATACATATTAGCATATTAATATTATATATATATTTACATATCGTGACATTTGCATCTATTAAAGTACATTGACCTACTGTGAGTGTGAGTGCGAGTGTGAATGTGGAATGTGAGTGTGTCTCACACTTGGGACACTCCTTTCTTGTCCGGTGCGATTCGACAAGCTGGTTTGGAAATCGGCGAATGCAGCATGGTCTATCTGCAACAATTGCCCAAATAAAATGGCCATATATGGCCATTAAAAAAAAGTACCCTCTGGTAAACTAACATAACTATGGAAAATCACCATTTTTAATGGGTAAATCAACTATAAATGGACCATTTTCAATAGCTATGTTTTTGTTAACCTGAGGGTATTCCATTCCATGGTATTCCCATTCTAAGACAAACCCATTTTACTATGGCTGGTTGTGGCTGTTAAGAAATGGCTCCCTCGACAACTCTTTCCGTCGTTTCATCATCTTTTGTGAACCAGTCTACCACCGTTTCAGCGTTGAGAAAACTGGTAAACCACTGCTTCTGAAATGATCGTTGAAACAAAATTTCGAACTAATTATTGGAAACCTCAACTATCACAACTGATATAGCAAAACAACGTTAAAGAAAAAAGAACGTACGAACAACAAAATCTGGGGATCCTTGTTGGTCTTCCCCCAACCCAGTTGTCGTTTCCTCGAAGAGGTACAACGCCCGTGACCATTCGAAGGCTGAAACACCTCGGAGGTGTTAAACGTACCTCCTGTGATCTCGAAAAGGGTGATTTTTACATCCGAAATTGGCTGAGTTAACCACCAAAACAGTGATGTAACATGTTTTGACATGATTTGACATAATTTACCTAATAAAAAATGGAGAATTGACAGAATTGACGACTGAAGAAGGGAAACGGGGAAAGTGGAGATTAACCATTCACACATTTTCAAATGCATATGTAGTGTGGGAATATGTGGGAATATTTCACCAAGAATATCAATCAGGGTTTGGATGAAAACTGGTGGATGCCCTAAAATAGCCATTGTTGATGTATGGAAAACAAGATCATCAAAGTTTGATATCAAACAAAGCCATTTGGGAGCTTCCCTAAAATATGGCCCAAAAAAACATTATCATCCATTGTTATTTTCGGATGTTCCATATTCTAAACCCAAACTTTCACCTGGTTGGTGCTATCTATCCACATTTTCAGGAAAGGCCCATTTCGACAGAAGGGCCATGGGTTTTTTCTGCGGAAACGCTGTAGGTTTCGCTGGCCGGTTTCAGTGGATCCGTTGAAGGGGTTGCTTGGAAAACCCTATGGAGGTTTCTTTTAAAATGGGGGTAGCCCCTACATCATCAACTGGTGAATTTTCTTTCCCATTAAACATATTAAACATGGCTGGGAGGGATAAACTCACTGATGAACACGACTCTGTAGACGTATATCATCCAATAAAAAGACGAATTGAGCCAGGTCAGATATAGAAATTGGATGAAATTGGTTGTTGATACGTTGATACTGTATCATGTGATACAAACATATGACATATACAGACCAACAAAAAATGCATCCTTTCGTTGGTCTGTAAAGAGCAACTCCTCTAGTGCTCCAGCCCAAAAATGTCAGAAATTTAGGCCGACCCCAATGGGTTCAGGAACTTTGCCCATGAGCCCCGTGCCCAAGGTCCAATTCTCAAGGCCAATTCCAAATATTCCAAGGGATTACTGGTGGATTACTGAGTTACTGGTAACATCTGAGCTGCGCTTTTTTTTTCGATCAACGCCTCAGCTCTAGCAGAAACGTCGGTGTACTAAGTGGAACTACGACAGAACCAGCGATGTAAGCCTCGACTCGAAGGGATTGCGACATCAGGGGATTGATCGGGCATTTGTAGTCACCACCAGTTCGTAGGTTAACACCTCTGCCCCTTGCCAAAGTTCCTTACTAAAACCAAACTTTTCTCCCCTGCCATGGTGAAATTTGCTGATTGGCTAGAGCATGATTAGCGGAACTACTGAAGAAATACCACAGTAGGAATTGAGGATGAAAATGGATGAACATGGATAAAAGGTATGAAAAGAAAGAATGATTCAACATGACATGATTCAATAAGGCTCTGCGGCAGAGATCCTCAACACGAAATCGCCTCCAGAGACAGGACGATCAGTCCAGGTCTGCGCTTGAGCTCTTGGATCGCTGCGTAATCATAGAAGCCTTGCCATCTGCCCGCATCAGACCATCGTATGGTCTCACGGTAGAGACGTTCCTCTTTTGGATCTGTTTGTTGTAGCTTTCTTCGAGAGGTCTCAAAAACCGACGAATGTCGGCCCAAAAATTGCGCCCGAAAGGCAAACATCGGCGGAACAAGGAAGAAAATGGTCGCAAATACCGTCACCATCTGATTGAAATCATAGCCAAATGACTGGCACACCAGAATCACGTACCGCATCATAGGGACCATATTGTTCCCCAGATACACCGCTTTTGGAGGACCAGAATCAGGGGCAATTCCGCTGAGCTGGAAGATGCAATAATCACGCACTGACACGGTCAGTAAGTGCAAAAATAACAGGATCACCGGCTTTTTTGTGTGTGTTAAAAACCTGGATTCAAAGGTCGTAAGGATGTGCTTACGCACAGTTTACACGTTGCTTACGCCGCTGAGGATTTTCCTTACGCGGGAATATTGGTTTGCGCAAGGCTTACGCGGCACTTACGCGTGACCGCCCGGTTACTTAACGAAACATAAGGGGTTTTACAGCGTAGCTCATCTGATGCTAGCTCTGCTTCAATAACACTCATGATCAAAGATTTGGCACTGATTTCCATTCAATGCAAGCTACCTCTTGAGTTGCTAGGTGGTCATGCATACAATGAATGCACAGATAATTTTATGGCTAAGGCCCAGTAAGGCCAATCAAATACCCTCTGGTAAACTAACATAACTATGGAAAATCACAATTTTTAATGGGAAAACTCAGTATAAATGGTCATTTTCCATAGCTTTTTGTATGTTTACCAGAGGGTAATCATCCGGAATGTTTAGACTGAAAACCTGCGAAATAAGTCTCACGCTGGGATGGTCCACATCTAGTCAACTGTGGAAAATCACCATGTTTTACTGGGTAAATCAACGAACTAACTTTCTATGGCCATTCTCAATAGCAAACTGTTAGTTTACCAGAGGGTAGTAAGTGAGATCAGATCAATGGCCATTTTAGGATCCGATTGACTGGAGGCACCTTTTAATATTTATTTGCCTATTTTTCAGGGCTAAATTTCAGGGAATATCACCAGAAATATGGCCAAAAATATGGTACATTTACGTAGCTCCACGGTGCTCCATGTATTGGATCCTAAAATTCCGATCGATCTATGCCATGGTGAAAACTCCAAGCATGGCAAAAATGCGAAGAACCATCCCACACGGGGAATCCCAAATTGATGCTTAGATATAGAGTTTATTTTTTTTTCCATCCAGTTTGTTATCCCATACTACTGGATTGAACATCAGAACTGGGCAGTTCTGAACACACCAGTCATCGCATGTCAACCATCCAAGGGGCAAACGCGACACAAAGAAGAGTAGATGATCACATTGCTACGCACCTGGCAGCCATCGAGATCGAGTGATTTTTCGGATGGTGAAATCAAGGTGAAATCAGAAAGTCGAAGCATCGCTGTATGGTCACAGAATTACTATTAACTATGTTTTAACTGTCATTACATATTACTATATGTTAGACACATATTCTAAATAACAATATCACAATATCTGGTTTTGTTGTGGTTTAAAAAGAGTGTTATCGCTGAGTCGCAAGACGATGCAGTCTCGTCTCGATCAGGAATACTTCCGCCAACCAGATCATACCAGATCAATCCAAGAAACGAATGTCACTTTCCAAGCTCTACAATGGTCACTTTCAGTAATCGCTTTGATCTTGAAACCAATGGACTCCTGGATGATAGTACGACGATTTCAAACTCCTATCAGTTTTGCAAAGCAAGCGGTTCTTCAGCCAACTTCAGCCAACTTCAGCCAACTTCAACCATCAACCACTTCCCCAAATGGACATGTCATGACATTTCTTGATTTTTCCCCCCCAAACCACAGCTTTCCGCGGCTCCAACTGACCAAGTCCGTAGACCTTCTTCGCCCCCATGGTCTCAAGCAGAGCCAAGGCGTGTTGCCAGTGCCCCTCCTACGGTGCAAAGTGACCAAGGTGGGCCAAAGCGAGGATGGGTAAATTGGCGCATCTTCTGATTTTTTACTTAGCAAAGTTGGTTTATAAGTAGGTCAACTAAGTTTTGGTGTATATATATATATTGATTGTGTTCTATAATTAGATCTCGGTTCAAAGCAACACCTGAGGGGCACCACCATGCAATTTCAATATAACTTATGGATATTTTTGGAAAATATATCTGCATATAAAAAAGGGTCAACTATGGAGTTGCCCTGCCACAGCTCCTGGCGTGTGGTCACCTCATTAAAAGAACATCGCGTAACACATCGCAACGGCCATAGATGGTAAATCTCTATGGATTGATGATCAATCCCAATGGGAAATCAATCCATGTTTGGATCTCAAAACAGAGCTTGCGAGTATTTTCAAGGACTGGTGTTCTGTTTTTTGGTTTAAATGATGCTTAAAATCATGACCCTTAGATCTGCAAAATCAGTTTTTTTTTTCTGAGGGTTCAACAGTAAAGTTCCAGAATCCCCTGGTTGCTGTCGGTAGCTGCTTGGATTTTGACCCCGAATAAGTTGGGAACCTCCCAAAAACCAATCCACTGAGAACTGAAACTGGAGAATCCCCGGCCCTTTTCGTTCGACGTCCCGAAAATTGGCCCATTGTTGATGGGGATATCCCAGCTATTACCGTGGCCCCAAACAGGGTTGACATACATGATATGGTACCTAATGATCCACAGTAACTAGTGTAGTCCCTGGTAAACTGACATTAACTGTGGAAAATCAGCATTTTTTACTGGGTAAATCAACGAACTACATGGCTGTTTCCAATAGAAAACTGTGAATGTTTACCAGAGGGTACAATGTGAGGCCCCCAAGATAGCTAAGTTGGTGCACATAACTCCAATAACTATGGTTTATGGTACTTATAACGAACTAGTTACTGGGGCAAATCTAAACCAACATTCACATCACTGGGGGGCCCCACATTGTAGTAGGTGAGATCATAACCATCACTGGGAGAACCAGGTCTATGAACCAGTTGCAGTTCCTGGGGCCCTCAGGTCGCGCCCAAACTTCCAGTCCTGGCCATTGATCGCCGCCCCAAAAGCTACTGGGCTCAACGGAAAGTGCCGCACCTGCCGAGTCCATGGTTTTTGTTGCTGGATTTTCGCTGCTTGGAGATATCCCACAAAGATCATTTCACAGCGCAATTGCGCAATGGCCTGATGACAGAGGAATTACCTATTTAAAAATAATAAAATATATATTATATCTTATATATATTATATATCATATGTATTAAATATAAATCTTATATATCTTAGATGTATTATATATAAATCTTATATATCTTATATCTTATAAATCTTATATATCTTATATATCTTATATATCTTATATATCTTATATATCTTATATGTATGTATATTCCGAAACTATGTTAAGTTGCCAAAGGGTAACGTTGACGTGAGGTGCTCGCCCACAAACTGTTCCGTGGCGTGGCATACCACCAAAACTTCCATTGATCTTTCAGGCACCCTGTGGATCTTGTCGGGTGAATTTCATGTTGGAAAGGGATGAACCAATTATTGTGGATGATTTCCTATCAAAAAGAATCCAAAACCATCACGTCCCATGAGTTTTGGAGAAACTCATCAGAATTGCATGAGAAAAAATACTTTACTTCGTGTGATCCCCACCATGACATTTATACATTTTCTTACTGGCAAATCTTCTGGCATTCTATCTGACATATCTTGTGGCATACTATCTGGCATTCTATCTGGCATATCTTCTGGCATATGTTCTGACATATCTTCTGGCATCTCTTCTGGCATTCTATCTGGCAAATCTTATGGCATTCTATCTGGCATATCTTCTGGCATTCTATCTGACATTCTATCTGGCATATCTTCTGACATTTTTCTGGCATTCTATCTGGCATATCTTCTGACATTCTATCTGACATATCTTCTGACATTCTTTCTGGCATATCTTCTGACATTCTGTCTAACATATCTTCTGACATTCTTTCTGGCATTCTATCTGGCATATCTTCTGACATTCTATTTGACATCTTTTCTGACATTCTTCCCGTTGAGGTCCGGCAGTGCCCACTGCGATCTGGAAGTCGCGGTTGAGGTCCGGCAGTGCCCACTGCGATCTGGAAGTCG
>Ga0126342_10022077_pt1 | contig 10554 bp, 5 predicted proteins | sample Cyp1metagenome_FD_92528 | JGI IMG/M metagenome (GOLD analysis project Ga0126342, IMG submission 92528) | Coral microbial communities from Lord Howe Island, Old Settlement Bay, Australia - Cyphastrea 1 metagenome | ecosystem: Host-associated > Invertebrates > Cnidaria > Coral ...
GATGCGAAACATCAGGGTGTGGCAATGGCGTTGGATGAACTCCAAATCAAAAAACCTTTTGGAGGTCACTGGTCGCTCTTTGAAGAAGCGCATGGCGATGTGAGAGGAGGAAAACATCGCGCGAGTTTTCAAGTTCCCTGTAAATTACAGGACATCATCAAAAATGCATTTCAAATTCCCAGGGAACTTTAAGCCTTTTTCGTGGAATGAATCAATAGTTTCGCTATGGCGAAAACGGCATTTTTTCAAAACGCTCAAAACTGCTGGCGCGGTTTTCCCCCGACGGGATGTATATGTATGGGCTGTTGGTCTTGGAGTCACCGGGCACGTTTTTGCCGAAAGGCATCATATTTTCGCGCTATTGTCGGTGAGTCGGTGACGTGATTTTTTTTTGTACCGGTTGGACGTGTGACAGAGTGAATGATCCAAAGACTTTCCTCAATATGGCGGCTTTCATGGTTGGTCAATTTACAAACCCAAGTGGATGATTTATGGTTGTTTTTACTTTGGTGGCAACAACCATAGAATCCCATTGATTTGGAAATGCCCAAGTTTGAAAGCACCAAGGCTGACAAAAACTCCAAGACTGCAGCTGCCCGACCCCCAATGCGCAAGATCGGCCCATATTTCCGGCATCATTTGCAACTGGCTCAAAAATGGTCAAAATGATTAGCCTCGAAATTGGACGGCTAAGCCAGCAGAATTGCGGCTATAAATCATAGCCAAGCACAGTGCAGAATATACAGTACAAAACATGTATAAACGGAAACTGGGAACAGCTGCGAATATGTCATCGAAATTGCAGGGGGTTTTAAGGCCAAACAAACGACCAAATTTGACCCGCAAAACTCGGAAAAACCTCAGTGGTGCTAGGTGATTCCCAAGCTGAGCGGTCAAGTGACCCAGACTCTCGGATTGTCGGGAAGGTGGATGGAGCATGATGCAGCCCAAAAGTGAGGATTTTTGCACCAAAAAATAACAACAAAGAGTTTTCACCCTCCAAACAAGGAAACCAACCAAAAACTTCGCCGAAAAAGAGGGAATCAACAAGCATTGATTGTGGTGCAACCAAAAAACATGATCTAAGCAAGAAAAATGGTGTTTTCACGAATAAGCATCAAGATGTGAGTGCAAGTGAGAAATGTTGACAAAAATGCCAAAGACCGAGATGAACCGCCAAGAACCGGGGCTGGCTACTTGCAATCTCCTGGATAGTCATGGAGGGACGTCCCTGATATCCACAACCAAGTTGGGAACACAATCTGTGTTAATAAGGAGATGCATAGCGCAGATCCCCATGCCAAGATGCCAAGGACGGATGCGCCTGCAGGCTTTTGGTCTGACAGCGATACCGATGAAATCAAAGCTGTGACACGAGAGGAGGGATAAGATATGTCAAAGTTGGGCTTAAGTGTCCTCAGATTGCCCTGTGCCCCTTTGATTTTCTGGAAACTTGACCGGAACCAGGTTCGGGATTTCTCAAAGAAAGGGATATTTGGGTACTATACCTACTCAAGGGTATGATTTCAAAACCTGAAGTGGTTTATGTGACTGGGAAGCTCAAAAAGAGCTGTCAACGGAACATCTTCCATTGAGTTCGATGGTTTTCCCAGCTATAAGCCTCCATGGCTCGTTCGGGGATTTCCTAGCCAGGTTTGATTACAATCCAAGGATTCCAACTGGTAGCCCCTGAAAAACACCTTAAACCAATCTTATGGACAAACTTGCCGATCCTACATAAACCCTGAATAGACCCTACGCCTAAAATAAAATTAATCCCTACCTTACTACACCTTAAAAAAAATAATCCCTATATAGATCCACCCGAAGCTCTGGACTTGCAAGGAATCGAAGGCGGAAAACCGTGAAAAACAATCTTCTAGTGCCATTCGACATGGCTCCGATGTGGAAATCGCAGCCGATTTTTTTTTCGGATGCAGCCTTTTGCTATCCAATTCCATTAAGTCAACCGATCTTTCCCATTCTCTCGGAGTCTTTGGCATCATGCTTTGAATCTGTGATTCGCCTGGTGCCTGGGTAACGAAATGGCTGGAGGAGTTTGCGCTTGAGTCCCTGGGGCTTTTCATCGATGCACAGTGGCAGTCATGGATCAACTGAAGTGACATGGTGCCCCAAAATGGCCATTGGAACAGCCAGAATATGCCAACACTAAGAATCAAAAATTAGGGCATGGTATTCGTGTCCTTTTTCAGATGGATAGCTTTCCAAATGATTTTGTCACCTCAAACCTGATGCCACCCCAGACCTGCTTCAAAGTACTCTTCTCAAGGCCCAAGGGCCCGAGCGCATCCTGCTCTGGTGGCGAGGATCCAAACGGATTTTCTTCGCAGTCATTTTAATGGAGCTTGGATTCAGAAAGGCAGGTGATAGATTCCAGAGGGAACGTTCTCCAAAAAATAGCACCCTTATCCACCCTTGCATTATCATTCCGACGTGGTAACATCAAATGTGCAGATAATCTGAAGAAGACGCAGCTGTTCATCACAGAGGGACGATAAATATACCCGTGCGCTGTTTTCTGATAAGATTGAGGATGGCTTATGTTTATTATGTTTTTTTAGTTTACCTCATAGCTATGGGGCAGAATTATCAAACCCCAAAACGGGTGGACCACATACTAAACATGACTGACCAATTTTGTGGGGCGATTGGTGGCCCAATTTTGAGCGCAGTTCTGAGACCTTTCCTTGGCTGGAAACGCACCTGACTCCGGCCCCAAGCACGAGTCAGGATGGGAATGCTCCAGTGAACCAATAGAAGAACAGAAAGCTATCAATTGCTTACGGTTTGCCAAAAGAACTGAATTAATCCACAGGAAAGTCACCAACTAGATCCAAATGTCAAGATAGTAGCATGCAAGAAATTACAAGAGTGGGCTTATGGGTTGGACTTTTTGCCGAGGTAAGCTCGCATGAAAACCGCAGGTAAAGTGGGTCAACTGCAGGGTGAACATCAGGTTGGTTCGACGCCCCAGATCTCCCGTCTTGAACCTCGGGACTCTGTCACTGCGGGGTCAGGGCCCGGTTTTTCGCCACGCAGAGCGGCTGCATCTTGCTGTCTTGTTGTCCAAGCTGTGGACACTCTTCAAAAACAAGATGCAGCCCACGAACCCGAATGCTCACACGTATGTTCATGGTACAGATGTCGAAACACATGGAAATGCAGTCACGCAGAACACTTTTCTGAAACAGTTTATTTGAACAGTCTTGTACATTTTTCCCCTGTTACCATACCAGCACACCGTAGACTGGAATATGGAAGAAGGTGGCGTGCTAAGTGTCGAGTGTGGAATGTAGAGTCTGGAGTGTAAAGTATGGAGTGTAAAGTGTGGAGTGTCAAGTATAAAGTGTAAAGTGTGGAGTGTGGAGCGTAAAGTGTAAAGTGTAGAGTGTGGAGTGTAAAGTGCAGAGTGTGGAGTGTAAAGTGTGGAGTCTGGACTGTGGAGTGGAAAGTGTAGAGTGTGGAGTGTGGAGTGTGGAGTGTAAAGTATGGATTGTGGAGTGTTAAAGTGTGGAGTGTGGAGAGTGGAGTGTGTGAAGTGTAGAGTGTGGAGTTTGGAGTGTGGAATGTGGAGTGTAGAGTGTGCAGCGTGGAGTGAGGAGTGTAAAGTGTGGAATGTGGAGTGAGGAGTGTACAGTGTCAAGTGTAAAGTGTGGAGTGTAGAGTGTAAAGTGTGGAGTGTAAAGTGTAGAGTGTAAAGTGTGGAAAGTGGAGTGTAAAGTGTGGAGTGAGCATTGTAAAATGTAAAGTGTAAAGTGTAGAGTATAGAGTGTAAAGTGTAGAGTGTAAAGTGTAGAGTGTAAGGTGTAGAGTGTGTAGTGTGGAGTGTAAAGTGTAAAGTGTAGAGTGTGGAGTGTGGAGTGTGGAGTGGAAAGTGTAGAGTGTGGAGTGTGGAGTGCGGAGTGTAAAGTAAGGAGTGTGGAGTGCAAAGTGTGGACTGTAAAGTGTAAAGTGTGGAGTGTGGAGAGAGGAGTGTGGAGTATGTAAAGTGTAGAGTGTGGTGGAGTGTAGAGTGTGGAGTGTGGAGTGTGGGGTGTAAAGTAAGGTGTGTGGAGTGTAAAGTGTGGAGTGTAGGGTGTGCAGTGGGGAAAGTGTAGAGTGTGTAGTGTAGAGTGTGGAGTGCGGAGTGTGGAGTGGAAAGTGTGGAGTGTGAAGTGTGGAGAGTAAAGTGTAGAGTGTGGAGTGAGGAGTGTAAAGTGTGGAGTTTACAGTGTAAAGTGTGGAGTGTAAAGTGTAAAGTGTAAAGTGTAGAGTGTGGAGTGTGGAGTGTAAAGTGTGGAGTGTAAATTGTGGGGTGTGGAGTGTAGACTGTAAAGTGTGTAGTGTAAAGTGTAAAGTGGGGAGTGTCGCGTGTAGAGTGTAGAGTGTGAAGTGGAAAGTGTAAAGTGTGGAATGTGGAGCGTGGAGTGTAAAGTGTGGAGTGTGGAGTGTAAAGTGTGGAGTGTAAAGTGTAAAGTGTGGAGTGTAAAGTGTAAAGTGGGGAGTGTACACTCCTGGAGTGTACAGTGTGGGGTGTAAAGTCTGGAGTGCACAGTGTGGAGTGTAAAGTGCGGAGTGTGGAGTGTAAAGTGTAAAGTGTAGAGTGTGGAGTGTAAGGTGTCGAGTGTGGAGTGTGGAGTGTAAAGTGTAGGGTGTAAAGTGTAGAGTGTAAAGTGTGGAGTGCACAGTGTGGAGTGTAAAGTGTAAAGTGTTGAGTGTAGAGTGTGGAGTGTAAAGTATAGAGTGTGGAGTGTAAAGTGTCAAGTTTGGAGTGAAAAGTGTAGAGTTTAAAGTGTAGAGTGTTGGTTGTAGAGTGTCAAGTGTGGAATGTAAAGTGTGGAGTGTGAAGTGTCAAGGGTGGAGTGTAGAGGGTGGAGTGTGCAGTGTGGAGTCTGGAGTGCTGCGCCTGCCACGCAAAATGACGACAAAGATTGCCAAAATGCTGCGCTGGCCACGAAAATTGCAACTCATCTTGTGAAAACGACACAAGCGTATTGCGCCTGCCACACAAAACGACTTTCGACACGTTATCAAACAGGTTGTATAATGTCACAAAGTGCCGCGCCTGCCACGCAAAACAACATTACAACCTGCTTGGAAACCTTCGAAAAGGAGAGGTTTTGCAGCTTCCCCCATAGACACGGCGAGGCCACAGGAAAACCAGAAACTATTTTCATACTTTGTAGCTTCAAAATCGACGTTTTCCTACGAGTTTTCTTAGGAACTACCTCTAAATTTGCTACCTCGAAATCGATGTTTCGTGCGAAGCTTCCGTCAATTTTCATCACATCTCACAAAATGCCACGCCTGCCACGGAATTTGCACCTTGTCGCCACTTGACGCAGCCCTGCCAATGCGATTTGCAAAAAACACGCAACACGACATGCTGCGCCTGCCACGCAAAATGACGATGGACACGTCCAAAGTGTTGCGCCTGCCACGAAAACTGCAACGCATCTTCTGGAAAAGTCGCAAAAGTATTGCGCCGGCCACACAAAACGACTTTCGACACGTTACAAAACACGTCTGAATGTCACAAAGTGCCATGCCTGCCACGCGAAACGAAGCAACGCGACGTTTGAAACCTCCAAAAATGACCCCTTTTGCAGAACTTACCATAGGCACGGCCATACGGCCATCACGCGAACGGTTGCGGACGGTTGCAGACGGTTGCGAACGGTTAGGCGAGCTCTAGCGAACACACCCTCAACCCCCAGACCCCCAGAGTGAAACGGGAACCCTTGCTACGCATTCGGGAAAAAGGGCACCAGTTCTTCCAGACTCTGCGAGATTTCCTTGAGTAGCTTTGTATCAGTTTATGCAAGTTTGGGAAGGTCGTTTGAATATGAATCCAAGATCAAGGCAACCTGTATCAACCTCTAGTTTTCCTTGAAACAAAGCAGCCCCAGAGCCCGGAGCTTGGAGTGCCAGCCCTGCAAGATGCAGCCAGCACGGCTACTGAGCTCGAGCTCAGCAAGTAGAGGTAGCACAGGCGGCTTACTCCAGGACGGTGGCCCAAGTCAACGGACTGATTTGAAGAATATGCTTTGAACACAGTATATAATAGATTAATAATATGTTAATATCGTATTTTTACATTTAGATATTTATATATCTTACATCTATTATATGATATACATATTCTAAATACGATGTGTACGTATACATGGTGTTTATAATATGCATATATATATAATATATAAAATATAATGCAAATATATTACTGTACATTACAAATATTGTTTTATCATACATTTTACGTTTATATATATATATATATCTCTCTCTCTCGACATTGTACAAACTATATACGTATACATGGTATTGGATTGTATTGTACTGTACCGAACGGAATAATACATCTTATATTTCATGATACTTCATAATATTTCATAATATTTCATAATATTTCATAATATGTCATAATATGTCATAATATTTCATAATATGTCATAATATGTCAGAATATTTCATAATATTTCATAATATGTCAGAATATTTCATAATACGTCATAATATTTCATATGTCATATGTCATAATATGTCATAATATTTCATAATATGTCATAATATGTCAGAAAATTTCATAATATATCATAATATGTCATAATATGTCATAATATTTCAAAATATGTCATAATATTTCATAATATTTCATCATATTTCATAATATTTCATAATATTTCATAATATGTCATAATATGTCATAATATATTTCATAATGTTGCATAATATTTCATTATCTTCCATTGTATTCTATTATAGTTTATTTTTTCATTGTATCTCCATTTTACTGTATATCAAAACATATTATATCATATAATATATGATATCATTTCATATGGTTCTTTATTAAATGATATTTTGGCAAATGGACGGAACAGTTTCAGTTTTTTCCTTGTCGAGCTGTTGGAGGCCGCAAACCCAGCTGCAGGGGGGTCACGGGCTGAAGTTGGCACAGAAGAAAAGATGCAGTTGCCCCAAAGGTTTGGGTCTTGTACTGGGTTTGTCCTAAAAGTGATGGGAAAAAACCCATGGAAAACTATTCAATTTTGAGTTTATCATGATTTTTAGCTATTGAGATAGCCAGATATGGGGTGTATACAATGCTATACACCATTTTCAGAGACCAGATTTTGGAAAATCTGGGATCTTTACAGGTACTGATAGCCTGAAATTTATTTTCAGCCAGCTAAAAAAATCAGACTCGACAACGTGAAGTGTCGCAGCTGTTGAGGATCGAGGATCCAACTAAAACTGGCGCGGTTCCATGTTTCACTGCCATGGAACAGAGACGGGTGTGTCCCGGTACCAGTTCCATCCGCAGTCGCAGCGGCGCGGCTTTGACTCGGTCCTGTTAAAGTCCCAGCAATTGATGGGGTTCCAATGTTTGATTATCTCCAGTAAACCAGCCAGTATATGCAGTATAACCCTATAAGAATATATATATATTTATAAGGAGCACGTCTCAAATGTATTCCGACATGGCAAAATAAAGGGGTTGATAAATGTCCCACTTTTGGCGATTGCCCACGGGCCCAGGGTGATGTCTATCCATGGGACATGAGTCACCAGCCCTACAGTTCACCAGTTTCTCCCCAGTTTGAGTGTTGATACAGCCATTTTCACTTTCATGATTAACTACATCACGTAAAATCCCCAAATCAATTCCCAAATACATCCCGTGGTTCATGAAACTATACCTGGTTGATTGGTTATTACAGGGAATTATCCTACCTGGGTTATTGGGGACTATGAACTAATCCTTTTTGCGGGGAAACCTACCAACCAAGTAGTGAAATCGTCAGTTCACGGTCAAGATCCAGGCTTTATCCTCTTCCTTCTGTGCAGCGCGGTTCATGCGCAGTACTGTGCTTATGCCGGGGCGTCCCAGGGGAATACCGGAGCTGGGTAACCTCTGGATGGGTCACTTGGATGAGGGATATCCTGGATAGCGTTCTGGGCAGCCGAATCAGAAGCAACATGAGGCAACACATATAAAAGTAATACGTATCATAGTATATATAATATGAAAACATCACATTTTATATTAAAATCATTTTATCATGTTGTATCATATTATATACATATTGCATACACTATATATATACATATACATATCATATTATATATATACACTAGACATATATAATCATATACATATAATCATATATATAATATGTATATGCTATCATATTGTACTATAAACATATTGCATACATCTTCTATACGCATTATGCACAAATCATATACATATTATATGCATATTATTTACATATTATTTACAGATCATATGCATACTATACTTTTACCACATACATATTGTATGAACTAGATACACAATACACATATAGATATCTATACATGTAATGTAATGCAACGCAATGCAATGTAATGAAATGTGTTGTACTGTACTGTACTGTAATGTAATATCATGTAATATACTGTAATATAGTGTAATTAATGTAGTACTGTAATGTAATCTAATGTACTGCAATGGAATGCAATGCAAGTCAATGTAATGAAATGTGCTGTATTGTACGGTACTGTAACGTTATGTAATGTAATGTAATGTAATGTAATGTACTTCAACGCAATGCAATGCAATGCAATGCATTGCATTGCAATGTAACAAAATGTACTGTACTGTAAGATAATGTAAAGTAATGTACAAATGTAATATCATATAATATAATACAATATAATATAATACAAAATAATATAGTATAATAAAATATGATATAATATAATATATTTTACATAATGTTATTAATGTAGCGTAATGTAATGTAATGTAATGTAATGTAATGTACTGCAATGCAATGCAATGTAATGAAATTGTGCTCTACAGTACTGTGCTGGAATGTAATGTACGTATAGTTTACAGGCATTTTACACATGTTGAAAGCGAACATGCTGCGCCAGGTTCTCAGGTGCCCATGCTGCCAGGTACCTTCTAGTACCGGTTCATTGCAATCATCCAACTCGTCCAAGAATTGGCGGATAGATGGCGGCATACTCATTCAGGAGTTACCCGTGGCACAGTGCAACACGGCTGCAGCATGCCTCAGGTGGGGCCGCAACAAACTATCAGTCCCTTTGAAAGTGTGTTGTACACCGGTATGGGTATGGCCTATAACCAACTATGACTTATGGGCTCAACATTTGTGGAAGGTGAACATGCACAACTACCAGGTATTTTCGGGTTCACCAGGGTACCCGGCTTTTGACCCATAGCCCTATTCTCGCCGATCAACAGACCCATTTGGGTCGAGATTCCGGCAGCTGAATAGAGGGAGATTCGTCATCATTTCAACTACAAGTTTTGCAGAGTCTCCACATGTCGTAACATGGGGAAACACCTCATATGTCAATATATAAGTCATGGATTTTTCCCGAGTGAGGCAGCCACTCTGGTTTTTTTTTGGGTGTTCGCAATTTGGGAAAAATCAGGTACGACAACAACATCCACCAGTAGTTCGACCAGTAGCTTCACGTTGTCTAGCAGCGCCTTGGCCAAAAGATGTGTGTTTTGCGTGAATCGATGCAGATCTGTATGTGTACAGTTTGACATATTGGTCTAGCTGAGTTCCATGAATGTATATATCCTGTCTATTATATATATATTTAATATTATATAATATATAATATATTATATATACATGTAATTAGATAGAAATATGCACATCCATCCAGTCTCCGTCCAATCCATGCTTCCATGATGCTTACCTGAGCCTGAGGTTCGACCACCACCGGCACCAGGTGGGGCCTAGGGCCTGGGGCGCAGGGGAGGTGAGAACTTCCTGGAAGTTCAGTCATTGTAGCTATTGAATGCTGTTGATCTACATAGTTTTGTGATGTTTTGTGAATTGAGAAATCCATTCGGTCTTTCCAACTCTGGGATTTGGTGACGCCCTTATGCAGACGCAACTGGGAGACTGCATTGTTTCCGCGTCCACTTGGTCCACTTGGGACCGGACTGCAGGACATCCTCAACGAGTTCAAGCATAACATCAACTTCAACAAGCAAAACAGGAACTTCATTGACAACCAGCACATCAACAGCAACATTGAGTAGCACCTCGTCAAGTAGCACTTCCGCAAGTAGCACTTCAACAAGTAGCACTTCCTCAAGTAGCACCTCGTCAAGTAGTATTTCCTCAACAAGCAGCACAAGCACGTCAGGCACATCAACAAGCAGTTCCAGCACGAGCACTTCAAGCACAACCAGAACCACTACCAGCAAAACAACAAGTTCTACCTCAAGCACATCAGCCAGTAGCACCAGCACAAGTACCTCCAGCACATCTTTGACCAGCACCAGCACCTCCAGCACTTCTGCAACCAGCACTTCAACAAGCACCACTTCAATGTCCAGCACAAGCACGTCGGGCACATCAACAAGCAGTTCTAGCACAAGCACTTCAAGCAGAACCAGAACCACTACCAGCACAACGGTAAGTTCTACCTCAAGCACATCAGCCAGCAGCACCAGCACAAGTACCTCCAGCACATCCTTGACCAGCACCAGCACCTCCAGCACTTCTGCAACCA
>Ga0126342_10022078_pt1 | contig 10552 bp, 15 predicted proteins | sample Cyp1metagenome_FD_92528 | JGI IMG/M metagenome (GOLD analysis project Ga0126342, IMG submission 92528) | Coral microbial communities from Lord Howe Island, Old Settlement Bay, Australia - Cyphastrea 1 metagenome | ecosystem: Host-associated > Invertebrates > Cnidaria > Coral ...
ATATGGGAACTACTTGGTCGAGTGGTGATCCAAGAATCGCACCAGGAGAGAAGGATAGACGACTTCATTCTCGGCTGGGCTGACCCCAGAGATTTCTATCAGCGCCTGATCTGAGTGTTCCTGGGAGATTGGTTGCGATGTTCCTACTACGATTCGTGCATTTTGAGTGAGCATTTGATAATTTTGGCATTAACAAATTTTCATGACTATTTAGTTTGGAAGACATGTTGAAAATGTTTTCTACTCTGGCACTCTGTTCGCAGAGAGGGACATTCAACAGTAGTTGTATGACTTGCATTTTGGGTTTCACGCATGTTTACCGCTAGGGTGACAGAATTCTGTCTTACTCTTTTTGCAACTGGGATTGTTAAATATTATATAACCTGGAGCACCTTATGGTACAGAAAAACTTGTTCAAATAGAGTTTTGGTACGCAAAAACTGCAAACGAACACATTTCCATTTTGCACATCTAAACGAGCAGTTTTTTTAGGGGAACCCATTTCAACCATGTTGGTCCATATCGTATCTTTGGAGCCCCTGGGTTTGGTGTCTTCCATTTATCTTCATATTACTGGCAATCATGCATGTATATCATGCTAAATTATTCATCTTGCTCGGGCCCTTGCAGTGTTTGGTCTCGGCTGTCCTTTGTTAGCCAGCCCCTTTGAGAACTTGATGGCTGGAGAAGGACAGGATGTTGCTGTTTCATGAACAGTTTTCATTTCATGTTGTAACTGTTTCCCATGAAGTTCAGGAGTAAAATGGGGGGTTATCACCCCGGAGACTCAGCGCATGGGCTTCTGTCAGATCTTTTTCCACAAGGTTGGGTGGTGCCTTCAATCCTCCATGAGTAGGCCAGAGTTGTTGTAAGTAAATCTGCTCCAGGTGACTATCTCTTTCGAGTGCTCCCGCTGTCTAGCTGAATCTGGTGATGTTGTCATATTTGGTTTGACATGTCAAACATGCAAGGATGCACGCATGAACTTATGCATACATGGCATATCACGGCATGCATGCAAGGCACGCATGTTGACCAAAGCACGCATGCGGATCAAAGCATGCATGGTGTTGAAGTCATGCATGAATGGGAGGAAATTGGCTCAGGTGAGTTTGTGCCCAAAACATGGCACATTTTGAACAGGCTGCGCTTCTCGCCACCGCATGGGCCAACGATGTCGAGGTGAAAGCAATGGCATTAAACCACGCGATCGTCCAAGTTTCTGCCAGCAAGAAACTACGAAGAAGTAGGGTGCTAAGTTGCACGGTGATTTTTTGACATTGTTTACCACATGCATGTTTTTTTACCGGTTGGTATCTTGGTGCATCAAGTTTCCAGCTAGGTGACCTCAAGCGGAATCCTGCTGCCATTGGCCTGGCTGTGAAGCACTGTGGCCTCCGGCCTTCCTTGGCCATGTTTGAGCAAGCTGCACATCAGTTCTTTGCACTTGCCTTGCCCAGAGGTAAGGACATTTTCAGCGACTAAAATGCAGTTAAACTTACTATGGGCTTGGTCAGGCATCAGTTAGTAGAGTCAATTGCTGGCCATCTAAGGCACGAGAGCAAAGTTGCATGCGAAAATCACTTTGAGACTGGTGTATGCGTTCTCGAGGATTGCCAAGTTACTTGACTCGGACTAGTATGCATTGGTATCTCATTCATGGTTATGGTGCATAGGTAGAATATGTGCCATGTTTGGGCAACCTAGGCGCCCTCATCGCCCTCGGTGCCCTGAGATTCGCAAGATCTATAGTATTGCAGGTCTTCCGCTTGGAGGTGCCTGGATTGATGTTGCATGCATGCATGCATGCATGCAGAAGTTTTTGTCATCTAAAATCTAAATTATGTGCCCATGGTGCCCCAGGTGATGATGGGGACTCCGACTCCAGTGGGTCTGAGTCGTCAGACTCTGAAAGTGAAACTCGCTTGAACATGCATGCATGGAGTGGTTCATTGTTTCCAGCATTTTTTCCCCCATATGCAGCAGCGTGCATGCATGCCAAACTAGGAAGATGAGACATTGCATTCCGTGACCAATCCATCTGATGTTTCTGAACGTCCTGGAGAACCAGCAGCAGAGCCATCGGGTTGCTCTGTCCCAGACATGGGTCATGTTCAGAAGGTGGCTGAACAGGATCCAGGCTGTGACCGTGGCATGAAGCTGGATGTGGATCAGCTTCGTTCCCAGGCCACCCCACAGAAGACTTGCAACTTGGATAAATATTTTCTTGCGGAAGAAGTCAAGAGGAACAATTGGAATGTATCATGCATGTGTGATGTTTTCCAAAAAATGGTATTGAGGTATTCCAGCCCCTTCTCCAAGCCTGGATGGACAGACAGAAGGCCAGGCAATCAATATCGAGAGAAAAATCAGGTATTTATCTTTGCTTGCAGGTCATCCATCGACATCAACACCGGAAAGGACTGTCAGTCTATGCAAGCGTATCTGTGGTGGGAACGTGTATGGTCATATAACTTTTTTGGTATGTGGTCAGACATTGTTTTTTTGGGAGTATTCCCTTTGAAGTGTTCAGTGGAATGGTATCAGCTTGCATCTTTTGAGGTAAGCAGTTGCTGGCGCTGGAGCTTGAAGAGTTGGAACTGCTTTTGTTGCTGAAGCAGCGGGCTGGATGTAAACGGAAGGATGACGATGAGCGTGCAGCAATTAAACCTTACCATCCAGTGCCAAAACCGCCTTCTATCAGTGGGATCCTCACTAGTAAAACGGTGTGAAAATATCTGAAATTCTGAAATGAGCTGTATTCATATGAGCAGAATATATCTGCCACAATGAGGCCCGGATAACCTGGAGACTTTGGACATGGAGTTCTCTGATGATGCGATCTTTGTCCACGGTGACATCAATGTGGATGCATTGCCTGAAGTGGAACCTGATTCGTGTACCAGGGTTTGGGCTCAGATGGTTCGTGAAGCAGATGAACGCGAGGCCCGTGAGGAGTTGGAAGCCATGCCAGCCATGGCCACATGCCAGGTGGAACCTGTTCTTGAGGAACATGTGAAAATGGTGGGCCATGCTTGTGCGGATGGCAGTGTTGAACAGGGCAATGACATGGGCGATGACTGTAGTGACATCACCCCAACCGAACCAGAAGAATCGGGAAGTGAAGATGGAGATCACCCTGATTGCCCAATGGTCAACTCTGCCCCTGTTGTACCTGATGTCGCAGTGCCAACTTGTGCACCAGCTTCTGTGGGTTCCAAGCACAGCATGGACAAGACAGTTCCTTGATTGATGGAATTCACACAATTTGATCAACATGCATGCATGCATATTCAACTCTATCTCCTCAAACCTTTTTTTGATTTCAGCATTGTGAGGCTGAGATGCCTCCACCTTTGTGCGCAGCTTTGATCGCAGAAGCTGCTAACCTTGGAGCTCCTCCCCAGAAACCCCGTGGACGCAAGCCCAAAGCCAAGGCTGAGGGAGAACCTGCAGATGCCCCCAAGCGGGGAAAGGGGAAGGGAAATGGAAAGGGGAAGGGAAAAGCCAATGCGAAAAGTAAGGCAAAACCTAGCAGCAGCTGAGGCCAAGGCTAAGTCAGCAAAGCGAGTCATGACAGATGAGGAAAAAAGGTTGAAGTCCAAAAAGGACACTGCATGGCACAAAGCCCGCAGAGCAGCAAGGAATCAGGGTTGTTCCGTTGAGGATGCAAGAGTGGCAGCTGCAGCGGTTTCCTGGCAAGATTGAATCCCATGCATGGTCACGCATGATTTGTCTTGTGTGTGTGCGTTCAGAGCACCCCATGATTTTCATGCATACTTATGCAGATGTTGCCACCGGTTTTTCTTTCTATTGCTTAGGCTTCTAAGCAGGTGGTTGCCTGAAGCCTGAGATTGGGGTGTGCAATGAAGCAGGATTACCTGCTGTGTTGCTTTTCTTTGGAGGTTTGCCATGCTGACAAGCATGCCTGCACCCGAGTACCTTTAAACTTAGGGGCCAGTGCGTGAAAACATGCACGTGGAGCTTAGTTGTTGAAAATCTTTAGAGTTGCTGGAAGCTGGGGTGAACATTGCGAAAAGTATTGCGCATGTGTTTGCATATGAACATCGCTGCCTGACATGAATTCATGTTTCATGCATGCGAGCTTTAACTCTCAAGTTGCTGAAGTTCACATCAAGGGTTGTGTTGTCTTGATGTGTTGCATAGGTATGATGTTTCCTCCGTGGCACTTGGCTTTTGAGCCCAGTGCCCCATGTTGAAGAGCACTTGTGCTCCTGTTGTCGCTGTCTTGGGAAACCTTTTCAATATTGAGACTCTTGATGGCTTTAGCTTTGTGATGATGGTGCTGCAGCCTTTTTTTCTAGCGATGTCAAGCAATGCAATAGGGGCCAAGCGGGGTAGAAGGGATAAAGACCAGGCCAGTTCCAAGTGCACATGAACTGTGTGCTGATGCAGCTTGGTTTTTGTGACTCGTGCAGGAAGCTGGATTCCGAGCCAGAGTGGCTCCTCCTATCCACCTCTCTCCCGTTTTGATCTCAGATGATGCATATATCATATATCAAAATTTGCCTTTTGCCATGTATGTAGTTTCAGGATGACCCTACAAATTGGGAACATGTGCTGCAACGACTTGGTGTATGAGCCTCAGAATGCCTGTGCTGTTGTTCACTACTTCTTTTTTTGTGTGTTTGTTTTTTCACCTGAGGTGAGCAATGATACAATTCAAACAATGTCCGAGGAGACATATGCATTCCCTCCATGCATGTGGTGAGAACACATTTATATTGTATCCCTTGGCTGTCAGGATGCAAATTTGGCATCCGTGATGCATTCTCTTGCAAGCTTGATCCCTGTGCAGGACTGATGGGAAATGTGTTCGTTCAAAATTCTTCAGCTGAACACGCATGAGCATGCATGAGCACGCATGAGCATGCATGAGCACGCATGAACACGCATGAGCATGCATGAACCTTTGGACACCAATGGACATAGACGCAGGACAGCTCTGGTACCAGGTTGACTTTCCAACTTCAGTTGGCTGACAGGCTTTTGATTGTTGCTTACAATACCTAGATGACATTCATGATGCATTCATGAGTATGCTTCAGTTGATTTGTTTTGTGGTATGTCCCTGCAGGCCCGATGCGAAAAAACAACGGGTTGCCAAATCTGCCCCAGAATCAAGTGCAGAAGCAGCTCGTAATTCCCCCATCCCGACACTGAACCTTGGGAAGGCACCTGAGTTTAAAGTGATGCAGAGCTTTGCGAAGCAGCACCCAATAGGTTTACGAAACCCAGCACAGCAAAGCATTCCTAAACGGCCTGAACCTCCCCCATACCCACCGCCAAACAGAAATGTCAAAGATGACGATTCCCATGAGGACTTGTTTCGACCCAGACCTGGGATTGAAGCAAAAAGACGGCCCCAGCCATGCAAAGCAAAACCCTTAGCAAAAAGACCACCGACGCCACCTCCTTGGGTTGGCCCACTCCCGAAACCATGGTGGCCACCGACGCCACCGCCAGCGCAAACAAAAAGTTGAAGACAGCCAGGTAGGAGGCAGGGGTTGAATGGGGATGGTGTTTGAATATACATTTATTATCTGAATAATATGTTTAACATGCTTTGCTGCAGGTGCTGGCCTAGAAAACGTTCGATGGAAGTTTGAAGGTGGGGTAGGCCCAATGCGCGTTCAAACAAATATCAGAGGCAACATCCATGCATTGGTTTGTATTACTGGCAGGTGACCCCTGATGCTCTGATGGGCATGGAGCTGATGCTGCAGTTGTGGCAGATATGATTTGATGCAGCTAGAAATGGTGCGGTGCATATGCCCATTCATGACAGCAAAGCATCGACCCACGGATTCACGAAGCATGTTGTATTCATGCATGAATCTTCAACGCTTCACCATTTGGAAGGTACTTGCCATGAGTTGGCTGGTGGACGCCATGGCTGCTGGTGCCACCCTCCCCTTGCGCTTGAATGTGTCTTGAGATTGGATGGAAGTTGCACATGCATGGTCATGCATAAAGATTGTACTAGTCCTGCTGGAAAAGTTTCATGTGTAGAGTGTTGACCGGCTCAAGATTCGGTTTGGCAACGCTAGTGGCCATGCCCTTTTGGGAGCGTGGCTCGGTTGTGCAAGCGCTCACTCACTGCGGTGCTCCTAAGGCCAGTGCATGCACACTGTTTCAACATCTTTAACATGGCCTTGGCCCAGATATCTTGCATGCATGTTTATCTTGTCCTGCTTTCTTTGACAAGGTGCTGATTGCAGTGGTGTTGGGCTCAGGTGTTGATGCAACCTGAAACTTGTTGATGCAACCGGAAACTTGCTGGAACTCAACGAATGATGCATATATGCATATTTGGTCATTGTCAGGTTTTGATGATGATTTGGAATGAGGAGCTGCCATGGGATCGAAAAGAATTTGAATTCTTGGAACTTTTTTCTGGACGTGCAAATGCAAGCCGAGCCTGGTAGGGTACCCAGTACATGGTTTGATTTGCAGTGCACATGCATTTTTCTCTCGCACCTGCATGTATCAATTTCCTAGGAAGAAAAGAGGTTTCAATTTGGGGATCTATGACCGTGAATACAGCGAGAAGACGAAGAAACCCAGAAGCATGGATTTTCTGTCCCCTCCAGGCTTTGTGTCTGCTGCCAAGCTTGTTGGGCGGGGCTTGCAGTGCTACATGTTTCCTCACCACCACTTATTTTCTTTTGCTGAGGTTGGCGTTGTGGGCATGCTTGATGCTAGCCCCTGGATGTATGGCCCTGATAGGGGCAGACTGCAGTAGCTGGGGTGCCCCAAATATGGGAACCACCCTGCGGTCAGTGCTCAACAATGCGTTTGGGTATGAGAGCCGGCAGAATGTGAGGGATGGCAATTTGACTATCAGCAGGTTTCTCAGCCAGAAAACAATAGGCAGACTTGACATGTTGATGCTAATTTTGTCCATGCATGGACCCATATTTGCCATTGATTCATGCTGGTGAACTTAGGCTGGTTTTGCTTTGCATAGCAATCCTGGCGGCCCATGCTGTCTTCGTGGTTGAACAGCCACGACAAACGTTGCTGTTTGGCCATTTTCGATGGCAATGGTTTCAAGAGCGTGTATGCTATGTACCCTGCTTAATTTGCATGCATGATGTCTTCATATATTTTAATGGCCATGCATATAATTTAATATATCTGGAAACATAATGAGGTTCATATGGCGACCTGGTGGATGATGGCATATGGTCATCCAACACCAAAGAGGCAACAGGCCCGTTCTAATTGGAGTGGTATCTCAGCATTGGATGCTGGGAAATTGGCAGCTTCAGCCATGAGAGCCAAGACGAAATTCGCTACCACCAGCCATGACCTTATGAAGTGCATGCATGCAGCCCAATATGAGGTGACCATTATACCACTGTTCGTTGCTGGATGCAAGGTCGCAAAGGAAAGACTTGGACAGGAAACAAGCATCTTAAAAGCACTGGGTACCTTGGATGATTTTTTAATATCTTTCATACATGCATGTGTTTGAAAGTTTGCAACGCCGAACCATGCATGACAAACTTTGATATGGGCATACCTGAACTTAGGGTATATCCTTTTGGTTTTGGACAACGACTGCTACAACTATGGTTGGAAGATGATGTGCAGCCAAGAGCTGCTCTCAGGACACGCATGAACATATCAAACATATGTAACCTACTGGAATTTATTGTGTTCTGATGTGTTGCCTCAAATGTGCAAAGTGCTTGTGAGGAAAAAAATCGAAACCAATGATGCCCTTTCAGATAGGGAATTGTTCCAGATCCTTGAACTCAAAGATCCCTGGTCTGATGCGGACATGGCGAGCGTATTTGTATATATGATGGACCATGAAAAGACTAAGATACCAGACAGCTGGTTGGGAACAATGAGGCGATTCCGAATAGAATTGCTGAAAGAAACCACATGTGACTTGCAACTTCTGAAGGAATACAACCGTATAGTTGCACTAAGTGGATGATGTCGAAAGGCTTTAGCGCAATATTGCGCAAAAGTCGTGCGACGCAAAATTTTGCGACCACAGGCGCCGCGCGAAACGGGCGCAAAAAAATGCAATACGAGCACAAAAACGCGCAATAAGGCGCAAAAAAAAAAGTGCTCATTTTGGTTTGTGTTTTCCAGCAAAAATGACGCGACAGTTTTTGACATTTTTTTTGCGTTTGTAGTTCGTTCATAGCTGAGACATTTGCAGCATTTTTCCTCGAACCTGAAGGCGCATGGGTTACATACTGCCCTGTGCTCATGGCCAGTCGTGATACCTTGGGGGCTGGTATTGGGCTACTTCGCATGAACACAACATCTGATGATGTTGAGCTGGATGCCCGGATACAGGCGTGCATGCATGTGCAGTCGGTTGTGTGTATGCAATCATTCATGTGGGTTGCGGCATGCATGACTCTATTTGTGCTGCATGCATGAGTTTGGTTTGAGTTTCTTTTTGTACATGCATATGTAGTTTTTGACAATTCAGGAGAAGCTGGCACGTGTGAGGATGCTACAAGCTGAACTGATGAGTGAACCTACCAGGAATCTGTTGGCAGCTTCTCCAGAATCTGCAGCCCCTGCTCCTGGTGAAATGCCCAGCATATATGTTTCCATTTTTTTTGGTCTGTGGTCGTGACTAGTTGGATGTTGCGGGGTCTTCGGCAAAAGGCATGCGGTACTATGCGCGTTCAGATGGGGATGGCCAACATGCTCCTGGCAAGAAGCAGGTGTGGATAGATAATCTAGAGCTAGGTTTTGTTTTGCACTTGTTGAGACATGTGGCTACCACATGTTGCCAGGTGTTTTACCACCTATTTCGATCAAACACTTATCACTAATTGTCACCAGGTGTCTTTGGCAGTTTCTGGTCTGCCGAAGGCCGGGCCTCTTTATTCTGATGTTTTCGCGTGCTTGGGTGATGTGGGTCATGTGGGTTCTGCATGGTGAGGTTGCTCCTCCTGAGCCTGCTTGTGCAGAGATGGCCCATGTGTTGCATGTGCCCAAAGCATGGAGTACCCTCCTACTACCTATATAGATTGCGCAGGATGCTTTCTCTAGATTGTGCAGGATGGAAGCCCTGCTGTAGATGAACGACCTCCACCAGGACATCAAACTTGATTTGGCTGACAGTTGTGCATGTGGGGGGGGCAGACATGGGTTACGCTTTTTGTTTCCTTTCATATGCAAATCTTCATACATGATGTTCAGGAGATGGCGATGATTATGCTCCTAGTCCCAGCCTGACTGCAGAAGATGATGCTGCAGAGCAGAGGGAACGTGCAGAACTGGTTGAATCACTTCAAGCTATGTATGATTCCAAAGTGCACACGACTGACAAGACTGAGCATGATGTACCTCCTACAATTGCTGTCTCCCCCACTGTCCCAGCAACTTTGGAACTGGCAGCTCCAGTTTCTAGTGAGACTGGCGTGGAACGAACCCTGCTGAATGGTGAAAGTGGGACGCTTGGTGGTGCGGAACCTCCAAGTTCCACACTGCCTGTTGGCATGAACACTGTGGAAGGGGATGGGGAAAACCATGTCCCCACTGGCAGCGAAAGTGACCCCCAAAAACTGAAGCCATCAGCTGGCGTTCATGCAGTGTTGCGTGCCAGCAAACAGAAAAAGCAAGATACTGCGACTGTGCTCCAGAGTGCTTTGCTAGCTCTCGGACCCCCTGGTCAGATTCCCCCTGACCAGTTGATGAAAGAACTTGCCAACCTGCATGCACAAGTGCATGCCGGCTATACGCCTGAACCAGCAGATTCAATGAAAAGACCTGCTGATGCTATTAGCACACCACCTGAAGCCAAGACTGCGCCACCCGCGAAAGAGATGCCCCAGACCCAGAGACCTCCCCGTCCACTGGCCATTGCCCCAGTTGTTGCCAAGGCTGCACCTCTGCCATGTGTGCCTGTGGCCTCACTGCCCCCACCTGCAAAAACACCACCAACTACACCGAACACAGCAGCAGCAGCGCCCACACAGACACCACCACTTGCCACAAACACAGCAGCAGCACCACCTGCAAAGGCAGCAACACCACCCGTAGCTTCACCGGCCCCACCTGCACAAACACCAGCCGCGCCAAGCACAGCAGTACCTTCTGCCCCGCCACCAGCCCCAGCACTTGCCCTTGTTGAAGCTGGTGATGTGGCAAAGCAACTCGAGGAACTTAGGTGAAGTGCTGAGACAGGAAATGGAAGATTGGCAAAAACATCATTGCATGCATGTTATTTATTGGCCTGCAATGTTGATAAACTTAACCTGGACCAAGGCAGGGCAAGAAGCCTGGTGAATATGACAGGGTGGATCACCAGCCTCTTGGACAAGAAAACATATAATCGGTTTGTTTGACCTGTACTCTACACGCTTGAGACCTGAGTATGTGTGTGTGCCTTAAGTTTTTCACATTTGCTTGTCAGGATTCGACGCATGGTGATGGCCAATGGTGCGCAAGAGCTGGTCGATGGTTGGAAGAACCGTGACACACGAGCCTAAGTTCAAAAAACCTGCATGACACATGCATGGCATTGTGCACAACCTCATGCATGAGG
>Ga0126342_10022079_pt1 | contig 10551 bp, 12 predicted proteins | sample Cyp1metagenome_FD_92528 | JGI IMG/M metagenome (GOLD analysis project Ga0126342, IMG submission 92528) | Coral microbial communities from Lord Howe Island, Old Settlement Bay, Australia - Cyphastrea 1 metagenome | ecosystem: Host-associated > Invertebrates > Cnidaria > Coral ...
AACTCACGAAAGGAGCTGCGCAGAGGCAACCCCGCTCTTACATCTTCAAATCTGACTGCTTGTGAAATACTACATTAAGAAATTGCTAAGAAATTAAGGGACCCTCGACCGAATAATTGTACACTGACATACATGGGGCCTTTCCGATAAGAAATTGAGGGACCCCGGCCATCGGCATATAACGCTCGCGCTGTAGTTGCTATGCTCTAGCTTATCAAGTAAAGCTGTGAACATGTCCGAACCTGAATTATGGTGCCAAAAGACTGGCCAAACAACTTTGATTACAGGCTGTGCATTTGCCAGGGTCTTTGGGACGCCTTATTCAAGGAATGCATGAATGCCTCATCGCAAATACGGGGCTTTCTTTGAAACACGATAAGAGACATACGTAGACAATTTCTGTCAACCTGGACGTACCTAGCGCCCCACCCAGTAACATGGGCTATCAAAGATTAGAGAGCCGAGGAGAATCCATACGTATCCAAACCCAATCATATTTGATGATATTTTGCGCGGTCCAAGCTCATACAAGCCAAGCAAGGCTTCCAGTCAAATGCGGTCAGAAAAAAAACTCATCAGAGGATTTTACCATCGCTGGGTAACAACAGCCCACCAAGTCAACTGTCCGACTCTTGGCCGCCACACGTAGATGTGCTCAAGATTCCAGTGAGATCCACGATCAACGTATCTTGATCGATTGTGACCGCCTCAGAGCAGCGTGGATGGTGCCGTGTGGTAGCCTGGTAGCATCTGGTTGCCCTGAGATGCCCGAGATGCCCTAAGCAATACCCTCTGGTTATGACTAACATAGCTATGGAAAATCACCATGTTTAATGGGAAAATCCACTATTTCTATGGTCATGTTCAATAGCTACGTTAAATTACCAGAGGGTATCTGCTCAGCTCCCCGACTGCACTCCAAATACTGAGTTCAGCAATCAGCTTGTCGGCTTCTCGATCTCAGCCGATCCCCATGCCACGGAGGCCGTTTGGGATGATGGTTGCAGCTGTTGTCGCCAATGTGGCCGTCAAGGTATCAAACTATATAATTTGGATTAATTTGGTTTAGATCCATCTATATAATGAACCTTAGGCCAAAAGAATACATGATACAAGCGAATCAAAATCATCTGCAGCGAACAACCTGAAGGGATGTGACATTCAATCCATTGTAAAGATTGATGTTCAAGGATCACAGACCTGCACACATGATGAATGTAGCCTCTCATCTACTGTACATTGTGTCTAGCCTTCCCTACAAGCCACATCTACTTCTGCCCAGATGCCGCTTTGATTTCCTCCCAAGGTGTAGACCCCAATGTTGCTCTCTCTCCCTGAGCGGGCAAAGGTGATGGGGAAAAAATCCGAGGGCAACACTTCTCAACTGGAGTTTTTTTAAAGTTACCCTGGTCCGACAAGTATGTTGAATCCTTGTCTCTTCCCAAACTCCTGTGCTGTACAGTACGAGTACTTGTTGTGCACTCCAGTCTTTGAATTGCAAGTTTCTAACAAAACATGGACAACAGCCCTAGGTCATCAAATGGGCTCATAAAAAATATAGGTTCCCACTCAGGTCGTTCATATTACCCACTCAGTCCAATTGTTTAAAAGGCGGTTTCCCCCTTCTCATATTGGCTCTGTAGCTCACTGTAAGGCAACAGGACTACCTGCAGGAAACATCCCTTGAACAATGACCACCAATGAACATCGTTGGCAGGGACTCCAGGCAGAATTTGATCGTTTCATCAAAGAAGAAACGGACGATCGGATCCTGCCAGCTGCGGCAAAAACAACTTCCGGCGCTGGGGAAAAACTGCCATTTTAAGCAACAACCTGCCATAGTGACCTCCCGATTGCCTATAGTTCATCCCAAGAAGAACGGATTTACACTCTGTCAACATTATTCAACACTCGTCAATTGTAAAGCTGCAAACTTTGTATCCATGCCAATTTGGGGGTCTGATTTTTCACCAATGCTCCCCTGCAACACGGGCATCAGTTGAATTTCTTGACTACTAATTTTCCGTTCTTGTCAGAATTCTACACATGTGACCCTGTAAGCCACCATGTAACCATGTATACAAAATCTGACACAAATGCACACACGTGTGTATATACTTGTTTATTTATTTATCTATCTATCTACTTATTTATATTTTTTCTACGTATATGTATTTATCTTTATATATTAATGTTTAATTAATGTATTTGTATGCACCGGGCGTGACCAAACCAAACACCCTGATTATCCCTCATTCACAAATCTGCCACCCGGGCCCCCCACAATGGGCACTGATACAGCCTGGGAGTTTACAAACGGTAAAATGGCTGCCACAGTTCCATGGCTACTGACTCATGCAACGCTGGACCATCTTCGATCACTTGTTTCCATGTCAAAGGGCCACTTGAACACACTTATAAAATCTTATATATTATATGTACGAGTACTTTACTATTGTGTGCTCATGTATACATGCACAGAAACATTATTCTGCAAATCAAGAGTATCGACTTTGTACGAGTATGTGCAAAGTTAACTATATCAAATCACCAGCACTTGGGTGTTTTAAGCATGTTTGAAATCCCACAAACGCCCTTGCTTTCAGACTAACATCGTTCATACCATTGACATTCCCAAATGGAATCAGGTCCAGGTCATCCCCTTCGCATCTTCCAAATGGCTGGGCTTTCCCACACTGTTTCCAGGCATAAAGGAATTCACCTCCACGGCCCGGCTTAGCTCTGCAAGACGGAAAGTCCCTTGAAAGAAACTGTTTCTTAAAGTACTTATTTGGGATGAGCACCCTGTGACACCCACTGGTGATTTCCGCGGCGAACAAATCCTGGAGGAATGTTGGCGTTCTCTGGGGCACATTGAACTGCAAGAAAACAATGCAGTAAATGGCATCTGAGCGGCGGAACTGGTCCCGCACCTGAGGTGGGATGCCATCCGGCAACGTGACGAACATCTCATTGTCCTGCGATCCAAAACGGGTATTGTCAGGCTCACTATCTCTGGAAGATACCCTACATGTGTGATAAAGAAAAGAGGATGTCTGAGGTAGTGATGACTTGGAGGGTCCTTTCCTAAAAACTGGCTACTCAAAGGGCCCCCCGGGACATTCCGATTTTTCGATCCCCCAGAGCCGGTCCGGAAGGCCATTGAAGGGCAACAAGGCATCCACACCACGGACCTAGGAAACTAAGGGTAGAAACAAAGGGTCCCAAGGGTCCCAAGGGAAAGTCACCAACAACTGGCCCAAAAAAGTGGCCAAAAATCACATGATTTCAGTCGGACATTTATGTAACTAGAGCTAAGCATCACAAATCACTTGGAACATCTTAGAACTATCACAAATCATTGTGATTCTACATGATTCCACATGGAAAACGTGAACCACATCCAACTTCGTTGTGACATAATGCGACAACCTCGTGCATCTACAGATTGAAGCCATGGTCGACTCACAAGTAAAACCCATTCCCACAACGAGCCAAGCTACTGCCGTGTCCGTGATGACCTGGCAGTGGTAGCATTGGATGCCAGGAACATGTGTTTTTAAACGTGTCTCAGGAACATCTGCACCAAGTTTCACCTCTTTTTGTTTAATGCGTGTGTAGAGTGTAGATTCCATCCTTCAGTTCCAAACAGCTCAATCCATCCTTGCAATCCATTACCCATAGGATCCATGGTGCTGGTATATATGCTAACATGACTGGGGTATATTGATGGGATCCATGTTACCATATATGGCAGCACCATGGATCCGTCATGGGTTATGATTTCAACAAACACTTCCAACATCTTCCAACTGGTGGCAAGTTACCACATCGCAGTCTCTGTTTTCGTCGTTGGGCAGTCCGAAGACGTTGATGTGCAACATGGTGCGATCGATCTCCTACCGACGAGGATGGGCTCAACACAGGGTGATGTTAAAAACATACAGAAACCTATGCAAAATATACGTAATACATACATAGTACCTACATAATCCATACAGAATACTCATCATAATACTTTATAATACTTTATAATCATCATATTTCAGAGAAGAAAGTCCCAGGAGAAATCCCAGGAACATAAATACATATATTTTGACGGTTTTTCAAACCATGTGGGCAGGAGACCGTCAAATAAAACATGTGTTTTTCGAGTCATGACAGAACTGGGATGAAATGGTCATCATTTCACGCGCTCCACCGGTCCAGGTTTCTGTACTCCACTTCGAAGGTGGGAGGCCAATCTCCCCTCATCACACTCCCAGACCCCAGCTGGTGAGAAACGGAACATCGGACCAGTATGGACCAGTTGTATTGTTTGTAGGATTGTGTGATCACATCACTATGCCACTAGGCATTTCCTTGATGTTCCTTCTTTACATAATTAGACATGATATTATTCCTCCATTTTTCCTGGTGATATCATTGATATCCAATATCCACCGTGGCCATTTGGCCTGCTGTTTTCCAAGCTTGGTTTCCGACGGTCGCACAGGGCGGCACCTTGGAAAACCCGAGCATCAAGCGTGGGCCTTTGAGCTGGTGAGAATTGATCATCCCCCTTTAAACACATCCTAAACAGTCCCAAATCATCAAATATATGTGTATAGATACATGTAGATACACTTCTGAATCATGGTTGCTGACTCTTGCAACTACAGGATTAAAGGACATTAAATGCATGAAGCCGTTTTATCCAGCGGTGCTGCACAAATGACGTGATTTGCAGCAAATCGCAGGAAACTGTCGTCGAGTTGCTGAAGGAGGACACCAGAACCAATTCCTGGCAGTGACACACAAGGGAGATTCACCCAGACTTATTGTGCTTATTGAATCACTATTAACATCTATTAGCTACATGATGCTACATGGATATCTATGGACTATGATGGACATGAATCAAATCCTATTGGATCCTATTGGATCCTGTTGGGTTTCTTGCTGGATTGTGGTGCCAGTGCGCACAGGAAAATCCTACTGGCTGTCTAGCCCTCTGCAACATCACCAAAAGTGCTTGGAACGACGAAGAAAAACTGGTGAGGAGGGGGATCTTTTGACATCTCAAGACTCTCTCGAAACAAAATCAGCAAGTTGATTCGCTTTGAGCACATGTCTTTCTTCGCACCGGTTGCTTAAAAGATGCGTTTAAAGAGCGACAACCAAGGACATCAATGATTAATGGTCAGAGAAACTCTCAATGCCTGTATCCTACTTGACGCTCCTGGGACCGTATCACCCACCACACTATGCACCTATGTGCATAAACTCCATCTCCCTGGCCAGAAGGCTGATGCCAAGAAGTAATTATGCGGATGGCGCCAAGCAGTTCGCGCCGTCAGTGCCACCATAATTAGTTTCTTCTTCTTCTTCTTCTTCTTCTTTTTTGACCAACAAACCACTACTATCCACTACTACTGGAACTAAGTACTTTTACATTCTTGACATGTACTTTTACATACTTCCACTCCGGAAACTGGAGGTCTGATACCTCGCCTGTCGAAGGACATGTTGATCAGCCAACCAACTTCCTCCCTCAGTGGTCATGGAGCTTTGCACAAGATCACAAAAGGGGCTAAACATGGCTAAACAATATTCATGATTAGGGGATGGGTCAAAACCCTATCCCCCTGGTGAACATCAAAATAACTGGTAAATGGATGTTCATCCCCCTAAAAATGATATGTATAGGTATTGATCCATAGCCATTATTCATGTATACTCATGTACTTGTCGGTCTTGTCTTTGTGGATGCATTTTGGGGGTTCGTTAACATGGTTCAACAGTCAGTCATTTCCAAATTGAATTGTTGTACCGTTGCGGTCTACACTGGTCCTTGGTTTGGGCGCCCAGTTTTGGAAAGGAGTATGCCCCGTGTCTGAATTAAAGTAGATCCAACACTTCAATAATTAGCCAGCATGTTTCAAGGATTTCAGCAATTTAGCAAGAAAATCAGAGGCAAAGCTCCAAAAGCAGTGATACCAGTGTCAGCTTCAAGCCAGGACCTCAAAAGCATCCACCGCACCAGCTGGGCTACACCGGCGATCCCATGATAGCCAGGTTCTGAGGGCTCTTGGCTCGGATCTGGCGGGAGACCGGGAACCAGCCAGTTTTCTGGATCCTTACTGAAGCTTTGTCTCCTGATGATGCCTGATGGGCTTTATGAGTTTTGTGAGTTTGGTTCCTCCACTTGTCATTCGAACCCAAAACATATCAACACATATTCAGATAGTAAATAGTACAGCATGTAATGTTGACAAATCAATACAAATCATGACAAATCAGCATGCAGCGAATGGAATCAGAATTTACGGAGCAGTGATCCCCTCTGGCCTGTACTGAGGTTACGCCCCAACTTGACGACACCCTATGGCGCTACAGGGCCATTCGTCCAGTACATGCTGGGCTGACTTTTGGAGTGCTGCAGAAGTATTGTCGCGGACAGGCAATGCCTGCAGCAGTTTTGGTCAAGATGCCTTTCAATGGAAAACAAACGTGTCTCTCTTTGGCTTCGAAGTTTGATGGACATTTCGGAGTGTCAAGGGCTACACATTCCCAAAGGCATGTGGCCAAAGTTGAGGATCATCACTGCCTCAATTTACCATAATTTACCCTTGCTTCACCGTCCACTTCTCCGTCAAAACAGATTATCCGACAAAATCATCCGCTGAGTTTCAGAACAAGTGTGGGACAGTGTGGGATATGCAGATATTATCGATATTCATTAGGACTTCCTAAAGATTCCAAACATATGATGGGAATACGCAGGAAATCCCTGGGAATACCCCCCACACCCCTCAACTGAGCTGCAAACATGCCGTTCCCCCAGTGGGATTCAGCTCGCAAATGCCCTTTTCCTCGGGGTCTCAGAAATTTGATGCCCCCAAACAAATCACCCAACCCACAAATTTGGCAGTTTTCTTGGGGAACTATGAGGATATACCATGATACCAGGACCGTGGGAAGGAGTCCAGATTTTGAGACACAGTCATTTCTTCCAATTCTGCAACTGCTTCCCGGACTTCAAATCAATTGACAGCCTTCTCCCAGACCTTTCGTTAGTAGACAAAATATATCCAATCACAAACATCACTTTAAACTGTACGAGCAAGTGCCATTAAACCGCCAGAAAGTGGCGTTTACCTTGGGGCCCTGCAGTATCCAACCTCCCCAGTGACCGCCCAGCGGCCATGTTCCAATTACATCCTCCCTGTGCCAGGACGCAAGCCTGGCTGCGGAGGGAGCACAGCTGTCTCAACTATCACGCAAATGGGAACACACATTTTGAATATTGAATATTTGAATGACAATTGGGAACACCTGTTTCATCCTGGAGTCTATTGTGATATATTGGGATAACTTCCACCGGTCAGTGGTAGAAAAAAGTTCCGCCCACTCGGCTGCCGCACGCAAGGAGCGGATTTTGAGGCGCACAACTTCGCAGGCGTTATGACACATCGGTCCTGCGTGCTGGCTGCAGGTGGCAGGGGAATGACGAGGAGCTTGTTCAGCCTTCTACTGCAGACTTTGCATATAGTGAAGTGTCTCAAAATGGTCCATCATGGAGATCGATTGTGAAGAAACCCAACACACGGTGATACTCACATCAGAACAGGACTCTTTGAGATGCCAAGTTTCCTCGGCAAAAAATATAATTAAAATGGTAAAGAATCAAAACTGCTGCTGCTCTGGTGGCTGGTAACATCAAAATATCTAGCAAATCGATTTTCAGCCCCTTATACAAACAAGAAAGTCCTCAAATCCGATAACATCTTTTGCACAGCCAACATTGCCAGTCCTGCAACGCGCAAGCCTCACATGGAACACCTGGTAGCGCTGTATGGACCTGCACCGTGCGGAACCCTGCGGACCCCGGTGGGACCCGTGCTCTCAGTGCTCTCAGTTCTGATGGCATCTGATGGCAGCATCCAAGCCCCGGGCACAGGTGGCAATGCCGTTAACTCCTGGGACCTTAGCGATGGCCCACTGAGTCCACTGGTGGGAAAACATGGCCACAACTTGGCACAATTTTCAATGGGAAAAATATGGAAAAATCGAACATCACTGTCAAGGTTCTCTACATTCTCTGAACACTTAAGATACTTAAGCTTGCTTGTTGGTAAGAAAATGAAACAAAGCCCAGGTATCCCCAGGTATCTCCAGGTATCCCCAGGTGTTATGTCTCCTCACCTGAAATGAGGCTCCCTACCCACTCGCAGCTGGGCAAAGCCGCACAAACGCAAGCATTGGAGCCAGCCTCGGGGATGGGGCTGGATGTCACAACGGGATGTCGGCGTTTTTTGTGAAAATATGTGACCGTTATGCAAGACCACGCTGGAGTGAGAATCCAGAACTGGTCATTTTTAGCCTGAATCACTGAACATGATCTACATGATCTGAATGGTCCCGTTCTTAAGTAATTACGCAATTTGGACCCATGCCCAAGTGTGGCGCTTCAGCTTCAGAAACAAAGACCGTGGGACAAGGCTTAGAGCCCTTCCAGTGCCATGAAAGCATGCCCAACAGTGGAAAAAAACCCAACAAGCATGCAGTGGACATCCGAGGAACAAAATGGTATGAAAAAAGGTTTTACATGACTTACATGTCTAAGATTGTCTAAGTCCAAACAAATCTAAGATCCAACCCTCCTCCAAACAACTTATCAATTCAAGAATCCCTGAGAAAGTTCTCCATCGAGTTCACTTGGAACATGAAAACCACGTTGCACACCTGTCCCTGGCGCATTCCATCGGCTGCTGAGAAACAGTATTGCAGCTTCCCACCTCTGCAACGTCAAACTCGCCTGGAATCCGAAAATGAAAAAAAAAGCGGCAGAAAAGGTGGCCACCGCTGCAAATCCCCAACGGATTGTCTGCAAACATCTGCAAACTAGCAAAGTTTCTTGGTAGTTCCCATCATTCAAAAGCACACACCTACAAATTTTCATCAAATTGAGATCAATGTCTAAAATCCTAACATCTGAGAATATGTTGCAAACCAGCCGGCCCAACCCTGTTGGGGAATTGGATTATGGCTGGTTGCTGGGACTCATGGTGAGACATGCCCTGGCCTTCTAAATTGGGCTGCCACGTGATACTGTCTGAGCCAAGACATTCTGGCCTCAGTGTCGCTAGTGGTCTTTGGCAAATGATTTCAAGTTATGCTATGATCGTCATGGTAGGTACCTTGTATAATTTCAAGTATGAAGAAGGACTGACTATTCATATGTTCTTGAGACCCCCCACTAATTAGTAGTATCCCGTATCCCATTACATTTAATTCCTAGATATTGATATTACTAGTATATAAACGGGCGGCTCATTAATCTTTGGTCGGTAGTGCCAATGCAAAGAAATGAATAGCGAAAACATGATGGTGCAGCCAAAGATACCCTCACTAAATGAGGTCAACAAGACAGAATATGTGAATGAAACTACAGGGCGCAAAGGAAAGAAACAAGCAATCAAAACAGCACATTCCACATATTGTTGTACATTGATGCATATTGTCATGACAAATAGCTGTACCCACGAATTTCAACATGGTTTTCTCGCGGGATAACATGGGGCCACAACTCTTCCGTGGGAAAAACGTCGATGCTGCGCGAGTGGTTCCAGTGCTTGATGACCTTCATCGGCTGTGGGGCGAGAGGGGGCGAGAGGGGGGGCGTTTAAGGCTCTGCAACTGGAAAATCAGACTGGTGTCATGACTCAAAACTCATAACATCAGTCTTTGCCTTCACAAAAAGGTAACAAAAATTAAAAGATCGATCTATCATCACATTTTATCACCACATTTCCCTTTGGAGGAGACTTCCGTTCATCAAACGGTGAGCATGGCACCCACCGCCTTCCGCTCATCGCAAGACATGTTCTGGATGCTAATGGTCCAGGCCGTGGTGTTCAAAAGCCTGGCTTCTGGTGCTGATTTTCCTGGGGAAAACGCCAGCCCGGTGGACGTCTGGCTCCATACTGGATCTACTGGGTCCTACCATATCAAACTAAAGCATGGACATGAAATGATGGGTGTAGCCCTTGTGACAGCATGCCATAGCATGGCATGACTGAAAAAAACCAGTCAACTGAACTCAATATCCACCTGTCCGATTTAAGTCAGAGAAAGAGCCACATAACCCACCTGGTGGGGGGATGTGCTTTGAGCTCCTGCGTCAGCAACTGCCTGCCGATCGGCCCAGTGGTTCCATCCATCACACAACGTGCTGGTTGACTGGAAAGCATCATCCCCAATAGAGGTTACGTCACATACATTATTCATATGATAATAACAATAATAACACTAATGCTAACAATAATAGTAACTAAGAATAGAATATTCGTATGAAACACATGTTTCAAGCCACTAGGAGTAACACTAGCCACTGATTGCTCCCCTTTTTCAAGTCTTAGATACCTGACGCATAAATCCTTGGAGTTTGGCTTTACCAGGGCGGCACGATCTGCTGTTGATATCACAATCAGTTTGTCTTCACCGCAGATAACGAGGGAATATCATGGTACTAGTATATAATATAAACCCTTCAACATTTCCGGAAAT
>Ga0126342_10022080_pt1 | contig 10551 bp, 10 predicted proteins | sample Cyp1metagenome_FD_92528 | JGI IMG/M metagenome (GOLD analysis project Ga0126342, IMG submission 92528) | Coral microbial communities from Lord Howe Island, Old Settlement Bay, Australia - Cyphastrea 1 metagenome | ecosystem: Host-associated > Invertebrates > Cnidaria > Coral ...
CCCATGAACTATATCCCATTCATTACCCACAGGATATATTCCACTAATCACCAAAAGATATCCAATATGGATCAATATGGTTGATTTCCCAGTGGATTTACCCATGAATAGCATGGTGGATCTTTCCATAGTTTTTTTGTGTGTTTACCAGAGGATTAGCCAGCACCATGGAGCATCTGGGATATGCCTATATTCCATATTATTCCATTATATGCCAGTAAATCACCATTATCATTAATTTTCCCATGAACTATATCCCATTCATTACCCACAGGATATATTCCACTAATCACCAAAAGATATCCAATATGGATCAATATGGTTGATTTCCCAGTGGATTTACCCATGAAAAATGGTGGATCTTTCCATCGTTTTTTGTGTGTTTACCAGAAAATACCAGCACCATGGAGCATCTGGGATATGCCTATATTCCATACTATTCCATTATATATATAGATATGCCAGTAAATATATATTCCTATATTCCATATTATTCCATATTATATATACCCAAAAACCTGACGTTTCCCATCTCGATCAGAGGCCTGGAGTGCACTGAGCTGCCGCCCTACGCCGATGCCCTGCGCTCCGAGACGAAGCTGCCGGTCTTCGACGCCATCACCAACGCGGACTGCCGCGGCGGTGGCCGGGGCCGGGGGGCAATGGTTGAGAAAAGCTCGGGAAAAGCCATGGATTTTCTCCCATGGAAGCTCCAAATCCGATGGAAATTCCTGGATTTTCTGCAAGGCAAACATGCAAATCTTCAAAAGATACCAGAAAATAGCGACGTTTTTTCCATTTTTTCCCAACGCATGTGATCTTTGGATTCACATGGATTGGAACGACCTAACCCGAGTGGTGATCGAACTGACGAACTGTCCATTTTTTTTTAAAAAAATGGTGCTTCAACCAACCAGCCACTGATGTTATTATGAATTATAAATGGTGATAATTTATTTTAATGGAATTATGTTAATTTAATATTATCTTTTAATAATCATGCACTACAATAAACTGAGTTATTATATGTTATTATGAATAATGATGCACTACCAGATGTTTTCATTTTGGTTACTTCCCATGGACATCCCGTTTTGCTTTCAGGACTTCTTCATTTCGGCCCGCAGGGATAACCCTCGCTTTGGCCGCTGGACAAACGTGGAGATGGACACGAATCATTCGCCGAAAGAGAGAATGAGAGTGGTGAAAGTAGTGGTGAATGGATGGTGAATAATGGATAATCGTGGTTACAATGTTTTTTTTGATATGATATTTTCTGGTAAACGTTTACATAGCTATTGAAAATGGCCATAGAACTAGTAGATTTTCCCAGCTATAAATGGTGATTTTCCAGTTCGTTATGTAAACGTTGACCAGAGGGTACGATTCGGAATCGTGCACTCTGACTCTTTCCTCAGCATAGAAAGAAAGAGTGCACTATCATCTCACGATCTTTGAATTGTTGAAGCCATTCCGGGTTTTATATATGGTTCGATATGCACATGCTTTCTTGATCTGGAGGTGATTGGACACAGCCAGATGTTTCACATGTTTCTCCAGTTGAGGCTTCAACCAGTGGCAACTGGATTGGGATGGCTTGCAGGATAACTATGAGTCCTGAGCTGAGATCTTAACAAAAGGGGTCGTAAACTGCACCACGGGGGATCCACGTTATCATCCGAGTTACTGTATCTGTTTGATCATTTTTGAATCAGGGGAAAGCTCGGTGAAATTTTGTTCGCAGATGCAGGACACCCCAGGGAAGATGATGTAACTCCAGGGCATGCACTGGATGATCATCGTGCAGTCCGTATACTTCACCATGGTTTGAAAAGCCTTTGTCCAAGATTATTGATCCCATGTTGGGATATTTAAACAAATCTAAACATATGATTATAATGGTTCATAGATTTAAATTTTAATCATTTTTGAGCCCAACATCCCATGTTAATCAACACGTTCCTTCTTTAAAGTGCCATAAACTGCATGGGGGTAACCCATTTCCAGACACCCACCAACTGGACGCCCCAGGTTCGGCAGTAACTTGACGGCTGAGCAGGCTGAGAAGCTGCTGAACTGAGGGTAAACCTTGAGCGTTTTCTTGGCTGTGACTAAGCCAACGAAGGAGATATAGATTGAAACAAGAAATGTCAGTTTTTTTTAAAAAAATGGGGCTCCTATGGTTTTTAAACAGAAGATATGTATATATATATAGATAGATTGGGATTATGAACTAATCCATACTCCAAAATGAGGATGAAGGTTTTAGCACTGCTCAATTGACTGGCGATTGATTGCAATACGATCAGCATTGGCAGATTCTCCGTAGAAACCTAAGAATCCAGAAAGGTCGTCGGATAGAAAGAAGCCATCATTTGGGGGGGTGTTCATCTAGGATTTCATCCATGTGGGAATATGTTCAAATTGCCAACATCTCAAAAACGAGCCCGATCTGATATGACCGACAAGCAAGGGAAGAAAGGGATGATATATGCAATTTGCTGACGATGAAATGCCAAATAGTTTACGAGATCTTACGAGCTACCGGTCCAAGAAGCCCTAAAATCGCTAGTTAAAGCTAGATGAAGCAGCAACTACTTGAAATGTAAGGGCCCAGCAAGTCTCGGCCCACCTTTCCTGTACTGAAAGCCGGAGTCCAGCCTCAGAGGAGAAGACCAGTTACCGAGGTCGGCATATTCCAACATCTGGAAAAAGTGTATGAAAGACCTGTAAGATGAATTAATGTACTATACGTATATATATATATATATATAATATTATGTAATGTTGCATTGGTTCCAACATGAAATTAGATAGTTGAGAGATGTCCATTCATTATTGGATTTGGAAGGTGACAACTTTTCTGACCCATATTCACCTCATCCCTCGGTGCTGGGCTCCGGGAGTTTTCAAGCTGATCATCTGAAAGGTGACTCAGTTTAAGGGCTTCCCTGGCTCCCACCCTTTCAAGGGGTGCCTGCAGCCAGGGCTGTTTGTCGACTCTTTTCTGTGACCAGAGACACAGAGACACAAGACATTTTTCCTTCAAAGCTTCGAATGGCTCAGGGAATCTTTGGGAGGTTCCCTTAAACCTCAGGCAACATTCAACATGGGGGCTGGACAATTCCAAGGTCAAGTCGAATTGTTCTTCGGGGTCGGGATTTTTCACCGTGGTGATAGGGATTGACAGCTCCAATTGGCGCCATGAGATGCGTTGGCGATAAGAAAAAAAAGAATTTCAATTGAACTCCCCGGGTCCCCTTTGTAAAATGCATCAGTGACACCCACTTGATATGTAGTACTTTTGCCAGCGATGCCAGTGATTCAAAGTGACGTTGAATCCCACGATGAATGCTGCATAGGCTGGGGGCATACCGTTTGTCCCCAGGAATCAACCTCTATTGGGGATCTCTGAGACAGCAAAGAGATCGGCATTTTAATATATGGTATCTCTCCAGGTAAGGGCGAAGCTCTACCGGGATTCCTACCTCTGAGCGGCGCGATTTCAAGCGTGGCTGCAAGATTGGTTGTAGATGGTTGTAGAGAGCATGCGGAAGAATCATCCAACCACATCCAAGAATTGTTTTTTCCGGCATGTTCCTATATTGAATCTGAAATGTTGGGTTGCAAAATCATGAATGATTCGAAAGATGAGATGACGACTGTCCCTGTCAGGTGGGTTCCACCCGCCAAGACGACCCCGGGCATGCCCCCGCATCAAAAAACGCTGGAGCGACGGGGTTCGGTTGAACTGCGATGGCGACAGGATCCTACCATGGAAATCCATGGAATACATTCCAAGAAACCTTTCTTAAGAAACATTTCTACGATTTTCTATGCATGTAACGGTGTGTTTTGCTAAAAAAGAGGGTCGTCAACATCAAACAGTACAGCAAGGCTCAGATAGACTGGTGATTTTCAGCAGCAAACGAATCAAAGCTATGGCACTGGCACTCCATGGCAGTGAAGCTTGATGTCTTAATCTGGTTGGTGGTTTCAAACATTTTTATTTTCCATAATATATGGGATAATCCTTCCCATTGGCTAATATTTCTCAAGATGGTTAAAACCGCCAACCAGTTTTGGCTTTGTCCAAACATATGATACCCATGCTAATCCAAAATTTTGATGGTTGCCAATGGTGGCTAATTTTTTGGAGCTAAATCCTCTGTTGTTATGTGCGTTTATTTTCTGGACGGAGCCACATGAGCCACGTTTCTGCATACGCAGGGACTGGAGTGGAACAAGATTGTGAAGAAGGTTGCCAACTGGCGAGCGAAGTGGGCTTCTTGTCTCAAGATGTGCTTGCTCGGGACCCGCACAAAATAACAGGTTGCTGTGGTCCTATGACATAGCACAAAGGGAAGTCGGGGAAATGTAATCATTTTGGGGTATGCGTCGCTATATTGGGCCTTTGTATTTTTTTTTGGCATTTGTATATATGTTTGTCAGTATTTAATATGATTACAGAAATGATTAAATAACTTTCTATTCCCATGGTCTCTTTGGAATACGCTTGTGGGGGAGGCGCACTAGTAGCCACATTTATGTTGATTTCTTGTGGGATGAAGGTGCAAAACAAATGATGGAACACAATAGATGCGAAGTCTTTATTCTGGATTCTGGCCGCGTTCACAGAAAACAGATGAAACACACAAATATCGTGGATCATCGGTTTCTTTGTTTTTTCCCGATTTCATTTACTTGCTCTTCACTCTTTCAGAGAGTTCATCCAAATTTTATGGGTCTTGGGAGATTTCAATCGATTTCCATCATATGTCCATCCGTTTTCATCGCATGTTTCCTGTCTTCTGGAGTTCCGCTTCCAGCACTTCGACCCAGCGACCTCAAACAGAGGCTGTGAAGCTGAAACGATTCGTGGAGGAGGCTGTGAAGCTGGGGTAGGGCCAGAAGAAATGATGAGGGTCATGGGATTTACTTGGATCTACCATCATATGGACTTTACGTGACTTTACCATGAATTTACCACCCCCCTCAAACAGATTTTGGCTTTAACCAGTAAAAACTGGGATTAAACCATCAAGAGCTGAAATTGAACCAGCAAAACAACACAAAACAAGGGTTTGCCGTCCCCTAGACCCTGAACACTGACCATTTTTAGAGGAAAGAACAACGTCAACCCCCAAATCGTGGCTGGGTCTATGTTGGAGGGATGGTAAGCTGAAAAACAGTTCGGATTGAGCCCTGAAGTGACTATATTTCTGGTGGGCCCCGCGCCTGTCAGGTCTATCCAACAGAGTTCAATGCCAAGCCATTGAATCGTGAGGCGAAGATTTTTCCGCGGTGTGCGGTGGCCCATGGTAGCCCCCAAGTGACCTGGTTACCACGGCTGTTTCTTGGAATTTAATGGAATTGATACATTTATGCAGGGTAAATCATGGTGTATAGGGAATTCAGCCAGAATCTTTGCATCTATGTAGATGGATGGTTATAAAGTTATACCATCGGATTCCTGGTCACTTTTTGGGTCCAGCGATGTGCAGCGGTGTTTTTTGTCTGGGGTCTTGGGGAGATCTGGCTTGCAAATACAGATTTCACTGAATGATTGATCCACTAGACGACAGCTAGAATGAGGGATCCACTTGACATGGACATGTTTTTATATGGCTATGGATCAATACCTATAGATACATTTTTTTTTCCGTGGGGGATGAACATCCAGTAACCAGCAATTTAGGAGACTAAGGGCACCAGTGGTACCAGGGTTTTGACCATTAGTGGCACCTGGTCAGGTCGAGCTGCTGCTGCAGGGAGAGGATCCCTATGCCGCCATGGCAACAGCACAGGAGGAGGCGGACGCGGAATGAGGTCCTGGTTTTCTGGTTTTTTCGACAGGGATTGAAGCAGCAAAATTCCAGGATCTAACTGATCTAAGGAGCAAAATGTTGCGGATGATTTGGAATGAGATATACCCTCTGGTTATTTGACATAGCCATGGAAAATGGCCCATTTATATATAGAGGTTTACCTATTAAAAATGGTGATTTTCCATGGCTGTGTGAGTCATAACCAGATGGTAGTACTGAAATCAGCAGAAAGGGGGCTTGAGGGATCCGGCAATTTAAGTTGAAAGCTTTTCTTGAGGAACGTTAGGAGCATGACCACCAAACATGGAGATATTTACCAACAATAAATTGGAATCTGAGTAGCAAACAATTTAATCATGATTGCTATGCAGAAGTATGGCAGCTGCCAGGCAGCCGCTGAGAAGGATGAGTTGGATGTGAAGGATGAGGCTTGGGACTGGGTCAGACGGATCTCCAAAGTCGAAAGTGGAAGTTGCTCACAAGAGGACCACATGAAAGATTGAATGTGTTTCCCTCCAATAGGTGCTCATACCCATTAATATCCATTCTTAGAAGCACTATGTTCCTATTATATATGATATGTGATATATATATAGATACTATAAATGCATATATGATATATATATTTATATTTATATATATATTATAAATACATATATATATATAGACATTATCAATTGTATACACAGAACAGTTGTTGTCACAGCTGAACTGGCCGTCCAGGGAGGCGTGAAGATGGAATCCTTTGAACCTGCCGGGGTCCCAAGGGATCACCGCGGGGTGTGATGGCCCTGAAACAAACATCTCAGCAGCTAAGCAGAGTTTACGACTATATGAATTATTACTACTATGTTATGTATATGTGTAATTATGTAATATATGTATTACTATGTAATTATGTAATATATGATATATATATATATATATATATGTATTACTCACACTATGTATGTATATATATATTATATATATATTATATATATATACATAATATAAATATATAAGATGTTGAATTTCAGGATTGCATTGTCCTTACGAGGCCACCTCCTTCATGGGTGCTCGACCTGGCTGGTGCTTCAAGATGGGCCGGGGACCCGGCGGATTCCAAGGGGATCCAGAAATGTCTTATGGATATGGATAAAACACACATATGCATAGATATACCATTAAGTATACCTAGAAAATCAAAAACCGAAACCCTGTTTGTTTTTTTTGATCTAAACTTATTTCCATGCAAATCGGTCGCATTTGGTATAGGGAAGGGATTGGTTTGGGCAATTTTCTACTCCAGATGTTACGTCGAAAATGATCCGAAAAAGATCTACTTGGAGGATCATCCCATGGCTCGTGGTTAGTAACTTGATTAGGAAGTCATCGAAGTGATGTTATCCCGTGTTTTCAGTGGGTTATAGTGGGTTATAGTGGGCTATAGTGGGTTATAGTGGGTTATAGTGGGTTATAACCCCACTAACCAGTTCCCCAAGCCCTTCGTCGAAGGGTTCTTCCGCTCTGAATATCCCCCAAGGCATGCGCGGCTTGGGCTACTACCGCGACCCCAAGCAAGACTTGGGCGTCAAGGGGGTTGGGGGCCTCAGATTGGCGTTGCACCTTCGCACCTTCTTGTTGGCGGGTTTCAACTTTTTCAACTGCTGATTGTTTTTTCACCCATTTCTTGGGATATCTTGGATTGGTTGAGATGGCCTTTTTATTTTTTGGGATGGGTTATAGTCCCCACCGACCGGACATTTATGTTTATAGCATGTTTCTTGAGTTTCATTGATGCTTGTGTTTGTTGAGTTTCATTGATGTTTGTGCTTAATATAAGTGCAGAAATGTTGAGAAAGGTTTACATTATGTGGAGCTGCATAGTGGATGATGACGCATGGGACGGATGTTGATCTGAAGGGTTTAACTTGTACGACTGAGACGCTCAACTAGGTCCTTGTTCGCAGTATTAGGGATTAACCCTAAATCCCCCTACCATCCACAAACATTATAATGATATATAGTCTATCCATCAATATATCTTAGATATTCTTAGATTATATTGTATTATCTTTATTTTTATCTTATTTTGTATAATTATTTATCTTGATCTTGATTATCTTGATCTTTATTTTATCCCATCCTACCTACCTATCCAGTCTATCCAATCTATCCAATCCATCATAATCCATCTATCCATCTATCCATCTATCTATATATCCTACATATCTATGTGTATATATATATACACATGAGTTGTACGCCAGTTTTTTTTAAAGCCATGACAAGCCAGCAGCACTTTCCGACAGTTCCAAGATGTTCCAAGTTCCGAAAATTCCGAAAAACTCAGGAAGTCAAAGAGGAGAAGAAGGCGAAAGTCAAGGAAGAGGACGAAAAGACCCTCGCCTCAACGGAGGATGGCATGGCTGCATCGTGAAGAAAGGAAAGGATGGAGGGATGGTTAAAACCCCATGGTTTAAATGATTTTTAAATGATGTTCCTCATTCAAATGAGGGGTTTTACAGTTGCCAGCTTTGTTTTCGGTGTATTTCTGGGAAAACCTGAGATTGATCCTCTCAGCCAAGGAAGTGAGCTGTGCGTCCGATCCACGCAGAGAAATGGAGCAAGACGGCACTGGCTACTGCGACGGCAAAGTTGTCGTATTTTTTATTTGGTACATGAGTCCTGTGATGAGGGTCTAATCGTCCAATTTTTGAGATTTCGATGAGGTGTATATTATATGTTTTACCGCCAAATTACCATAAATTGGTATAAACCATTCCCACATGGGTGGTTTATGATTGTTTTTACCATTATACATTTTGTATATGAGATGATATGCATTTTTTGCGTATCATGAGCCAATGGCTGTTATGGCTTCGAAGCAGCAGACCAGACGTCGCAGCGGCCCATCGGTGCCCCCATGGTGTAACATGAGCGACACATAGTGCTCCTGGCGGAGGTTGCTGCCGCAGAAAAGTGCGTTCAATGAGCATCTGAAGTGAAGGACATTTATCTATAGATACTGTACATGTTTATGCCTGTTTCTGTACATACATATACATACATATAGACATTTATATATATATATATTGATATATGTATGATTATATATTCGTATGTATTAGTATGCATTTGTATTAGTATGTATTATATAGTATGTAGTTGTATTAGTATGATGGTATGTATTTATATATGCATTCTACATGATCCGTACATGCGTGCGCAATCGAGCAAGTCCCACGACTCTCCTGGGACCTGGGAAAATCCAAATGGGATGATGGATGATAATGGTGAAAATAGTGGCTAATGGATGGTGAAAAATTGATAATAATGGTTATAATAGTGGTTAATGATATGATACCCTCTTGTAAACATACAAAAAACTCTGGAAAATCACCATGCTATTATAATAGGTAAATATGGTAAATCACCGTTCTAACTGGGCCATTTTCAATAGCTATGTTAAATTACCAGAGGGTAACAATACTAGACTTACTGAGAAACCAGAGGGGTCGGGATCATAAGCTTGCAGCATCCATAGCTATCTCATCACGCAAGACACAGCTTGGCGCATGTACATCCAGCTACCAATCTCCTGTTTAACTTAAAGCTCCGACCCTGAACGAGCGCCTCACACTGACTCAACCTTGAGCCTTCCCTAAGAGATGCCTCATCGATCTTAAGCCAAGCATCAGAGTGATCCCTCCACGCCCGTGTGGCGTGGGCTGAATGGCGGTTTTGCCAAGTGCCTTCAGCTTGGCACCCTGGTTGTGCAGGCCGCGCATCGAGTGGAGTTGGATGATTTATTCAGACTTTTTGTGGTTAATGTTTTGAACCCAATAGATCGAATAGCAAACTATCCTCACAATCACCAATTTACGGGTGGTATACATAAAGCATCCCCAAATGCTAGGTTTATTCTTGGGTTGACCATATTATATCTGATGTTGGTTTTGAATATATGTTATTTTCAACCATAAAAATAGTATGGTCCCCAATGACGTCTTCCGAGCATTTTTTCCCATATGGGTTGAACTCACCAATCATTGGCCCACCAAGGTCCAGAAGTATTCACACATCCCCAGCAAAGTAAGATTCGGTCGTTGAAAATAGCGGCTAGTTGTGTCACAAGATGGCCGCAAAAAGAGGTCCTCATTCAATGTCAAATCCAAGGTTTTCCAAGATCTGCACCCCCTCCAACCTTCATCCCATGGCACAGGCGGGAGTTTCAAGCCGCCTGTCACAGTCCTGGCCTCGAGACAAGATGTGGAGTGCCGAGGCTTGGCCCTACCAACAATCAGGATGGTTCCCTCTCAAAGCAGGAGCACCCAAAGTGATCTAAGATGGGTGGTATTTCCTGATAGCATTTTTGAAAGTTTATGAACATTTGGCATATGTAATATATCTATGTTATCCTCCCGGCAATATCCCATACAAAGCAAGGAGCTCGGGCTCCCAAAACAACCAAGTTTTGTACAAGCACTTTTCTCTACAAAGCTTGGATCTCATGCTGTGACATTGATGCTAAATTAACTGTTTTTTCAACATAAATGAATCCTAACTTTGTAGAGGGGTGTTCTTGAGCCTGATGTGAAAATTTGAAAAAAAAAAACAATTACATTGAGGGTTCAAGCAGCTGTAGACCCAAATCTCCCCCGCAGGCGGTTTCACAAACCTAACCCAAGCCATGCCTTTCTCTACCCCATGCAGGCTGTTACTCCAAATGATAACACGG
>Ga0126342_10022081_pt1 | contig 10551 bp, 8 predicted proteins | sample Cyp1metagenome_FD_92528 | JGI IMG/M metagenome (GOLD analysis project Ga0126342, IMG submission 92528) | Coral microbial communities from Lord Howe Island, Old Settlement Bay, Australia - Cyphastrea 1 metagenome | ecosystem: Host-associated > Invertebrates > Cnidaria > Coral ...
GGGGGGAAGTTAAAATTCTTAGCTTGGGGAGCCCCCACGGGGGAAAACCACCCTTAGCCCCTCTCACGGACCTAAATAAACCTGCGGTGTGGGCGGCCACCCCACGCGAAGCGGGGTGAATTATTTATATATATTTATACATACATATACATAATATACGCATTATTATATGTTATCATGCCGATTACTTGCAAGCTGTGGACGAGCAGATGATACCATATGTCTATCTATCTATCTACCTACCTATCTATCTATCTGTCTGTCTGTCTGTCTGTCTATCTATCTATCTATCCATCTATCTATCTATCTATCTATCTATCTATCTATACAGAGATATTAGGTAAGATCAGATAGATGACATTTGATCTGCCACGGTGCCCAGGAGCGCCTGGCCCGTGAAGTAGCGCGTCGGCGTCAGGCAGCTGGGCACTGGCACAGCATTTCTGCAATGGGTGTCAGCATGGGGGTTTTAAGTCGAAACTGATGATCATATATTTAATATACGATTGGGTTGGGGGTACCTGATTTTGCGATAGTTTCTTAGGACAATTTTTGTTGGATACCTTCTAATTTGACTTTGCCAGAGTGCAAATTTGGAGGGTTCTGGAGATGTTGTTTGGTTTGGCAACGATCAAATACATAGAATGATGATCGAACGCATTGAAACCACTTTCGCAACGGTGTCCCCAAGCCAACTCTTCTGATACCGCGTTCAAACTTGTTGGGCCTGCCTGATTCGCGCAGTCACTGACAGACTGAACATTTTAATGGTTAAACATGTTAAACCATTCAATCATTGCTATTTTGAGGGCACGCATTTGACCCACCGTTTGAAACTCTTTGTTTGAAACTCTTGCAGTTGGAGCTTGAACGACGACAGCGCATCTTCAACTCTAAACGCCGACTCATCGGCATCGATCAGCAGGCTCCGGCTGCATCAGCCAGCATAGAGCATGTTCTCGCCTAAAGGCTGAAATGCTCAGGCTTTCAAGTGCACTCCAGCACCTCAACTTTCGCACACATCAACACCAAGAAATCACATTTAAGTGATTTAATGTCTAAAGTGTAGTTAAATGTAGTTAACGTATTTAACATGATTCCACAGTTTCCTCTCTCAAAATTCATCCCCTCGATCTTTGAGTCGCTGGCCAGACTTTAGATGCGCAAATTGCCGAGCGCCAGCGGCTGAAAGAAGAGCAACAGCGACAAGAGCCTTCCTGGCGTGGTTGCAACTCCATATTGAATCGGTATAGATTCAAACTGGATATAATGATGTATACACAACACTGTGGTATGAATATGGATTAAGTATCATTAAGTTGTATCATATTAATTTCCCACTGAATGGGCATATAAACTGTAACACACTCTGCAATTTCTGCCTTCCAAACCTGCCACTCTGGGCCAGTGTCGCCGAAGATCGGGCGATGTTGGCGCTGGACAAACAGCTCAAATTAAATGAGGTGCGCTAAGGGAGTGGCAACGTGCATGGGATAAGACTACAGTATGTCAGGGGCAGTATGGGGCAGTTCATTCAATGCAGATGAGGTGGTGGGTGGATTCAGGAAATCCTCGCATGCAAAGATGAGTGTGCTTCTGTGGGTTGTTTGCCCAGGCCAGCAAGAAGCAGATGATTTTCGACTTGGAGAAATCATGCAGAGAGCCATAACCTCGGAAGGGTCTGAACAAGGATCTGAAGAAGTCTCAATGAATAAACAAGCATGTCTTCACAGATGTATATATCATTATATATACTATTTATATATCCAACTCCAGAGATTTCAAAAGCTATGAATCAAAGGGCCCACCAGCACTTCCAGAGACAGTTGGCACCGGGCCCAAGCTTTTTCGCCCAAGGTTCGGCCTTCAGAACCTCAGCAAAGAGCAGAGCAACACCTACGACCTCAATGACCCGCAGCGGCTCCGAAAGGCTGTGGACACCATCTTTGCTATTCTTGCCATGACATAACATATATAACATTATATAACATTACATCACCGCATGAAATGTGAAATGATATGGAACTAAAGGGAAAGAGGTTTCGCACTTAAAAGTGTATGAAATGGAACAGCAACCTTCAGTAGAAATTTGCGTGTCAGAGGCAGAGCCCATGCGACGGGGTGATGATGATCCGCGGTGCGGCACGGTGCTCAGTTTGTTCTCATGGTTCAATTCAAGAAGGTGCAGTGTTTGCCAATTTCGTGGCACTTGCTTGCTGTTGGGGCAGAATAGCAACTTATTTCAGAACGGCTTCAGTGAGGTTTCCGAACGTGCCGTGGGTTTTGGATTGCAAGAGGAATCAAACACAAAGTGCTCCTGACAGGTGCTTCGAGCATGTTGAAATTTGGTGGCGAGGACATGTTATCTTTGAAAATGGGTTGATATTATTTGAAACTGCCAACAAGGATATCCAGTCTTGGAAGTCTTTTGCCTTACAGGACCTCATGAAAGCTGAGCGCAAGAGGCAACAGCAGAAGCAACAGGCCAGGAGCCAAGTTTTTTTGGCAAGGATGCAATGCAATGGACATAGGCCCATGATTCTTAGTACGGTCATTTTTTGTGCGGGATTGCTGGCACTTTGGCGCTTGGACACTGGAACGTTGGTTGGGACACAGAAGTTTTTCACGACTTTCTGAGGTGATGTTCATAGAGCAGCAAAAATTTGAAAAGGCCAGTTCCCAAGTCGAGCTACGCTGCCTGCCAAGTGATGACAGCCTGACATCGTTTCCTTGCTGGTGAAATATGACTTTGCCATCCTGAGCAGCAATGCTGAGGAAATGCTAATTGAAGAGAATGGGGACCAGAAGTACATTCAGGAGACGAAAGAGATGATTGCCGCATCCTTTGTTTCAGCCCATCTTTTTTTAGTGCTAGCTCGAGTTGCATCCAGTTGCTGCTATCTCTTCTCTTCTCTTAAAGTGTGACATTTATATTACACATCTATATATTTGCCTTGGACCGTCTCGTACGAAAGCACAATCAAAGCAGATCGTGTTCATGTCCACTGGACCAGAGATACTTGAATCCATCCAGTCAAGGCACTTCGTGATGAGATGGAGGTCAGCCGTTAGTCAAAAAATTGCAGGGTGCCTTTTTATGAGAGGCTTGCTGGACATCCACCCCCAAGCATCATTGGGCTAAGACCCGCCACTGATCCGTCGAGGGTTTTATTGGTATCTAAGCAAGCATTGCTAGTTATCCAACAGTGAAACATCCTACCTACCTTGCCAAATCTATACAGAATACGGCAAGATGATAATGCATTGTGTGTGTGTGTTTTATAATTCCAATTGTAATTTAATGTAATTTATAAATTGATGGATGTAAACACACACACACAAAGACATATGCGATCATATAAGTATGCCATAGCATATGTACCACTTGCGAGGCATCCCAGTCGATTGAGCTGTGCCACGTCATGAGGCAAATGAGCAAAACCTGCGAAAGGAGCTGCAGCAGTCGCAGCAGGCCTCGGAGAAGTAAATTATCATAGAACAAATAATGGAACGAATCAAAAGGGAATGAGATGGAATGAGTACAACCCAGCATGCGGGGAGTACTATCACAAAACATCATAAAACTATGTTGGGATGACGTATGATGAACCATTTTGGGGACGAACAGTGTAACAACACAATTTTGGGGATGAGCTGTGATGATATGTCCTGGGGGATTCAGAATGATACTCTGCGCTCAGAATGCACCAATCAGAAGGCAGTGAACCTGGAGCGCGCTGCTGAGCGTGCTAAGCAGCAGCAGGAGCTTTCGATCGTCTGTATTAACCCCTCCCGAAAGGGGATCCCCCGATGAGAAGGGTTTCTTAGTGCATCTTAGACCACTAATAAGGTCTTTTTAACATTTAATAAACATTTAATAAACATTTAATAAACATTTAATAAACATTTAATTAATTTTAATTACAATCTGTTATTGGGTGTCACCTTTGGGGGGTGATTTGCAGAGGTGAACCTTCCTTGATCTACATGCAGTCTTCTCTCTTTGGTGCTCTCGAACGCAGTCAGAAAATACCTGACTTTGAAGGAACGCGACGCGTAGCCATGTGCAATGAAAGCACCTCTTAAAACCAGATTTTGACATGATGTTTGCATACATATGTTACATATGTTTGCTGGTTTAGTGACTTAGATATATCCCCATGGCTGGTCAATATCCCCCCATCATGGGGTGATGTCATACCCAACATTGGGACGGCACAGCGCCAGGACCTCACAGAGCAGGAGGCATTGTTGGATGCTGCGGAGCTCTATCATCACGCCGCCTGGTGAAAGGTATCGCATAGAGCTGGACAGAAGATTCATGATGTATCTATCTATCTATCTCTCTATCTATCTATCTATCTATCTATCTATCTATATAAATGATTAGAATGATTAGAAATAAACCATATGGATGTATAATTACACCATATAGATCCATATAGCCCAATGGCTGCTTTTTGGGATTGAGCTTTGAAGATTTTGGAGCAGTCTGGAGTCTGGGTCGCTGTGGTTCAGCTTGATGGCCAGTTTTCTAGTCTGTTTCGCCCAGGGTAATGATCCCTTCCTGAACGAGCACACAGACAGCTTGAATCCCAACGGCCGTGTTCGAAGGGCGGAGTTCAAAGGCCTGGTATGGCCTGGTGGAATGGAGCTCCGAGAATCTGATGGGGAAACGAATCAAACTAACAGATAGTTAGATTATGTTAGATTCTGTATGACTTGACAGGTCAGTTTTGAAACTTGTGGGACTTGTTTTCAAGCAAACTACATCAACATATTCAAAATGCATTACATTGTATAGTCACGTAATTTCAATGTTGAATATCGTTTTTTTGCTCGCCATCAGGCTCCACAAGAAACGAAAGGCTGGAGGCCTGCGGGTTGAATATTCATTGTGTGGCTTGTTGACTGCAAAAGTAGCTACCTAAATGCGTGGATGCCTGCCATGCCTTAGGGATCCTTAGGGGTGCTGGTAAATCTCCATGGTCACCATCTCCATCATCACGTCATGTCTGCAGGGACGACGGGTGTTGGAAGCGCAAGCAGAGGAGCAGAGTATGAAGAAGTATCAGGATCAGGTGCCAACACTTGGAGCGTCTCAAGCCATGGCAAACTTCAAACATATGACCTGTGACTTCAAAATAGATTCCTTGCTTGTGATGAATAGATAGTTTCCTTTAATTTTGGTAGTAAAAGGCTTTTGCTCCTTTTCGGAGCAAACCGTACATAAATAATGGATATACAATGATATACATGGTGCCTAATTAGATTATGTTTGCACTTAGCATCTCTGAACCATGTTCTGATCATGTAGCTCATTCATTCAATCTTTTCTTCGCACATCTTCATTGAGCTGCACACGATAGTTGTAAGATTGAGCTGTACAAGGTAGTCGTAAGATAGAACACGGTCGCATTGGGGTACACCTACCAATGGTTTGAGTGTTTCTCACCTTTGCCTCAGACTTTGGGGACTCGGGCTGGATTTGTGACATGATCTCGCTCTTCTCCTTCCACATCTCCTGTTTCAGTGTTCACACATTTTTCGCATTGCACATGAATGACTGGCATTCTTTTTGGATTAAGATTTGTTGAAGCGTTAAGAATATTTAAGAACTTTGTAAATTCTTATCAATTTTTGATACCGGTGATCTTATCATGGTTTGTTGGGATGATGAAACAACAGGTAGAGAATTTCATATAGAATTTATGATATTTTTCCAGACCATTGTGGCTAGGATGTTGATCGCCGGCAGGTGGAGGACTTCCGCTTCCAAACTCTGCAAGAGGCTGCTCGGAGGCGGGGGTCGTGAATAGGCAAGAACCTTTGAAGCAGATAGACAAAGATAGATAGTGAATGACAAAGAATGACAAAGATAGATCATGAATGGATATGAATGGTAATGATAGATAAAAGGGCATTCCGAGGTTCCTTTCGGTGCAGCGCGTTGAGTGCTCCTGCAGAGTATTTGCTGCAGAGTATTTGCTCATTCAGAGCAGAAGAGTCATGGGTTAAGACACATGCAAAGGGATGTAGTTGACAATACTCTTGGCATAGCGGCAAATCGCTGCAATTCAGACTTAACAGCATCCTCACTTTGTTGCCAAGTTCGGGACCCAACAAATTTGAAGCAAAACTATAGCAGTCTATAGCACAAACATCCCAGATGATTCCAGACCCAGATGTGCAGAGGCAGCTGATTCTCCAAGAGCGGGAGAAGTCACGCAGCCGCAGGGCCATGGCCGAGGCAGTAGCCAAGGAGACTCGAGAGAGACACCGAGACACCCAATGGCAAAGGCATTTGCAAAGATCATATAGCAAATTCGATTGTACTTCGAAAAGTGAGTCAAAAGCATTCAAAAGCCACTTTACCTGTTACAGTATATCCCGCAATCCTGCTACACTGTTTCCACATACTTCCACCAGGAAAACTTGCAGATGAAGGCAGAGAAGATTGAACAGACCAAGGTGCGGAATGAATTTGCCCTGACTTCCTATCCTGAATACATCGAACATCATTGAACCTGTGAGCGACTTGAATTCTTTCAAATGACCACCCCACCATTCAACATTTGTCAGCATTTGTCAGTCAGTTTTTTTTTTTCCATTTTCAAGCCATCATAGTGTTCGAAGCACAAGGATGACAGGAAGAGTTTTTCAAGACAGACAGACGACAGAAGAACCGGCAGAGGCAGAAGAGGTAGACTACTCAGACTACTCGTCCAAAGAAAAAATATAGAGCGGACCACAGAAGGACATCGCAGGTAAACCATCTGACTGGAAAGGCCGGAAGAAGGGACAGATTCGAGACAATTCCTACTCCATTTTTTTTGTGCCCGCAGAAAATCAACGAGCTCTACACCAACAAGTTTTCGGATGACTTCTGGGCCCAGTTTGGCACAACCACGCGCTAATGCATTTCGCCGCATCCCTAGTGACTTAGTGCATGTCAACTGGCAGCCAAGAAAATCACCAGTGGAAGACACTGAGGCGAAATGAACAGCTCAACTTTGTGACAGCTTTCAACAAATTTGCCACGAACTGCGAGTCAGCCGATTGGTGAACTGTGGGATCTCTATAGTCTGGGCCACAAAGATCCATCAAGCACCAGTTGGATGTTTCCCGTAAGTTCCTGGTAGCGGCTGATGCTCCAATCGTGCTGGGCTCCTAGGGATTGAACGAAAGGAACTGTCCTAAGTGCGACCAGGAACCTGCAATCCAGATTGCAGCGTCGCAGTCTCACCTACTTTCACGGAAAGATTTCACCATGCGCTCCGCACAGATGATTTGTATTGATTTGTCACGGTCATAAAAGTCATATATTTTCAGATCTTTTCAATGGTCACACTGAGTCACACTCAGAGAGGAATTTTCAGCAAAGACATTTGATCATCATTTAAGCCGGTAGTAAATTTATCAGCTGCATCAGCATAAGACAAGCGAACAAGACGGTGCAATCGCGGAAGCCCGAAGGGGCGGAGTCTGCGAAGTGGGAGTGCGGCGAAAAGAGAATGCGTCAGTGCATTGGAGATGCAGAACCAGCTGACGTCGGTCACTGTGGATTAATTATCCCACCTTTTGACTACGTCATAGCTGTCATAGCTATGCAATGCCTACAAACTAATTACTCGACTTTCGATTCCATTTCCGGTCATTTTCACAAATAAGACCAGAGATATTGAAGTGCTTATCCTGTACAATCGTTTGAATGCGCATGCAGATAAGTCGTGTCCAAGCAGATCTGCCAAGCAGATCATGAAACATATTTGTGGACATGTTTGTCAATTTTGTGGCTCCACACGCACCAGGCCCCATGTAGTGGTTCAGTGAAGTTCAGTGTTCAGATTTGTCCAGCATGTTCCAACCCTCTGGTATCGTTGAATCATGCGCTCACCAACTGGAACGAAGAGTGCCTCACTTTTTGGAAATCGTGTGAGAGACACCTTTGAACCCCAACTGCACAAGATGCGCGAAAGGAAGCCGACTCACCAAGTAGTTCAATCACGAAGAAGTACACCATGTGGTCGCAAAGTTCCCATGGCCCTTGGAGAGCCTAGTGCAGGCTTTTTGGAGTCCCTGTCTCAGGAACTTTGAGTGTTTGTTCTGTTGCTTGTTCATCATTTCTGCCATGTAAAGAAGCCGTTTTCTGTCCCAATTTTTAGGCACACCTATTTGAAAATATGTGAAAATATGTGAAAATATGTGAAAATATGTGAAAATATGTGAAAATATGTGAAAATATGTGAAAATATGTGAAAATATGTGAAAATATGTGAAAATATGTGAAAACAAAATTCCCAGCTTTCCCACTGAGGTTTGTTGCCCATGCCGGCGTCACCTTCCAGTAGCATGTCGTCCCGCCTGGCTGTTGAGAGGCAGACCTGGTGCCCCAGCTTTGTCCATGAAGTCTTTCTACATGTCATCTGTGGTCGTTGTGTATTTATGTTAAACCGTTTCACCAACCAAAGATGGTAAGGGTGGATGGATTTCAATGGTCATAGACATAGATCATTAGTTGAGTAGATAACTTAAGTTCCACCAGTTTGCTCCGACTCTGCATTCCGTAGGCCGGGGGTCGGCAGCACCACTATGCAACGGGGAGCACAACTATCCCTGGCGGGTGACAATGCAGATATTGTGTCCCAGCCTGAGGGGCACATGGTGTGGTTGAAGCACCATGGATTTTACAGAGCATGGCCAGTTGGCAAGTCACATTTCAGGAGGAAAGCTGTGATTCCAGATGCCTTGGCGGTGCTGGGAGCTTAGCTCTGCCATGAATTTCCCGAGTCGATTTGTGCGGCTGAAGCAAAGGGGGGGTATTTGCACTGGCCTCACCTGAGGACGATGGGGATGCAATTGCAGGAAACTGTAAGGGCCTAAGATTCTCACAGATGCCCCTATCATATGGTATCATCCAATCCCGATGATATGTTTTGTTGAAGGTAAAACAAAACATCAACAAACCAGGAGATGCATCAGTAATTTCCTGCCAGGCAGATATGGCAGCCTATCAGATCCTGAAGCCTCTGTTCCTGACAGATTTGCCTTTGCCATGGGAGGCATGGGTAGCAGCCGCTGGTGTCATCAGGTGTCAGCATCCAAGTCACCCCAACTGCGCCGTGCAGGTACAACGTAGGCATCATGGGCGATATGACTTCTACCATCCTGGGTCCAAGGAGGTGGTTCTCTGCTGGCTGAAATGAAAGTTAAGATATGTATAGATATGTTAAAAATGGAAAGATGATGGTTGGAATGATTTGGAATGTGGTGAAATGATGACTGATGGCTGGAATGTTGAAATGACTGGTGTTTTTCTGTGTTTCATATCCAAAGTCGGACATTTTTCGTAGCGTCTGCGTTGCCAGTATCGCCGAGAGCATCCAATGATCGGCTTCTTCAAGGATGTGCTGGAGTTTCTCCGGGCAAACGTGCCTGATGGCCTGTTTGTCAACAGGCCGCTTGAAACCCAAAAAACGAACCGCAAGAACATGGGGATCTATTTCCAAAAATAGAGGACACCCTCGGATTTTCATCATCTATATAAATACTCTTAACTATGTTTAATTACGGTATATGTTATAGTCATATGATGTACTGTGCATATATTGCAATAAAATATGTCTGATCAAGATGTATCACCATGAAATCAGACGAAATGCACCAGTTGATGGTCATGGGGGCCAGGCCACCACCAGCACTCCAATGGAGGAGCTTTTGGAGGCTCAGGCCAGATTCCGAGATTCCACCATCAGCTCATATTTGGGGAATGGGAATGGGTTGAACACCTACAGGTTGTATACTTTATATTCCTATATATTCCTACATGTATAAAGTATATATTATGCGTGTGTATATATATATATATATTGCGTATATATTATAGATATATCATGTAATATAATATACATATATTATGTTATATATATACATACGTATACAGTATCTACATATACATATAATATACTATATATATATACACATCACAATATATATGGTGTATATATGTATACGTATGATTATATGATGTACTCATATGTATGTGTATATATATATATATATATGTATGACAAACTTGATGATATTTGAAAAACGTGACACGTGATATATGATATGAATACATTGAAGAAGGTGTGAACTAGAGAGTGGTTGAGCATTCTTCTCCCCATGGAAAATATGTTGCATTTTGACACACCCCTACAGTATGTCCCCGTGTTCATTTCCGTGAAATCCCCACAGCAATCCCTGTCACGATCGCTATTTATCCCCAGTGTGGTTAGTTATACTATACAAATCATTTTGCATCATGTTAAATCTCTATGTTTTTGATATGTAGTCAGATATCAGAAACCATCAGAAACCATCAGAAACCATCAGAAACCATCAGAAACCATCAGAAACCATCAGAAACCATCAGAAACCATCAGAAACCATCAGAAACCAGAAACCCATCAGAAACCATCAGAAACCATCAGAAACCATCAGAAACCCATCAGAAACCATCAGAAACCATCAGAAACCATCAGAAACCATCAGAAACCATCAGAAACC
>Ga0126342_10022082_pt1 | contig 10551 bp, 13 predicted proteins | sample Cyp1metagenome_FD_92528 | JGI IMG/M metagenome (GOLD analysis project Ga0126342, IMG submission 92528) | Coral microbial communities from Lord Howe Island, Old Settlement Bay, Australia - Cyphastrea 1 metagenome | ecosystem: Host-associated > Invertebrates > Cnidaria > Coral ...
GAGTTTTGGTGGATCTATATCGGAGTCAGTTGCCACAGTGTCACTTTGAATTGATATCTTAGTTGTTCAATCCTTCCTGTCTCACCTTGCACCAGGTGCTTTGGCGACGACAGCAAAGGCGTCGATGGCGCAGCAGATCTTCTCCAAGTTCTGGGCAAAGCGATGACTTTGGAGGAGTTGGACTTTGACAGATGCAACCAGATCCCAGCAGCTGCGTGGCAGCGAGTGCCGTCCGGCGCCTGGCCCAAGCTCAAGCCTTCGAAAACCCCTGGCGTCCCGGAGGAGGAGCTGCAGCGCATCTGTGGCGATGGGAGGCAGGGCTGGGCACATGCTGAAACTTCCGCTTTTTCTTGCAGGTTTGTGAGGCATTGGTCGGTGGCTGAGAAGGAATGTAGGTGACAAGGGAAGGTTGCGATGTAGATGTCTTCCATGAAAAATACATCATGCACCCATGTCTTTGGAGAAACCGGAATGGTTGTGCTTCTTTCCAGGTCTTCCAAAACACTTGGATCTTTTTGGGGCTCTAAAAGGGTGACCCTAGAGTTTGCTCCTGTTACCCTTGCATTTGATGTGGTCAATTTGCAACGCGCATGGCACATCATTATTTGCACACGCACACATGAAAACATGCTACGAGCTCTTCATCACCATATAATCACCATCAACATGTTTGGCCATTCGTGCAGCAATCTGGAGCGAATGCAGAAACATCTCATACAGTCTGCATCAGATTTATCAAGGCCAACTGAGCTACAGAAAGGTTGTAGTAGTTTGAATTAAAAATGCGAAAACAATGTGGAAACACATGTCTTTTGAAAATGTAAAAACAATGTGAAAAGATGTATCTTTTTAAAGCAATTTTGAAGCTTTGTTCCTTTTCCTTCTGCATTTGATTTTATGTTTTTGCTCCTGGTAGTCATTGCTTTTGTATAGATATATTGAACAGATCTGAGATTTGCACAGTCCACTTCCGATCGATTTGAACTGCTCCTCTCCGATTTTCAACCTGCAGAAGTTGGCAGGCAGCAAAGTAACTGCAGCAAAACTGGACCCCAAAAAATCAAAGTTCCACCTTCCCAACTGGATGTTCAAATGTGTTTTTTTCACATTTTTCACATTATTTTTTCACGTTTTTTCCAAGTGCATTTTCAAAACGCATTTCTTTCACATTTTTTCCAAGCGCATTTTCAAGACGCATTTTTTTCGCATGTTTTCTCATTTTTCACATTTTTGTGAAACAATGTGAAAACATGCGAGAAAATGCGTTTTGAAAATGCGCTTGGAAAAAATGTGAAAAACATGCGTTTTGAAAGCAGTTGAAAAGTTCCTGTTTCTTAGCTCCATTTTCCCATGTTTTTTCCAGATATATGTTTTTCAAGTTTTCTTTGAAATCCAATATTACATTATAGAATAGAATATTAAACTTAAACATCAGGATTCCACATAAGCATATATTCATTTTCAATGATTCATGTCAATAGGTTCACAATGAATGCAAATTCTTTTTAATTTAAATTAGGAAAAGTATTTAAAGATGCAATTTCCTGTTTTTTCAACATTTTCCACATTTGTTCACACTTTTTCACATTTTTAACATTTTTTCACATTTTTGAAATGCATTTTTCACATATTTTCCAAGCGCATTTTCAAAATGTTTTTTTACATTTTTCAGATTTTTAATCAATCAATCATTGTTTTCAAGCTTGTAGCTGGAAACGGCCATGATAAAGCTAGATAAGATGAAACTGGTGTAAACATGTGTAAACGTGGTGGCGCGAAGACTTGAGAGATAGGGCCTAAATGACAATATTTGAGAATCTGGCAGCACATGTTGTTCGTCCAACTATGTCCAACTGACCAGTTTCGGTATTGCTGCAACTTGGAGGTCTTGATTGATCTAAATTGAATTGGTTGTGTGGAGCTGGCGAGGGAACCGTTGCAACAAGGTCATTGCGGCAAGAAATGTCATCTATGCAGGCTAAACGCATAAGCCACTTATGGAAAATGTTATGCATTGGATAGATCGATTGTTTTGGCCCTTGTGAATTCACGGTGAAAAGACATCTTTGGCTTTACGGTGTTCCTTTCCTCTCCTGTCTGACTGGTTCGCGTTACCGGCGCTGCTCAACTTCCGATGTTTTGGACCTTTAGCATGTGTGAAACAGCGCCCACCACGTTGCAATTCCGCGTTTTAGAAGGTTGGATCATTGGTTAGCACTTAGAAGATATTGCTCAACTGGTCGGGCCACCAAGTAAAAGGGTGTAAAAAGTGCGGTCATTCCGACTTTCAATTTGCCGTGGTGCCCATGGTTTACTGTCATTTGCCCTGCTCCACGGCAATTTCTGAGTACTGCGGCAACAGTTCATGTGCACATGTTTGCACCCCGAACCTCGTGCCAGGCCCCAGTAGAAGCATTGCTCCGGAAGTCCCCTCAAATCTCACCTGGACCTCACCTGCCGAAGTTTCACAAGATCTGCTCGCGACCAAGGCGTCATAATGATTGACCAGCAGATCCTGACAGTGGTTCTGACAACGCCACAAAGTTGGCAAGTCAAACATTCCACGACCCAGGTGGATCCAGGAAAACCTTTGGAAAGATGACTTCATGGTCAGAAACGTTCGATTCACCTGGGCCATTCTGAGTTTAAAGGTGGATTCAGTTATATAACTCATTTGAAAGGCTTGATGACCTTTGCCCGACCTTTGACAGGCACATTATTCGTGTTCTGAACATTCCATCAGTGAGCTCTCCAAGTCATCCAAAGGGCTGCAAACTTGGTATTATCCAGCATTCGGGATGAGCCGCATCAAATCTCGTGGCTTTGCATGCAGTTTGCATGTTAAAAAGTTTTCTCTCTTGTCTCGTGATGCTGCGAGATCATGGAGGTTCGTCGGTTTCAAAGTCTACCGTATCTTGTGCAAATCTCATCCACCTTGACCTGAATCCAAGAGGTGTTCCGATGGGGGCTATGAAAAGTGACCCTCATATAGTTGCACATCAAGCCAAAGGGAATGTTCGAAAACAGTGCGGCGCTTTCATGTCGCTGTTGAACTTACATCAATCCTTGGTCGTATGTCGTATGATCCGTGTAATTCTTTGTTCTGACAACAGACAAAAAGATGTTGATAGCCAATCAACATGCATCAACCGCTGCGCCATTTCAATGACCAGACATGACCAGGCTTTTTTTCCAACGTAATTGGGGATTGAGAAGCCAATGGCAGGCCACGGTGTTGCACGAGTCCCTGCTGGGTGGTGGCCATCAACAATCCGAAACGAATCAGCATGGGAACTTGGGCTCCAACATGGTCGAGTAGATACAGGCGCGGTTTGCAACAGTGGTAGCTGGATTGGTGCTTGACAATGAGATTTTGAAATAGCTCGGCGTTCAAATAGCAGCTTTTTCACTACCTTGAGAGGCGGCCGCTTCAAAGCCCCATCGGCACGTTTCACGCCATGCAGTTTCAGCTCTGATAGTTCTGGAGGCCGCTCCAAAGTCGGCATGAAGCGTCGCCTTGTCACCTGACAATTGCTGCGATTCTGCTCCTTGGGCACTTGCAGAAGCTTCGAAGAAAATCGAGAAACCCTGAGTTTGTTTCTGACACGTTGTTGGAACTGTTGCTCATCAAAGACCAGGCGTACGTTTGGGTCAAGCCGTACCCTGGATTTAAGCTGCATCCCTGGGACATTGTCGGCCGGAACATCTTATGGCTTCATGGTTCGACTACAACATGATGTCTTTGGAAGAAAGCACATAGCGATGCGATATGGAGGTTCAGCAAGTATGAGCAAGGATTACCAAGTTGCGCGTAATTCAGCTCATGACTTTTCACGTGCGCGCGCACTTGTTTGTGCAATTTGTGGGATTTCCACACAGTTAAGTTTCATTTTCTAGTTTGAGAAAGATTTTGACATCTGAGTTAGAGACGACGACATAAATCCAGGCTGCCAGAGAATCTTTTTGGCTGGACCCTTCACCAATATTTTGATGACGTTTATGTACTATTTTGGGGCCCCCTAGGTCCAAAAATGCCCAAAAGATAAAACAAGCAGCCTGAAACTGGGATGCTCCAGCCACTGTGATGCCATGACATGGCAATGGGTTGCCATTCTGCCCCTGTGTGGTGCTCTTGATGGTGGCAATCCAAGCTGCTGGTCAGGCAAGGCCAAGATTGCCTGGAAGCTCATGGATTTTAAAGCTGCAAAAAATGATAGGGAAGTCCCAAAAATTGGACCCTCCTCTGCAGGTGACTTCACTTTTGCGAACTGTTGTGGAGATCCTGCCGCTGGTCGTCCAGCAGATTCATCCTGTTGCGTGGTGATATAACCGGGGCTGCTGGTCGACTATGTATCATTGGTAGAAGCGGGCCCGCAGTATTAGCTACATCACGCCGCAGCATTGGATGCATCAGGTCGTTCAGTAGCATGTATACATAGCTCACATCAAGATTTGAGAATACGAATGATACGAACAACTTCGAGGATTCCCTTTCCAGAAATCTTAGGTTGGGATGGCTACTTTACCGAAGAACTTTGTTGCCACGGCTCAGCTGACCTCCATGGTTTGGGTTCCTCCAGCTGCTGGGAACTCATGGGTTTGGACGCCCGGAGCGGCTTCACCAACTGCTGCAGCCCTGGGACGGCGCGGCGTTCGCAGCAGTGCTGGGGGACCAATCCCATGCTGACGGAAGCGCGCTGCTGTGGGGATGACCTGGTGGATGAAGATCCGGCCAACTTGCCACATGATGCGGTCAGGCGCTTCGACACGGCCATCTCGGCATTGAAACTCGAGCGCTTGGTGTTTTTGTTGGCCTGTTTTTGGTTCAAACAGACGCTTAAGTTGTGTTGCTACTTTATGTTGTTTTTATGCTCTTTCTTGAGATGTATGAGATCTTGGGGATTCTTACACCAGCTGAGGAACATCCACAATTATTTGCATAGCCATCAGGTGCGCAGCAATCCAGGCGCACCAGTTCTTCAATGTGAAGGTCTTGGGGGTTATTGAGATTGAATGGGTAGGAGATCGCCATCGCCTTTGTTTGGTATGATTATTCAAATATATTTCAAATGTGTGCTCAATGTTGTTGCGTGTTGTTTTCTTCAGAAACATTTGTTGAAATAGAACTCATCAGCAGTTTCAGCATGGATGTGATTTAAGCTGATAGCTGAAGATTTTGCAATGTCAAATATGGTAAACGTGGAGATGGATCGGTACCCCAGGAAGTTGGGGTAGACATCCTGTGCATTTATACGAGTTGAGTTTCTCTGCATTTTCGTGGCAGCTATTTTGGATGCCTTTGTTTCTTGTATCTTTTGGTAGAAATTGATAGTTAAGCCATACAATCCACTCATCTTGTCATTAAAGTTCCAATCCATGGATCCCACCCTGCATTGCAACGCTGTACGCTGTAGGTCTGGGAAAGATCTTTTTGCTGTCGGACGTGTTGACGGTGCATCGTCCCAAGTTGCTGGAAGTGATTCAGCCGAAGGATGTGCCGCGGGCGTCGGCCAAGTATCGACCCTTGAGGCCCCAGGCGTTGCAACCGGCCTCGCATCGGGGGAAAGACCTAGTGGATTTGCCCAACCTGTGCCTTGGTGAAGGTTGGATTGACGACTTTTTGTTGTATTTGTGCAGGAAGGTCACCTTCTGGTTTAATTGAGATGGATTTCTTGCTACATCTTGCTACCCTGAACAACAATCGCGTGGGTGGACTTTCATTTAGAAGTGAAATCATGAAGTTTAAAGATGGCAACATCGTACAACCAGGAAATCCGGTGCCGGATTTTCAGAAGGCAAACCCGCATGATTGAACTGCCATAATCCACACACAGGAACCAAGATGACCTGCCATCAGATGCCGAAGAGCTGAAAGACTGTCAGGGAGACTGCAAAAATGGCACTTTCTTCTTGCTCTACGCAGAATCCGATGAGTTTCTACTTGAAGCAGTGTCAGCAGTTCAGCATTCCGGGCAGATTTGGGAAGCTTGGAATCTGGGTAAAGTGGCTGATGGCGCTGAGTCATTTTTTTGGTACTTGTTTGTTTAAATTTGAAATATTCCTTTTCCCAAAGGCCTAGCCGGTTTGCGGTTGTCATACGATTCTGTGGACAGGGGAAAGCATCCTGTCGGGACAGGGATGAGTGAGACCTGATGGCTTAACACCCAGCGATCTGACGAGGTCTGCCCTCGATTTGCTCAGGTCAAAAACACGTTGTTTGACCCAATCGGTTGGATTAGAAGATATCAAAAGCTTTGAATCAACAAGAGAACCAAAGCTACAAGTTTGCCGTTTTTGATGGTATCAATGATGTCATCAGCTCTAGGTTCCTGATGATTCATAGATATCTCTAAATCAACAGCTATTATCATGGAGCCTTGGGCCTGATGGTATGAGGTAATTTACGGCCCCATCCAGCTGCACGTTTCCATGAGAAGTACAAGACCCGCTACATTTGGACGGACAAGGCATGCTTGGACGCCTATGAGCCTCGCTTGCGCCAAAGAACTTTAACACCTGAAGCAGCTGGTTGTTTTGCTGCAATTGTTGCCTACTAGGCATTAGTTGTTTTCCGTTTGTCAAGACTTTAGGATACTTTAGGTGCCCTTTTGTCTTTTTGTGCCAAGTCGGCCTGTTCAAAACGGCCAAAATGGGAGAGGTCACAGCTTCAGCAACTGCCTTTGGTCCAATGCGTCGGATGGCGGAAAGCGAGTGCATTTGCCAAGCTCTGGCGATGACGAAGAAATTGCCTGGCGCTTACATGGAGATTGGAGTTTTCGAAGGTGATGCAGATTCTTGGCTGATGGCTGATTGGCTGATATGGGTGGCTGAGGCATGATGGTCTGTAGATGTTTGTAGCACTTACGTAAAAATCATACAGCATTTCTCCACCCAGTTTTACAAATCATTTGCCGCCCCAACTGAGTCCTTAGTGGCCATGGCCTACATGGCGCGGAGTCGCCTGACGCGAAAGGCCTATTTTTTAGACACTTTCCAGGGATTCAATTACGCTGAAGCTAAGCAGTCGACTGAAGTTGGCTTTGCTGGGACCCATCGAGTGTGGCCCACACCGGAACTGGCAGTGGATGCGATCAGAGCCAAGCTGCTACAGGTTGCGGAGTCTTGGCGAGTTTCGGAGCTGGGCGACTTGTAAGATCAAAACACCATAAGACAGCATTTGCCAGTTTGATATTTCAGAAAATTGATTTGACATGTTTTGGCATAGGTTCGGTTCAAGTTGTGACTTAGACTTTCAGTCGCTGGAAGGAGGGAGCTAAAGAGCCCGGGCGGGGTATCTAAATGTCTTATTAAATGGGAAGCCAAGGAGCTACGAATTGAGTTCCCCAGCCACATTATACTTTAGATCTTCAGATTTCAAGAGTTCCGCATTTATTTTGCACTAGTTTGCCTTGGAGCGCAAGGATTCGCCATTCGAACTTGTGATTGCGAACATCCTCCGAGACGAACTTCCATCAGCTGAACGGGAAGTAGCAGTCGCCTATTTGGATGTGGATTCTTATGAGGCGACCTTGGCAGGATTGATAAAGCTCCAGGAGAAATTGGTGGTTGGTGGTATCATCCTTATGGATGATGCCCTTAGTTATTGTATTTACCTCTTTTTGGTAAAGAATATATAATTGTTTTACATTGTTAGAAAGCCGATTGTATTTTTTACCTGTTAGGTGATATTTTTGTAAATGTTATCAAAATTACTTCCTTCTCCTCCTGTTCTCTCCTCCTTTCCTCTGCCAGATAGCAATGGGTACTGCCAGACCTCAACCGCAGGCGTTAGATCTCGGTGGATGCAGTGGGCACAGCCTACTGAGATATGGCGCGCAGGGTTGTCCGGCAGTGCCCATGTCAGAGAAAATGTCAGAATAGATGGCAGAAGGAATGGCAGAATAAATGGAAAAAAAATATCCCGGCAAGAGACACCAAACAGTGTGGGGGAGCGGGGGGATAACGTATGATAATGTGGAGGATGATGACGTTGAGGAGGATGAGGATGAGGATAAGAATGAGGATGATTTTTTTGCGGACGATGATGTTGAGGATGATGAGGTGTAGGAGGAGGATGTGGGGGATGATAATTTTGTGGAAGATAAGGTGTCGGATAATGATGTTGAGGATTATGATGGCAAGGGCGAAAAAGATAATAATATTGAGAATAATAATATTGAGGAGGGGGGAAAACAATGATATTGAAATTAATAATACGGAAGATAATGAGGTATAGGATAAATACAATAAAAATGTTGAAATGAAAAAAAAAAATATTGGTATTGATATTGAGAATAATAAATAAGACAAAAAATAATATTAAATAATAATATTGCATAAATTAATATAAATTTTGCTAAATAGGAATTGAAAAATTAATTTTGTTTATAAATTAAGTATGTTAAGGGTTTATTTTAATTTATTATAAATATTTTATAAAAATATAAATAAATAAATTATAAATATATATATATAAAATATGCGATTTAAATTACTACTAATATTATGATTTAGTATTATATAAAGTATACGCGTAATTTCCCGAGATTAATTTTCCTCAAAATTTTCTACTTTTTTGGGAAAATTGGCGAATATAAAATTAGTTTATATGAATATAAACTAAAATTTGAATTTCCTGAATTCCGTGCTCGGAGGGTGAAATTTTACTATTATTTTGGGAAAATTAAAAATATTTTTTTCTAAAAAAGTGATATTTTTTTTCGGGAAAAATCCCCTTTTTCCCAATTAGTGTTCCTCCAAGTAAATGTAGTATGGTCGGTTAGGGTCGGTCGGGGGTTCGATTCCCTCCTGGTGTAGTGTCGCTCGGTAGGTTTTTCAGTTGTGTTTGAGCATGTATTTCCTGAATTTGGATACTTTTGGCACTTTAACCCCGAGCCTAATTTTCCCAAAAATCGGCCACTATTTTGGAACTTTTATCCCGAGCCTAATTTTCCTAAAAATTTGCCATAATTTTGGAATTTTTCACGAATATAAATTTTGGGAACTTTCGTTTTGCGTTTCCGTTATTTTGAATTTACCGCATGCGACTGTTAGTCTCTTGAATTCACTATAGGGCCCACAAATATTTCAAGCTTGCTGGTCGTGGGTACGAGTGTTTTTTTGGTACTGCTGACTTTGCATTGGAAAAAGGCCGCTGATATAGGCTCGCCAAGCTAGCGGAATGAAATTACACAACCAAACCAATTACATATTTTCATACGCCTACACATTTAGTCATGTTAACCCTGTGACGGTGCCCACGGTGTAGACTACATGGCTGTTTACTATTGCGTCCCAAGAATTGCAAGCCGCAATTTATAACGGCATGTCCTCAATTTATTACTATTACTATTACGATCTGCCTGAACACAAACCACTTCGGGGAGCAGCTTTCAGTAGCAACTTTCGGGAGCCGCTTTGCTGAATAGCTCTGGGGAGACGTTTTAGGGTATAGGTTTGAAGAATCGCAGCTTTCGGGCAATAGTTTTGAACAACAATTTTGGGGAGCAGCTTTGGCAAGTTGCCCGGAGCAACTTTCAGGAACAATTGTTTTGAAGAAGAGCATCTTTCGGGGGCAGTTTTACAAACAACTTCAGGGAGCAGCTTTCAGTAGCAACTTTCGGGAGCAGCTTTCGGGAGCCGCTTTGTTGAATAGCTTTGGAGAGACGTTTTAGGGTATAGGTTTGAAAGGTTGCAGCTTTGGGCAGCAGCTTCTGGTAGCAACTTTGGGGAGCAGCTTTGGCAAATTGCCCGGAGCAACTTTCAGGAACAATTGCTTTGAAGAAAAGTATCTTTCGGGGGCAGCTTTACAAACAACTTCAGGGAGCAGCTTTCAGTAGCAACTTTCGGGAGCAGCTTTCGGGAGCCGCTTTGCAGAATAGCTTTGGAGAGCCGTTTTGGTATATAGGTTTGAAAGGTTGCAGCTTTGGGCAGCAGCTTCTGGTAGCAATTTTGAGGCGCAGCTTTCGGGAGCCGCTTTGCAGAATGGCTTTGGGGAGCCGTTTTGGGTGCAGAATCGCAGCTTTAGGGCAACAGCTTTGGAGAACAGCTTTGGGGCACAACTTTGGGGAGCAGCGCCGGGGAACAGCTTTGGGTAGCAGCCTTTGGGTAGCAGCTTTGGGGAGCAGCTTTGGACAGCTTTCCGGACTAGCTTTGAGGCAGCTTCGGGTAACAACATTGGAGTTTTGGGGAGCTTTTTTGGGACGCGGCTTTCGGTAGAAATTTTGAAGAGCAGTTTTGGGGAGCAATTGTGGGGAGCAACTTTGCGGTTTTGAAAGCAGCATTGACGGACAATTGCTTTGAAAAATAATAATTTTGGGGAATAGTTTTAGAAAACAATTTTGGGAAACCGCTTTCGGAAACAATTTTTAGGGGCAAGCTTAGCAGCTGTTCGGAGCAGCTTTGAGGCGGAGCAGCTTTGAACAGCAGCTTTGAATGAGGAGCACCTTTGGGAAATAGTTTTAAAATACAATTTTGGGGAGCAGCCTTCGGTAGTAACTTTGGGGAGCAGCTTTCGGGAGCAGCTTTGAGGAATAGGTTTGAAGTATTGCC
>Ga0126342_10022083_pt1 | contig 10551 bp, 13 predicted proteins | sample Cyp1metagenome_FD_92528 | JGI IMG/M metagenome (GOLD analysis project Ga0126342, IMG submission 92528) | Coral microbial communities from Lord Howe Island, Old Settlement Bay, Australia - Cyphastrea 1 metagenome | ecosystem: Host-associated > Invertebrates > Cnidaria > Coral ...
ATATATATATGCATAGTCACACATGTTTCAAGTTTCAATTTCTTTGCGGTCAAAGCCCTGGGCACCGCAATTCGCCATGCGCGTACAAATCGAATCATCCATGAAGCAGATTGAATCGTTTCTTCATTTGAATTTTGGACTGTTTTCCCGAATAGGGGATGGCCCTTAAGATCAATTTATCGAAAGGTTTCGTATGAAGGATGATCCCAAGTCAGCAAATTTCAACAATACTGACTAGAAATGAGCTTCCCTAACTCCACATCAGGACTCGCTTTTACATGTGCTGTGCAAGGCTAAAGTAACGTCTTTGGCTACTGATGCGTGGTGACACCTGCAGTTTCCGGAGGCGTATCCCTCTTGTTTCGCAGCATTGCTGGCGAGCGAAAGCAGCATGATGAAGACCATCGAGGGTGTCTACTGTGCAACTGGGGCCTTCTTGTCGTATGCATGCTTGTGCACCTTGGCAGGGGCCAAATTCTATCCCCTATGAAGAGCTGTTGGGTGCAAGCTATTGCAATGCGTTTTACAGACAAAGAGTTTGCGTCAGCACAAACTAGCACAGTCAGTGGCGCATGTTCACCAGTTTCTGGCCAGAAGAATGTACTCTTTCATATGCTCCAACAAAGGAACTGAAAGTCACAGGAATTCCAAACAAAAATCCGAAACCCTACTATTTCAATCTATTTCCAATGTTGGTTGACTTGTCTTTTGGGGACCTGCATTGACCAAGTTGGCACCTTCTTCATTTTCTGCCAGTCTGATGCCACATGCCCTTTCTTGCCCCATATGGCGCTTCTGCTTGGTTCCACTTTGAAACCAGCTTTGGCGTAACACCTGCGCGCTCGCTCCTCGATTCTTGGCAGTGATATGGTCACCCGGTCGCCGGGTAGGAAACCAAATCTATCTGATTCACCGGGATACCATGAGGGTTGGCTGATGGCTTGGGGATTGAGCCACGAAATCCGTTAAACATCAAAAACGGGACCATGACGACGAATTGTGATGATTACCAGGGCCTCCAGGAAGAAAAGCAATAGACACCAATCCCAAAGTTCAGCCGAAAAAACTTTCAACACACGGCCAAACGGTAAACTTCAAGTACTCTTGTCGCATCAGCCGAGGGACATTGGTTTCCAATACGCTCAGGTATGTTTGGCTGCATTTCTACCCGACTCCTCAGGACAACAGCGTGGTGGTGCCGCGCTGTCGATGGATGAAAGTGAAGATGGGATGCACAGTGAGTTGCAGCATGTTATACCGACTGGTAGGGTCTTAAAATCACAACATGAAACGCGAAACACGTATTCTCTCTCTATCATATCTTCAATTTTAAAGGGGTATCAGCTCCTCAATGTTCACAAACTTCTGTGATCGTCCCTGCAACGTGCTCCTTTTGTGGAGGGGACTGGATCCAAAAAAACACAAGCACCATGACTTCATGTGGCCCTGTCCCAACACGGGTTGCCACATCCAAGCATCTAATGCTGGTAGCAGCTGCTGAAAAGCATAGCCATAGATCTATGGCCGTGCTTTTCAGCTGCTGCTAGCAGCAGCTTTCCCAATCCGCGATTCATGTGATCTTCGATTTCCTTGGCGGGAGGAATGTTATTAATTTGGGCCTTATATCCCAACATAAACATGTGGGAAAACAGTGCCTATCTGAAACTAGCAAGCAGTGTAGCGGAAACATCCGAGCAGCCTTCAATTGCGATATATACGCGCCCAAGCAGGAGGAATTATATACATATAACATCATATAACTCCTTCTGCTTGGGTGCGTAGCACGCCCCAGGAACCAGCATGGGCACATTGGAGAGATCAAGTGCATATACGTGCCTCTGTTAAAAAAAGTGATGAAATATAATACATTATAATACCATATAATGACATATGATATATAAACCAAATTTACAAACAATTTGAAAACATATAATACAATATAGTCAAAACTAAAAGAAACATATGCAAACAAAATCTTCACTTTCATCCATGGACATATTCCATGGACAATCCGTGGGCTGCGTCAAGTGGTGACAACGTGTAAATTCCGTGGCAGGCGTTGCATTTTGTGACATGTGATGAAAATTGACGGAAGCCTTGTACGAAACATCGATTTTGAGAACGTCTATTAGGAAACTCATAGGAAACGTCGGTTTTGAAGCTACGAAGTGTGAAAATTGGAGGAAGTCTCGGACGAAATGCTCGTTTTGAAGCTCCTACATGATCTACATGTCTCGTCAAGATTCTCTGGTTTTCTTGTGGCATCGCCGTGTCTATGGGGGAAGCTGCCAAACCTCTCCTTTTCGAAGGTGTCAAAGCAAGTTGCAATGTCGTTTTACGTGGCAGGCGTGGCACTTCGTGACATTCTCACGTGTTTGATACAGTGTCGAAACTTGTTTTGTGTGACAGGCGCAGTACTTGTGGGAGGTTTTCACAAAATGAGTTGCGTTTCTCGTGGCAGACGCAGCATTTTGGAGACGTCCACTGTCATTTTGCCTAACAGGCGCAGCACTTTGAAGGTGCTGTTGCATGTTTTTTGCCAATCGCATTTTCAGGATCGCGTCAAGTGGTGACAACGTGCAAATCTCGTGGCTGGCATGTCATGTTGTGACATGCGATGGCGCTCCACACTCCACTCTACACTCCACACTTTACACTCTACACTCTACACTCTACACTCCACACTCCACGCTTCACACTTTCCACACTCCACACTTTACACTTCACACTTTACACTTCACACTGCACAATCTACACTCCACACTTTGCACTTTACACTCCACACTCTACACTCCACACTTTACACTCCACACTTTACACTCCAGCTCACGCCACACTCCACACTTTACACTTTACACTCCACACTTTATATACTCCACACTGTACACCTTACACTTTACACTCCGCATTCCACACTTTACACTTTACACTGCGCCCTCCACACTGACTTTACACTTTACACTCCACACTTTGCTACACTTTTCACTTTACAATTTGCACTCCACACTCTGCACTTCACACTTTCCACCCCACACCTTGCACTTTGCACTCCACACTCCACAATCCCACTTCACACTCTACACACTACGTTCCCCACTCAATGCTCCACTTTCTCCACACCTTGCACTCCACCCTCTTCCGCATTCCAGTCTACAGTGCGCTAGTATGGTAACAGGAGAACTATGTACAAGACTGTTCAATTAACTTGTTTCACAAAAGTGTTTTACGTGACTGCATTCGGGTTCGTGGGCTGCGTCTTGTTTTTTGATGTTTTTGCCTGGCATCAATCACCTCTTTAAGATGGAAGCATTTTACAGCTCTCCTGTGTCCTGGGTGCCTGGAACAAGCCTCATCTGACGTAGAGAAAATTGATAACTTGTTTTCACCCCGTTTTGATTGAGGCTTCCTGAAAAACAAGACAATTTGCCAAGCCACGCATGGCAAGAGATGCTTGAGAAGATTCTGCGATGATTTTTTTGCCTTTTTGAAAGTGCCATCCTCAGTCGGAGCTTGTTTGCAATGAACCTGTTTGCAAGCGTTCCAACATGCTCCAACACTGGACTCATCAACCTTGTATAAGGGGTCAAGAATTCATTCACCTCTACAGCTTGGTTGTTTCAACACCACAAAGAAATATGAACCGATCGGGATGATGATTCCTGCCATTCTTAGGCCACCGAAAAAAACCATCATTGTGAAGCAGGGTTTCCAGCAGGGACGCTTAAAAAAACGCAAGGGGTCGCCACTTGTCAGTTCAGGTTCAGGGTCTTATGTTCCAGAATTGGCCCTGGTCTTGAAAGCTCTGCTCCACTGTTGTCTCAAATGAAAAAACATCTTGTCAGGATTCAGGATATTCAAGGGCTTGCTGTCCTGATTTTCATACCCGAATGTACCCAGTCTCCCTGATTAATTAACTCACTGCTTTGGAGAGCATGAATCCTGTCAAGGTTTAAACTCAGCTTAAACATGTCCAAGCTGTCTTGGTTTGTGCCCTTCCCGTCTACCCCTGCGCGGCAGTCCGATTCAAGATTCTCTGATAGTAAAAAATAATGGGCTGTTTTCCACGGCCATGGCTGCAAAACCCCAGTGAGCCAGGAACCTCGAACCTCGTTGAGCCAAAAGCTAGGTTTCGTGGCTAACAGTGAAGCGCGGCAAACATTAAAAAAAAACAATCTCAGATCTGTAACACGTTGGCAACCACCAAGCGGCAACGCGATTTGCGGCGATTGGACCCAGCCCGTCCTCCGCCTTCAACCACTGACCCCAGGCATCGCTCAGGTCTTTCGAGAGCTTCTGCAGGTTTTCCCGGAGCTTCCTAGGCCGTGAAGAGGAGAACCACACCAAAAAAAAATCTCTTGAAAATCAACCAGAACCACCAATTGGTACCATCCTCTAAACCATCCGTTTTGGGATATCCCCATTTATGGAAATCCCCAATGGCGAGGGCCTCCCCCCTGATGGCATGATAGGCTCCATGATTTTTGGAGAATAGCTACGGGTCAAAGTTCTGGTGAACATCCCAAGAAAACAATCAATAGAGATATAGATAGATGTATGTGTGTATACACGGCATCTATATATATAGTCTCTATAATGTCTATATATATATAGTCTCTATAATGTCTATATATATATATATGTAAATGTGTTGGATATATATATATGTATATATATGTTTGATATATATATATATATACTAATATGTTTTTTTCATATATATGGAATGTATAAATATATAAATATATATATATATACTGTAATGTATATATATAAATATATATGATTAATCTACAACAAATGACTAGACACCTTGGGAATGTGAAGAGCTCCATGGCCCTGCCAAGACACTGCTCCTTGACACGGTGCAGCTGTTGGGCAGACAAGTCATTCTTCACAGGACTCTGCGCCATCACCTTTCACGTGGACATCATCTGGATCTCGCCATTTTTCGGGGATTATAAAACTGTGGGGAATAAATGGTACATATTCAGTGGCTCAATTATGATGATAATCCACCAGGCTGAATTAGAATCGTCAACTTGGAATAAGGTGATTTGGGGTGGTTCCCCCCTAGAATCCATCACTCATGGTGGTGACTTATTGAGGTCATCGTAATTTTCCCATCCCAATGAGCATCCCAATCATCCCAAGCCTTCAATCGTTAACACCTCGTTCACTCAATTCACTCTATTATTTGATAAGTTATACAGGAAAAGTAAGGTAGATTATCCACTTTTAGACACCTACAGATTGTCATATTGCGAGTTACGTATCCCATAAAATTCATACCTTTAGCATCGTTTAGCTATCCCATCAAACCCCCATTAATCGTTGGTTTGCTTCCCATTTATAGATGATATATGTCCCATGAAATCAAATTATATAATAGTATACAGATATCCCCATTATATATATATATCATGATATATAACCCAGTTATCTTATGCTAAATTCCCATTTAAATATCTACTGATGTTCCCATCAAAAACGTCTTCGGATTTTGCCATCATGGGATGGTCCGGCGCCTGCAGCCGTTGGGTCGCCTCCGCCAGTGCCCCTTGTGCTCTGGCATGGCTGGCCTGAGGTGAAGGATATTCCATAGGAATTTCCATATGAAATGGGTATTATAAATGGGTATATAAGCTATTTACTAGGTGGGTAGGTTATACCCCTAGATTTATAATTCTTATCATGGTTCCATTCGTATCATTAGTATCATGCGTATCATGATTTTGTGATTCTTATCATCATTTAGTATTATCATTGTCGTGGTCATTCTGTTCCTGTTTCCATCAGTATCGTTATTGTTATCGTTATAGTCATTTCTGGTTATCATGTTGTTCTTGTCATGCGCATTATCATTACAGTATATGCTGCTAGAATCTGCTAGCTACTGGCATGATCACTTGTCACAGCTACCATTATCCTCGTTATCATTCTTACATCATTACAATCATCATTAATTATGTTTAATCTGTACGTACATAGCCATAGCATCTACGTACATTGTTTCATCTATTGAATGTCTGCTTGTCATATGAGCATGGTGGGAGTCAATTGAGAGATAATGTGCTACTTTGACTACTTCAAGGATAATAATGCGGAGGGATTGGGCATACGGTACATACTCAATAACACTCATGCAAATGTAGAGCAAACACTGTTTTGTCGTAAGATGCCCCAGCCCAGCAAATCTGCTTCCCCCGCCCTCATTGAGCTTCCTGAGTGACCTTGCAAAATATGCCAGAATGAACAGAGATGGCTGTGGTCATTCTCAACTATAATTCATCATAATTATGTCATAATTCTATGCATTTTATGCATTTTTTAATGCCATTCTTGGCCCCTAAACTCTGGGACGTCACTGCCGGGCACTATACGGCCGTAGTTGGGTCAAAATCTAAGACCCCAAAACTATATCGGCAATGTCTTCTCGGATAAATGGGGCGGGGCTACCATATAGAGAGACATACATCAACAGTGTTCTTTTGAGAAAAATAGATGCGCCAGTCTTGGTAGAGGATTTCAAATCATTGAACAGGCCAGTCATCTGCCTGCGCATCGCTTGAGGCTTGAAGTCTGCCTGGCATTGCTGCCTGGGGCCGTTGGGAAAACCCATGGAATGCTGGAGATTCACTGGGCTGATCTATGGGAAACATGAGTCGAACGCTGGTTTCTTAAACGCCAAAACGGGGCTGGCTCTGTAGATTTGTGTTCAATCACAATCACCCATGCTGCGTCTTGAAACAGATAGCAGAAGGTAATGAGGTCTTTCCAAGTGACGAATATGGGTGTTCCTTGAAACTGAGTGCCAAACGAAAGCAATGGTTTTGGTGCACAAGGTGCAAAAAAAGAAAATATAAGCAGATCGATTGAATTTGCGTTTGGTCTTTAGGTGATTTGGGGTGCCTAACTTCAAGGTAAGAGTCAAAGGGATCATCTCAACTGGCACGCATGCTGATGAAAGTCATTTAGTGGAGAGTTCAGTCCAACTACAACATACAGTATCAGTTGGAATGGCAATGGTGCTGGGACCACATAAAGTCTCAATGGCCAAGAAATGGTGCTGGGACCATGTAAAGGCGCAATGGCCAGCAAGGGTGTATAATAGGCTTTGTTCCGATTTTTTTTTCAATTAAAGTTCAACAAACATGTGAACGGAATGGATCGCTGTCCATTCCCATTTTATTGGGTGGTTGGCGACCTCCGTATATTTCTTCCATTTTTGTCGCTCAACCTCTTTTCCCGGAAAGCTTCAAAATCTCCTGGAACTGACCCATGTTTCACCGCCCGTCGGTCGCAGCATCACCATTTTCCATGACTTCAAAACAACAGCAATTGGGTGAATCAGTGATACCCAACTGTTACATACTTTTGAATATAGCTTAATCAGTGAAATATTCCCCTTGTTTGATGTGTACCCCTAGGCATTTCATGAGTGGCATTTAAACCATATTTTATGGATCATTTCATGGATGGGTATCGGGTATGGTCCACAATTTCCCTTAAAATTCATCATTTCACATATTTATGGTCCATATTAATATTCCTTCTATGGATCCTTTATTTAAATCCACAAATTAGCCGCCGAGGCGCGAGGCGCTTGAGCGCCGTGCTCTCCTGGACCGCCAACTTCATGGCCGCCTCAACGGCCTGGACCGGACAGAGAAAGATGACGTGGGGATGACGTGGCTTACTATTGACAGATGGTTTATAGTTATGTCTATAGATAGGGGTAACCCATATATTGACATATTATGACATATATATATAATATATATATATATATATGTTCCTATTAATCTGGTTAACATGGTGATGTTATGTGCATAACACTATTAACAGATAGGTAACCCACGTGCTAATACCTCTGTTGATAGGTGTTAACGTACTATTAATGGTGGTAATACCTATTGATGGTGGGAATACCTCTGTAAGCCACTGTTGTTAATGGTGGGTAATATTAACCCACTATTTGTTACCATATAAGATGGTTATTATCCACAATGAACAAATATACGTAGGTATTTTTTTTGGTAATTTATTACTACCCATTGTTACCATTATGTATATATATATATTACCCACTATAGGTAAGTTATTAACAGAGGTATAAGATGGTTACTATACCCACTATGAACAAATAGTGGCTCTTAAAATGTCTTATACAATCTTATACCTCTGTTCAACAATAATTATTACCTTGTTAAACATATTACCTTTCAACAACATGAAAACACAGGGAACAAAAAACATCAAGAAAACTAGGTCTGTACAAAAGGGGGGACACACACACAAACTTAAAAGTTATAAGTGTCAATTGCATACCTCCGTTTCCGCATTCTGTTAATGCGGATGTCACCGTGAAAACCTGGGATGTCTACAAACATGGGGGAATTCCAGAAGATGATGACTCGACCAAACCTGGGTCTTGCAGGAACCCACAAAAAGTGGGTCTTAATCTCAGGCTATGTTCCAGTAATTAGTGGTCTCTATTCGTGTTATTCACTTTGTGAGTGCTAACTTACAAATGAGGGTATAACATGGTATAACTGGTATACATAACCCCCATTGTACAGTCAAATTGTTCAATCCAATAGGATATTGCTGATGTGAAATGTTTCCCGGATGGAATTGTTCCGGTGGTACAGTTGCCCCCCGTTTTTGGTGAAAACAATTGTTGATGTTTACCTTGTTCTACTACTCTTTCCTCTACTCAGCAGTTAGAACTTTTCGGGGCCGACTGTGCCGAGCCCAAGCTAAGATCAACCAGAGAGAACCCACCACTTGGGGGACAAAACTTAATGGATTTTCCAGGTCTGATCGAACCCTGCCCCGATGGCCTCCTCGGGTCTTGACATGGCAAATTTTGGGTGAGACGAGCAGCCCGGCGGCACAAGTTGCCAACGGAGCTACTGGAATCTGACTTAGTCGCTGTGACGATGCATGATTTTCGGGGCTCATTCATGGAAGACTATAAACATGTAATTGTATGTAATTGTGTCGATCATCTATCTCTATTCTACAAATGCATACAAATGCATGCATTATACATATAACATATCACAAAGATTCATAAAACTTTATAAATTATGCGCATTTGCAGCTGCATGTGTGTTTTCTGCCAATTAGCCTTCAGCTGACAAAAATCGTCGCAATTTGCTCGATCCAAGCTGCAGAGCTCCAGATGCACAAAAATGATGGCCCATTGCTGGCGGTGTAAAAACCTATCTCAAAATATACTGGTACCATCTGGTACCAATCAATTGGTGATCAATTTCCTGGAGTTTACCATCCAGGGAAAAGTTGTCCGTGATATGTGATACCCTCCCGTATCTTGTTCTTGAAGCAAACAATAAGTCATAAGTCGGGTGAACCATGTTGAACTCCCATGTTTTAAACAGCCGTGGCAATCCTCATGTTTCCTGCAAACGATCAAAATCACTGGGGTGGACACAATGCCATGTTTAAAATGTTGTCTCTTTGAGCAAAAAAACGATGTGACACCATGAACTAAAAACGATGTGAATCACTAGAACATACTACAAAACTAAAACTCCATGTGTCAAACCCACAAAGTGGATTCCAACTGAACATACTGACCTTTTCCCCCTGAGCCCCAAGACGGGATTCTCTTCCGGGTCAAAGGCCAACTGGCGTCCCGCTGAGGTGCGAAAAGGTTGTGTTGCTATGGTTCGATGCCAGGAATTTCCAGCAGTGTGCCTAGTAGCCAAGATTGCAATATACAATCTTATTATCTTATTGACAGAAATGGCAGTCCCTTCAAAGTTCTTGACATCCGAATGGCTGGTTGAATGCCTCTCTGCCAAAAGTTTCCCATATACATCATATATTATTGTCGTGGTAAATCATGGTAAATCATCAATTTTTACTGGTAAATATCCTCCACATCATCCTCAATCTTCGGCCTCGAAGGGGATGTAGAGCACATCCCAGGAGATGAGAAAAAGCCCCACGAAGTCCCAAACTTGGTTGGAGGTACATGTTGCAGGAAACTCTTACAAATTGGTGGTAACAAATTGGTTTCCTGTGGGATTTCTCTTCAATACGCAACTGGAGTTTCCATTTCCATGTTCATGTGCCAAAGGGTTGTTATAAAATTGCTTGGGGGACACACGTCATATGAATTCCTATGACATGTTCCAACCGGTGGCTATCGCATGCTCGCGACTTGGACCCGGACCTAATCGCACTGTGCTGTTTGGATTCATTGGAAGCCTCCGAATCGGCGCTGGCGTGGCTGGTTGGTTGGGATCTAGGGTCTATGACTATATAATGTGGCCGCGCAAGGATGGCCGCGCAAGTTCTTGGTGCACATCACTGCAAGACAAGTTGAAATCGAGGAGTGGTTACTTGGTTCTGAGATTGCAAGAATATGTCAGAAATACTATATAATATTATATCCCGGCCCTTCCTCGACCTAGTTTAACCTGGTCTTTACTAACGGCCAGGTTTAACCTGGCTCTTGGAAGATGCTCCTTTTTATAGCTATGTTTATAACCATTATACATACTTTGTCCAGGAAGCTCA
>Ga0126342_10022084_pt1 | contig 10551 bp, 10 predicted proteins | sample Cyp1metagenome_FD_92528 | JGI IMG/M metagenome (GOLD analysis project Ga0126342, IMG submission 92528) | Coral microbial communities from Lord Howe Island, Old Settlement Bay, Australia - Cyphastrea 1 metagenome | ecosystem: Host-associated > Invertebrates > Cnidaria > Coral ...
CCCGGGTAAAAACGCATCATGTTTGGCAACAAGCCCTGCCGCACCAGTTCCGCCGCGACCTGCGAAGGTGGCTTTGACCAGGAGCGCCGGCAGGGTGCCGCAGCTGCTGGAAAGGCCACAGGGTTCAGTGGCCTGGGAGGCGCCCAGTGATAGTGATTGAATCCCTATAAGATCCCATTCCTGGTTGGTGAATTTAACCCGCATAAGTTGAGATGTAAACACATTAGTAAACCCCAAAAAACTATATGGTTAAGTATCCACTTACAACTGGAACCATACTTGCAAGTAGAAGTGGTGCCTGCCTCATAAAGAAATGATGGGGAAATTTGTGTTTGATGACACAATGATGGAGACTGGTATATCCCGTCAAATCCCACTAAAACGATCCCACTTGGGGGGTGCAATTGAGATTACTTTTATGGGTATACCATTGCTGGTTGGTGGTATACCTACCCCTCTGAAAAATAACGTTATGATGATAGTTAGCCATGATTCAAAAATTCCATTGGAAGAAATTGTTACCCATGATGATAACAAGATAGTAACAGTAAAACTATAATTCAACATTCCCTGGTTGGTGGTTGAGCCACCCCTCTGAAAAATGTGAAAGTCAGTTGGGGTTACTATTCCCAATATATGGAAAGTCATAAAACATGTTCCAAACCACCAACCAGATTCCCATCACAAGCCCGTGAAACCCCACGAAATTCAATCCCAAAAATCCCGAAAGAAACGAAGCTCAACTGCACCAAGTAGATTTCTAGGCCCCCAAGAAATCCCATATGGCCATGGATCAATACCTATAACTACCATTTTTTAGGGGGATGAACATCCATTATATAATTAACCAGCTATTTTGATGTGAACAAAGGGGTACCAGGTGACTTGACCCTGAACAAAAGGGGTACAAAAATCCTCACCTCAACTGCACCAAGTAGAAAGAAGTAGAAATAGGCCCAGAATCCTATCTAAATCCCCTATCAATCCCCTATAAACGTCATATAAATGCCATAGAAAATCACCCGAAAATACCACCCCCCCACCTTCGCAGCCATTTCTGGTAGTGCTTTGAAGACAGTGCCCAGCTCACCTGGCAGGCTGAAAAGTTTTAGCACTTCCTGAGGATCCCATGGGGATGTTATGATGATTCTATAGGATTTAATGGGCCATTTAAGGGGGTTGATGGTGATTGCATTGGATATAATGGGAATTTTACTAAAAAGAACGGAGATATGGAATTGAGATTTAATGTGATTTGAAAGGACTCGGGATACAACGAGATTTACTGGGATTGAATGAGACTTTTTTAGGGATTTAATGGGTGTTCATAAAGAGATCACCAGCAATGGAGGGTTGAACTAGGTAACCTTTGGATTTTGAACTATGAAAGATTGATACTTCACCATCAAGAACTACCCTCTAGTTATTTAACATAGCCATGGTTAAGCCATGGCCCATAGAAATAGATGGTTTACCGTTCTTAAAAATGGTGGATCTTTCCATGGCGAACTGTTAGTCATAACCAGATGGTAATCAATTCATGGCCATGATACCCTCTGGTAAACAAACAAAAAACGATGGAAAGATCCACCATTTTTCAATGGGGAAAATCCACGAGCTTTCGACTGGGCCAGCTATTCAATAGCTATTTTGACATAACCAGAGGGTAGGGAGATTGGTGAAGCATGAACACTTGAAGTATCCTCAGCTCTAGCGCAATGATCAACCGCTTGGGGTTTTCCATTCATCCCCAAGCGGTATCCGTCGATGATACTGGCCAGCGAAATCCTGCACCAATTTGGGATGGTATTTCAACCCAAACAAAATTTGTTTATAATTTATAACCCCCATGAATACTATAGATATATCACCTATAAACCATAGTTATTGGAGTTATAACCCATCCAAAATAATGGGATGTTTACCACCGTTTTCAACTGGTGATGAACGGATTTCGCTGGCCCATCCACCATATTACCCTCTGGTAGTGACTAGCAGTTTGCGAACTTGGAAAATCACAACTTTCCATAATCATAGGCAAATCAAGGAAAATGGGCTTTTTTTCCGTGGCTATCGGCTATGTTAAATTACGAGAGACTAAACCACAAATCGGGCATGCTGCCATGCCGGGCATTCCTGTGGATCCACCAATCAATTGGGCTTACGTTACATCCCAACCAAAACCATGAATTCAAACTTCCAGGAATGAACTGGGCTCATCAAATAGGCCAGTTCCCTTGGAAAACTGGAAATCCCTCAAAATTCTGAAATCACTTTGAAAAAGATCCGATATGTCGAACCAACATCCTGGCACTTGGATGGAAGCAACGTCTTTGATGGAACACGTGGAACATGGGAGAATTTTGCTAGCAGTGATGATGTGATATGTCTTCACTCACTTGGATGTGTCATCAATGGTGAACTGAACATGATCGGGACACAGGGATTTACAGGATGGTGCCCCAAGTTATATGTTGGTTTATAATCCTATTAACTATGTATATAGTACACTATACTTCATTGTAATTGGAGTTGTGTTCACCAACTTAGCTATCATAAATCAGTTATAAATCACATTAAACCATATTAAACCCACATTTTCCAAGAACCTTAGAATTATATATCTACCATAAACCATAGAATTCTGCCACTTTCTGAAGGCGTTTCTGAAGGCTACCTCCCACCCATCCAGATTTTCAACAAAGAGCCACAGTTTAGCTAGTGAAGTTGCCTTAATGGGTTCTTGGTTCACTGTTGGGCTTGTGGTTGATACATCTATAGTTTCAATAAGTGGATGTAAGTGGATGTACCCTCTTGTAATTTGTTACATAGCTATTGAATAGCTGGCCATAGACATAGTGGATTTTCCCCATTGAAAAATGGTGGATCTTTCCATAGTGATGTGAAATAAGTGGTATAAAGCAGGCCATTTATAGTGGATTTTCCCATGAAAAATGGGATGTAAGTTAGTAAAAAAGCAACAACCATGACGTTTTGGGGTTCCAACCCAGTCAATCCTTCTTGAATCATTATTTCTCGTGGGAATCCACCAAGTCTTAGAGGTTTAAAAAAAAAAACTGCTGAGCATAAAGGATGCCGCACTCAAATCCCATGACATCCCATAAAATCTCTATTGAATCCCATTAACCCTCTATTAAAATCTAATTTAATTCCCATTAAACCCCCCATGAAATCCCATTAGACCTACAACGCATCCCGCCTGTGACGCCCGCAGGGTACAGCAAGAGAAAGGTGGAATATCTCAACCAGGTGAGAGGAGCCACTTGAACTCCAGCGGTGTTTAAGGCGTAATACCTGGCGGTGTTTAAAGTCAACACTGGGTGGGAAATTGTTGGTTTTTCATGGCTATTTCATGAGATTTATATAGATTTATGAGGTATTTTTGACAGCTATGACACATTTCTAAGATTTGGTGGTTTTGAAGAGTATCTGAATGTAGCCCGTCCCCGATGGGTTTATCACTTTCTATTTCACTCCGTGAAAACGACACACAAAAAAAACGATGCATCAACAAGACATGAAAAACACATGAAAAAACACACGCTCATATGTGCTAAGGTCAAAACATGGTGTATGGTTTGTGGTCATACATCTCATACTAGGAACTCTTATAATGGATGTATAGTTCCTTATAGATTTATGTCTATCCCCAAAGAACTGGGTTAATTCAATCCAACGAATTTGACCATGGCTCACATAACGTGACACATTCCGAGGGAACAAACGGCCTGCAAGGCTCTTTGAAGTAGTTGGTTAGCAGCTGGGGCCAGCTTCCCCGGTTGACGGACAATGAGATTTAATGGCATTTTCATGCTGATTGAATGGGAATCTTCATTCAAAACATGGTTCCCAAAATAACAGTTGGAATTGGAATGTCGCATCCCCCCACAAAATTACAGCACTTGAACAATTTGCTGACCCCGGATCTTGCAAGATCCTTAGCCACTGTTCCTAAGACCCCCACGGGGGACATGTCCCTCGACTATCATTGCCCCTGGAAGCTGCTGATCGTCCCACCGATTTATCGACCTCCATTTTGGACCCGGATTTTCCCCATCTTGACTGGTTACTCCCAAGAAGTCCCCATCGAAAATGGATGGTTCAAGAATGTCCAAGAAGTACCTCAAGGTATATTCCGTAATAATCTCAATCAGCATCCCATAATCACCCGATAAAAAAATTCCCATTCATATACCATCAATGCCATGGTATATCCCATGATCATCCCATAGGGTACTTCATTGAATCCCATGAATATCCAACAAATCGCCATTAAATCACCATTGAAGATTAAATTGGATTATGTTCCAATTAAATCACTTAAATCACCATGAATATGTTCCAATTAACATTGAATTAACCATATTTCCATTACTCCTACATCGAAAATGCAGGTTTTAAGGCGCAACAAAGAGTATATTCTACTACCGTCCCACAATCACACCATTTGTATCACCCAGTAATTACACGATTCATGTACTATGTGCATCCCATTAATATACCATTTATATCGCATGTACATCCCATAGTCGTAAGGTAGTTCAGTGAATCCGCTGTAATCACCATTGCATCCCCATTAGCCTCTGGTAAACTCGCAGTTTGCTCGTGAAAATTAGTTGTTTATCACTGATTTACCCACTAAACATGGTGATGTTCCATCGTTTTCTGGTTGGTGGTGTTAACCATCTTGAAAAATATGAGTTCGTCAATGGGAAGGATTATCCCATCTATGAAATGGATAATAAAAGCCATGTTTGAAACCACCAACCAGATTAACTATAGTTATATATAAACCATTATAAACCCACATAGCCATTAAATCACCATATCTTATAACCAATAAACCACTAAATAACTTACCAGAGGCTAGTTGACCACTTTGATCCGCACGATCCGCCCCTAGGCACAAATAGCGAATGACTTCTGTGACGCTCCAGGCGATGTAGAACAGAGTCCTCGGGACGTTCATCAGCTCCACAAGTTAGGAAATCCCCATGAACAATGAAATCGACATGGAGAAAACCATAGGAAAACCATAGGAAATATTGGAGATATGGAGAAATATGGGGAAAACAAGCTATTTCATGGAGAAAAATTGTGGGAAAACTATAGGAAATATTGGAAATCGACATGAAAAATGAAAGTTTTAATTAGAACATATGGGAAAACATCCCAGCGGACAAATTATACCGCTCCACGAAAATGTAAAAATAACGACGGCGCCACAGCGACATGATTTCATCTGCCAAATAATAGGTTCCAAAATTATAAGTACGCAAAATATAAATTCTTAACCGGCGTTTTTGTTCCTGCAAAACGACGCGAACTCGTTTTCACCTTTTTGGGTTTGCTGGTCGGTCACAACTTCTTTTAGAGTTTTGCCGGTTTTCACTGAAAAGTCAGCGAATTTATCTCCCATCTCTAATAATGGGTACTTCGGACGCACGACCAAAGCTTTGGGCTCGCCGTTTTGCAAATTCATTACACGCTTCTTGACTCATGAAGCACAGGACACTCTTTCACTTTCGCACTCCGAAGCAAGCAAAGCAAAAAGTGCGGCCATATAAGGCTAATATGAAACGTGTTACGGAATTTCCTTCAAGTGTCGTAACCTGTTCCGTGTTTCAAACTCACCCTTCCAGTGACGTAAAATGTTCCGTGCCTCCTCAACGCAGTCTTTAGGGTGTGCAGCTTGTACTTGAACGTTTTTCGCCCCTTCCCAACCACATGTATGAGACTTGGGCACATTTGTGAGGCCGTAAACGGTCCGCTAGCAAAAACACCTATAAAATTCCATAGCTAGTGGTAGATTTCCTAAAATTGGATACTGAAATGAAGCCCTCTCACTCAACATCGGAAGTAAACTGATTTCGTTAGCATAAAACATCCAGAACAGCAAAACTTTGCATTACCTCTGCATCAGATCAGATCCTGCCATCCACATATCTCAATGCTGCCACAGTAAGTGTAAACAACAACCTTTTTCGTCGATATAACCCGCAATATATATATATGTTCAAATACATACTTTTATATTCCCAAGATATCCTCAAAACACACCACTATTTCTGTTGGTTATTAAAAAAAACACTAATGTTGTTAAAACCACGACTTTGCCAAAGGGCCATCTGGGAAGGGATTACTTCAATTTATCCGTGAAAAAGAAGCCTATCCCATCCTGAAATAGCGGTTGCTAAAAAGGTATCCCTATCATTGGCTGCCAAACCATTTCTCCAAAGGCTAGCCTACTTAGAAACCAACTTACTTATCGCTCGAGTCCGTTGACCTCTTGGTACCTGCTTACGGTTGCGCGTTTTGGCCTTTTTGGCCCTTTTGGCCTTCGCCTCCAGGTCAAGGCCCAAAAGGGGACACTATTTTCAAGGAGGTATGTGTGTGTGTGTGATATATAAACTAAGTATATAAATTTATGGATGTATATAATATTTATGTTAAAAGTCTGAAAATCTCTCTCTTAGGCTGAGGAGTTTCATCACTTATACTTATTACCATTCTATCTGTCTTCATGATGATTGAACATGGGGGGATCAGAGTAATGGAAATGTCCGTGGACTTCGGAAACGCTGGAATTTTGGCCAAGCTGAGGCGTTCGCTAACTTTTTCCCTTTTTAGAGTAAACAAATAGGATGAGTGCCCACACAAGCCAGCTTTGGTTCATAAATTTGGTGTCATCCCCAACGGAAAACAAACGGCATTACATTGCATTACACTGCATTACGTTGTATTGCACTGCATTACATTGCATTACATTGCATTACATACCATTACATACCATTACATACCATTACATACCATTACATACCATTACATGCCATGCCATGCCATTACATTACATTACATTACATTTGCATTACATACCATACCACTACATACAATTACATACCACGACCTACCACTACATACATTACATGCCATTACTCACCTCTTCAGGGTTGTGTGGCCATGATGTTTGATGAGGGTAAGTATCCCGATAATAGTTTTTTTTTTAACCTTTTGGATATGTTTTTTTTTGATCCTGAAGCCGTGCATGGACGTGTACAGAAGCTGTACGGTGCTGTACTGGAAGGTGGCATTTTGGAAACAATTTGAAAACAATATATACTCATTGTATAATAAAGCATTGCTGCATACATTGAGGAGTTTTGCTTGGAGTTGTCACTACCTACTTTGGGGTTCGGCTGGACGATGTTAAATTATGACCCGCTGCCGCCATTTCACAGCAATATCAGCAATTGCATTTTTTTTGCGGCACGAAACGGCAATTCAAAATGTTAATCGTTGTCAGTTTCACTTTCCACATGGCATGTTCCCCTTCGCCTGATCTTCGAAGCCGTCTTCAGATGGCTCGCCTTGAGTGATCCACTGTCGAATTCAACAGCGGTGATGGTATGATTCACATGAATTCAAAATATCGAGGTGCTAAAAGAAACCATGTCATATGAAAGATTTTATATATGTTCTGAATTTAAGTGATTCGAAATATTGAGCTGCTAGATCTATTTGAAGGTTTCTATTTGAAAGTTTGGGCAAATGTCATTGATTTTTTAGGCTGCAGTCCTATGGAATCATGACCATTCACCGTGTACGTAGCCCAGTTGCGGCTCTCCATGTCGTCATAGTAGATGGTTGGAGTGGTGCGCCGATGGAGCCTTGGAGTTGCTAAGAGGCACCAGTTAATCCACCCAGAAGTAGAATAGCAAGAAACTGGCAGAAAATTTGAAAGAAAAATGATCCACCCCAGAATTCCAAACAATCTGATGAAATCACAAGAAAAAAACTCGCCGCTGAGGCTCCTGGCATTCCGCCAAACTCCATGGAGTCGGCGTAAAGAACCTGAGTTTCAATGACAACCATGCTGCTTGACTTCCAGACTAAATAGAAAATAGATGAAAATAGTATCTGTGTAATCTCCGGTCCCATGACGTCCAGTCCCTGGCTTATCCCACAGACAAATTGACAAATGTAATTATCACTGCCAATCCTGCGGAGTTATCACATGCGATTGAGGGTCACGCGTCCATCTCCCAGCTGCACGAAGCATCCGGCGTTGCACAACATTCACCCTTTAAACCTGCGATGTGATCAAGGGTAAGTTTGTTGGCAATACAAAGTCCAGAAAAGAACGCAATACGACTCAGGCACACCTTGTTCCAGCAGTGCAATAAAAAGCGGGACGTTTTCAATACGGTCAAAAGCTTTTGTTGAATCAAGGCTGGCAAACCAGAGTGGCGCATTCCATTCCAAACATTTGCCACACATCGTCTCGAAAAAAAATGCATCTTCATGTTTGATGTATGCCTTGGTGTGCTTCCGGAGTATTGCGCCATCGGACATATACAATTTTCGAAAATATTTTGTTGTAAATGTAGTCCAACAGATTAAGTGCCTTCCGGCCGGGCCTCGGCTCAGCAACATCCCCAACAGAATCCAATAGACCTGGTTGTCAGGTCGTCAGGCCGTCAGGTTGAGTCTGCCATCCAAGTTCTAGCTCGATGTTCTCGCATGGCTGTCCAAGTTGTCCAAATGGTTCTGTGCAATCAAGCTTGAACATTTTGAACTAAGAAAAGTACTGGCTCTGGCAGGAAGCCTCCCAAGGTCCCAAGGCCAAACTTCGGTAATAATGGGGCCACATGTTGGCCCGGCACATTCACCGCCCGACAAAATAAAGCCTATGTAATGCCCAACAAACAACGCAATACGACGACATGTATCATACTATTGTACAATACTGGCAGGACTATACCGACTATACCCTATGCTGATGATTCAAGTAATACCGCACAAGGCGGTGGCGGAAGTTTCAAAATAGGAAACCTAAGGAGAGGTTGGTTGTTGTGAATCACGGATGGCAGAGCGAATCCGCTGATGGACCGAAAGGTGGTTGGAGTTGTGTCTTTTCGAGTGGTTGCAACGTTTGCAGCGGTCATCTCACCACAACTGCTGGATGTAGTGTGGTGTAGTGCAGTTGTAGTTGTGGTCGTAGTTGTAGTGTAGTGTAGTGCGGAGTTGTAGTTATAATGTTGTGTAATTAGTGTAGCGCAGGTGCAGTTGCAGTTGTAGTTGTGGTGTGGTGCAATTAGTGTAGCGTATTGTAGTGTACAGTTAGTGTTGTGCACTGTAGTTTGGTATAATGTAGTGTAGTCTAGTGTAAGGTAGTGCAGCTGTAGTTGTAGTGTCGTGCAATTAGTGTAGAGTCGTGTGGTGCAATTTAGTGGTAGTTGCATTTGTAGTTGCAGCTGTAGTGTAATGTAATGTAATTCGTGTAGCGTAGCGTTGTGTAATGCAATGTAATGTACTGTACTGTAATGTAACGTAACGTAATGTAATGTAATGTAGTTGTAGTCGCATTTGTATTTGTAGTTGTAGTGTGCAGCAGTGTAATTAGTGCAGTGTAGTGTAATGAGTCCCTCGCTTATCCCACAGACAAATTGACAAATATCATTGCCAATCCTGCGGAGTTATCACATGCGATTGAGGGTCACGCGTCCATCTCCCAGTGGCTTCCCGGATAGCGATCTCCTGGCTGAGAGTGTCGCTCCCAGTTGTACCCATGCACATATCCCAATGTAAATGTGGTCCAACAGATTAAGTCAGATGATTTCCCATCTCACTGCAGTTGACTTGGATTACAACAGCTCAATTTGGTCGTTGCCTTCCTGCTGGGCCTCGGCTCCAACGCCACGCCAGCCACGTCCCCACAAAAATGCAAAGAGCCTCGTTGCAAAAACTGGTCGCTTCAAGTGATGTCATGATCTCTTTCGGAAACGTTCATTCGGTCTGGATACACTCAAAATTATTCAGCAATAATCTTCTAATATATTGGACAGACTTTGTCAAATTTCTTGAATTATAGATCCGGATACGCCACATGTTAACAACTTCACCAGACTTAGACTGAGCATAGAAAAGCAACAAGGGAAGAGGAAGTATGAGATTGATGGAGGAGTAGTAGGAGTAGGAGTAGGAGTAGGAGTAGGAGTAGGAGTAGGAGTAGGAGTAGGAGTAGGAGTAGGAGTAGGAGTAGGAGTAGTAGTAGTAGGAGTAGTAGTAGTAGTAGTAGTAGTAGTAGAGTAGTAGTAGTAGTAGCAGTAGTAGGAGGAGTAGTAGTAGTAGTAGTCCTTTTGCGTGGCAGGCGCGGGACCTGGTGCTAGACAGATAGATGGATAGATCGGATAGATAGATAGATTGATTGACAGATAGATAGATAGGTAGATAGATAGAGAGATGGATTGATAGCTAGATAGATGATTAGTTAGATAACTCACATCCGCATGTACATCACTACGAAAGTGACACACCTGTACATGCACATACATACATACATACATACATTCATACATACATACATACATACATACATACATACACACAAACTCACACACCATCACCCCTACTCCTACTCCTACTCCTACTCCTACTCCTACTCCTACTCCTACTACTACTACTACTACTACTACGACTACGACTACGACTACGACTACGACTACGACTACGACTACGACTACGACTACG
>Ga0126342_10022085_pt1 | contig 10550 bp, 8 predicted proteins | sample Cyp1metagenome_FD_92528 | JGI IMG/M metagenome (GOLD analysis project Ga0126342, IMG submission 92528) | Coral microbial communities from Lord Howe Island, Old Settlement Bay, Australia - Cyphastrea 1 metagenome | ecosystem: Host-associated > Invertebrates > Cnidaria > Coral ...
AAACAAGATCAACCCAAAAGAAAATGCCGGAGCCCGAGGTCCAACAGTTGCATAACGTAGGTCCAACAGTGGCCAGGTGGAGGGTGCCTGACGTCATTTTCTTTTTGTACCTGTCCATTGTATCTTGCTTGGGTTTTCCTATCTTACCTTATGCCCTCTCATTTTATTGGCATTTTGTCCTTAGGCCCCTGCATTTTATGTTATTTTTTTAGGTGCCTCACCCCCCCCTGGCAACAGACGAGGGTATATATATATACATAGCGGGAGTATAACCTGCCTATGCTTGGTCATGTGCATATGCTTGGTCAGGTTTTCGCACAAGTATCCGGTTCGCAGTTTCAACTCTCGTTCTTCCACTACCAACAACAAATCACTCACTGCAGTGATGATTAAAATAGGTTGTTCAGTGCTTCAAAACCAACTTGCTTTGTGGCACATACGGAGGTTCAGGAAAGGCATATACATGCAAAAACATCGAGAAGCTGGTTCTTTTTCAGAGACACCAAATATATGTGTACCAATTTCGGGTATACCCCACGCTTGGCTCCAGGATGCCATGATGTTCTTCGTGATGTCCATGGCTGGTGGCATGAGCAGTTTCAACGAGAACTCGTCCTTCCCCGACCTGCTTTTCCACGCCGAAGCAGATATCAGCAATCCCAACTTGCTGGGAGGTACCGCTGATTCAGGCTGGGGTGAAACGAGGATCACCCCACGATTTAAGCAAGTGCTTTCGAAGTGAGGTCATAAGTTAAAACAAAAACTATATACACGTATTAAAATAGGATAACTAAGGCCCTAAGTTCCTTAGTAGTGAATGGTGATTAACATTAATTAACTATAGTTGCTAAGTGGGATTATCCTTCAAGTCTTCAAGTGCGTTTCAAGCCATGTTCATGTGTTGAAAAGCTGTAGGCTACAGCTGCAACACACCTCAAAGTGTGGACGCGTAATTCCCGGGTCGATATGATACAGTAGTAATCTCGCAAATTCTGTTTTTTCTCCTTTATTTCTTCCGCACCTTTATTTCATTTTCTTTCCATGAATCAGATTTAGCCCATCCAACATCTCACGGGAATCTCTTGCTTCGTGCTGCTTCACAAACCAACGCTTACCGTGGATTCCAGCAATTCAACATATCTAGGGGATTCCCATTGCAAGCGCAAGCGATGTTTGCCCAAGGGTTACCAACGAACGTTGTTGAAAATTTGGGTACCCAAAAATGGGATGAGACGACAGCAGTCTTGACAGATACTAAAGATGCAGAATTGTGCAGAGTCTTTTGGCCCGTACCGATTCTTGTGGGCTGAAATCAGCAATCTTATCTTCCCATGATTTGTTGCTTAAACCCCCAGATGTCCTAAAGTTTGTATTTGGTTGACTCTCCTTTCAAACTGCCTCTTGAGGCCACTTTCAAGTCTTTTTTCAGGGCCAAGAAATTGGCACTGCCACCAGCGAACCATGCTCCGTGAAGCCACAATCCTCTGGAATAGTTGCAGCCAACTCCACTGTGAGGCGGGGCGGTCCTGGGACTGGTAATGCTCTCGAATTTTCAGCGCTTGCACGCGTGGTTTGCGCACTCCGTGCATGCGTCGTTTCCAGTGATCCATGTCAGTCTTCAAGAGTTTGGATTAACACATGCGCAACGCCCTAAACTTATCCAAACCTTTGTCCATTTGTACCAGCAAGTTCCTTGGGTGTTGTCGCAATCCCCCACAGGACTCCGTGCTGGTGTCGACCAACCAGCGGGAGGGGTCAAGAGTTTTTGGCACTGACAAACTGAGACACTGAAACGACCTTTGAAACCTCTCTATATATTTCATTAATTTTCATTATATTTCTGAGAGCTGTGTCCCATTGCCCCATATTGCCTCTATCGTCCCCTTGGCTTCCTGATGGTTCCTCGCGCAGGCTACACTACCATACCTTTCAGGCTTTGACAACGCATGTCCTCATGAATGAGCTGCAGCTGACGGTCCAAGTTCAGGGTGGCGCCTGGGTGCAGGGCCCCATGGGGATCCGCATCAAGGTGGGCCTGGAGTGTCAGCTCCATTGTGCCGTGGACAAACTCTTTGATTACGAAGCTCGCCATGAAGTGGTGCAAAGTAAGGAATGCAAGTACAGATACTTTTGAGGCCCCAGGTCGCCTGGTCTTTTGAGCCATTACCACTTGGCAGCTAAATACTAAAGCCACGCCGCCATCCAGGCACAGTTTTGAGGTGCAGATTTCCGGCTGGTCATTAGCCAGGCTGCTTAAAGCAGCAAGAGGAAAAGCCCCGTCAAGTGAACTCTGCACAACTCGAATATCTGAACAGGTTGGATGACTGAAAGCTATGGAAATTATATGTGGGATATATACATGAATTTAAAGGACCTATATAGCCCTGATTTTGTCTAACAACATGTTTATCCTGTGTTTGGTTCATTTTGTTGAGCTATCAGTGCATATCAGTGCAGATTACGCATCAGATTGGCAAATGTCACGAGGCTGATGCCCATCGCTCAAACGGTCCGGATTCGTCCTTTTTGCACCGTTGCTGTAGATTTTGTGGCGGAGTGCGGCTGCGAGAATGCCGACGTTCAAAAAGCATTTCTTGATCCCAACCATTTCTCGCACAAAGCGATGAGTCGGCTGGGCCCTCCACTCAATTGTAGGAAATTGATTGCAGCACACAAATTCATCGAGTATCCAAGTGCAAAAATCCTGAGGTTTCAAGAAAAATCCGGGGTCAGTCCCAAAAAAGAATGTGTTCTGTGCTATGTGTGCTGTTCATCGGTTTCCATCGGAGCTCTTCAGTCTGAAGGCTTCCAAAACATTGGGTATTTCCACGCGAGACTGTCCGAGACGGGCGAGCCTCGTGAGTCTCCGGACGTACAGGTCCCTGGCGATGTCAGATCGAGGTCTCTGAACCAGCCAAATTCACAGGGGTCTTTGGGCCTGGTGGAGGAAATCTTGTAAGACGCTCCTAGATATTAATAGAAACGCATAGATTGTCATTGTTCATACTGTAGATGGTCATGGTTTAACTGGTGGCTCCTGCTATTTTGTTCATGGGTTGCAAGCACAATAAATGCCAACACTGATGTAAATCAATGTACAAGTAATTTAAGTTCACATTATTCATTTGAAAAAATGATTCCACGTGAAATCAATTCCTTGCAGTTTGTAATGATTTCTTATTTTGGTGTGTGGTAGTCTGCAGGAGCCACTTTGGAGCTACATTTTTGGGGCCTGACGCCCCAGGCCCCCCCCCCCCGTTGCGTTTCTTCCACCCACAGAGGCTCAAGATTCCTGCTGTCAGCCGGTTCGGGTGCTCTCATCAGCGCATCCACTTTAAGAGACCCAGAAGATCTGGTAGAAGCGGTTTCAACGATGTCTAGATCGCAAGAGGATCTGAATATATTTTTCTATGGGTCAAAACTCTTGAGGCCCATGGGGACTATATATTTTGATTTGTGGTCTTTGTGTGATACTAGGCCCAGGTTTTTCTTGTGTGTCCAATTTGACGGATTTTGAGCCTGGAGGAAACATACTGCTGACATTTTGTTGAAACACTTTGAAACCACTGAACCAAATTTCAATGATTCCTTGTGAATTCGTTCAGGTACGCAGGCAAACATGGGTCTTCATCCCATGTGACAAAGATCTGTGTGCCTTTTTGCTAGCCCTGAAGTGATAGCGCATAGACTAAAAAAGATGGACATTTGTCAGTGCCAGCCCTAGTGGTCACTTAACAATTGGTATGTGAAGAATACCACTCAGAAGTGAGATTAATGAATAGTTTCTGGGATTTCAGATGACTGTAGTGGCTTCAATTTTAAATCATTATGTTCGGAACTGAGTTTAATTACTCAGGTTTAATTCAACTTCCTTTGTCCTCATATAAAATATTCCCCAGCCAAGTCGTGCTTGCCCTTTGGTAATCGAAGATGGCAATTGAAAATCCTCATTTGTAGATAATTGTTCTGATTAAAACCTCAATTTATACAGTAGGGATCAGTAGGGGACGTCTGAATGAAAGTCCATTAAGTCACCATTTTTCAGAAGTGAAACCTTGAGCCACCATTTTTCATATGTATAATATTTATATATATACCAGACTATGAATGGGCCATTGCCCAGCCACATGTTCTTCCCAACTTTTGGTCCGTCCCGGCTACCGAGGTGCGCCGATTGAGTCGCCTGATGGATACGCTCTCGCCAGGCAGGAGATGCTAACATAGCTATGGAAAATCACTATGTTTAATAGTTGTCCTGGGTGTGTTTATTTTTTTCTATTTTCCAAATGAAAAATCCACCATTTGCGGAATCTATAGGGAATATGTATGAATATGTATTATTATGTATTCTTTTTTGGGGACCCCTTGGGCAAATCCAAGTTTAATGGAACGTATGCATAAGCTCCTTACCGATCATTCACCCACTTCACTGTAACGACATCGAGGCTTTGCCAAGGCGCTTTTGCATGCGCGCGATGCCCACATGACGCAACTCTTGCGTTCCAACACGTTCGCTTCGGACAGGACTGGTTGGTTGTTCTGACGTTGGTTGTTGCTAGTCCAAACTTTTGGGCCCTCCAACTGCTCCAACAGTTCATGAAAGGATTTTCAGAACAGGCGACATGGGGCAACAATGGGGAACTGAAGAATTCACTGGCCCACCCTCCTTATGTTGCTACCCCGTTGCAGGACAGTCTGTGTGGTTGGAATGGCGCACATGGATGGCATCGTGCGCAGATACACCGATCCAAACTGGAAGGAGCTGAACCATGTGCAATGCTCCAACAACGATTCTGGGTTGGCATGTTTGTTTCCAAACATGTTTTTTTCACATTTGATTTTCCCCAACAGCCCCCCAAAAACATCTTGGAAAAAGTGGGCCAGTCACCGGGCAGGAGGATAGTCCCTGGAAGGCGCCAAAGCCGCGAAGCTCGGGGCAGGCGCGCAGCTGCTTTGGAGAAGTTGTTGGGAAAACCGAGGGATGGGTTCGAGAAAACGGGGGATTCAACATGATTGAACCATTTTATGGTGATTCTCTGGTGGGTTTATTGTTTTTGGTTTTTAATGGTGGTTTGGAATATGGATATGGACATATCACCAAGGATCTAATTTGGTTTGTATATGTTTTTGTAGTACTCATACTAACTGAAATGTGGAGACAGCAAAACTAACGGTTCCATGATGTTTCATCATGGAGATTTGATTTTTGGAGGTGAAAGTGGAAACTCAAAAACTGTGAAAGGTTATTCTTATTTACTTGGGTCTATTTTGGGTATGTTGACTCGACACATCGAAATGAGATGTTTGCTAAACACAAATGACAGCCCGAAAACCACCAAACATGTCTACCTAGGGACCTATGTAGGTGAAATCACTAGGGCTTGGATATCCCCAAGTTTGGACAGCACCCATTGAAGCGGGGTGGCACGATACATGTATATATATATATATATTTAAATATATACATGTAAATGTGCATATGCAGACACACAGAGAGTTTAGAGTAGGTTACGTCAGATTTGGAGGTGAGATTGGGCAAGATGTTTATTGGATGAATGACTAGATTTGCGCAGATTAGATAGATGGATACAGATCTACAGTCCGTACCGGAATCTTTGATATGTGGGTACATACGCATAGTTAGTTGAGAAGATTTTACATTACATTCACCCACATGTGCGCATTGATATGCTGCAAGATTGAATCAGGTGGCCAACCTGTCTAAGCTTCTGAAGACAGCTGGGCTGAATCTCAAGTTCTGAGCCAAGTTGTTCCGAAGCCCAAAGAGGCTGAGTACAGACTTCAGGTTGGCCTCAAAAAGATTGCAGCTGCAGCGGAGCAGGGAGAGGCAACTGAGTGGATCAAATTATAACGATCTCACCGCGACGGCACTGGAATGATAGTTTGTCACAAGTCTCCCCCAACGGCTGTAAATTTTGTCCGGTTGGTGATAGTTCCTATACCCTCCCGTGATTTTGTAACAATTTGTAACAGTTTGCTATGGAAAATGGCTCATCTATAGATGATTTTCGTATTCAAAATGGTGCTTTTTCGCTGTCCAAGGCTTCACGATATGTACCGCGGCTGGGGTCAATTGCATGTTGAGCGCGGGATCCTAGACTCCCAGACGTGGATGTTCCAGAAGCCCCGACACAGCGAGGTTTGTGGTTTGCCTTCAAGAGTCAGCTGTTGATGGAGTAAGCCAATACAGTAATACAGCGATTTAAGATTTATGATGTGAATATGACGATTTGATTCAAAACTGGGGAGAGGCTGTTTCAGAGAGTTTTGAACGATAGCAGAGATTTGGATTTTCGATTCACAGAGTGTCTTGACTTCCCGAGGTACAGCAGCCCGCGTTCCTCGTTGACAGAGGCAGTTGAGTTGGGATGGGAAGGTTTTTCCCTGGTGCTACGGTAATGTGTTTCACGGCAACCAAAGCCATTTTCTAGGATTCTAGAAGATCCGAAAACAGGGACACAGATATTGCACGCGTAGCAAAGGCAATATGGTGATGGGTCTTATGAAATCCATATTTGGGGAATGAACATCCATAATTACCCGCTATATTGATGTTCGCCCGGGTACCAAGGTCTTGACCCATATCCCTGAAGGATAAGAAAACTGCAATAAAGATAAGAAAGTCGGGGTCAACTGTGTCTCCGAGACCCTCCAAAAAAGATAAAGGTTGAGACACAGCAGTGGGTGGCTTGCAGGGAGATTGGCCTCATGCGCCCTTCTATGACCCAAAAGTGGATACCATCAGCAGGCAAGGCGGCAGCGGGCGATGGTTGGCAGCTGATCTTGAGTTCAATTCGGTCAATGCGTGTACAATAGCATGTTTATACTGCATATGATATGTATGTACGAACAAATGCATCAACATCATCATCATCGTCATCATCATCACCATCACCATCACCATCACCATCATCATCATCATCATCATCATATGCATACGTACATATTATGTACACACATTTGCATGCACATATCAATATATGTATATGAATTTCTGTGTCTCTACACACATACATGTGATTGTAAGTGGGGTTGCATCCTGGATTCGATGAACCCACCAGGCTGGCGTACTGGTTAGAGCTGGCAGAGCACTTTCGCTTTCCACAGATCGTGCACTTTGCCTCCTTGCCGGAAATGATCCAGCTGGTCAGACCCTCACAATCTGCTGGACAGAGATTTACTAACGCAAAGATTTGGGTTTTGTCTACCTTCCAATGCCCAGCTTGGTTTCAAAATGTGTCGAATACCTGTGATCTTCATTGATCTTCCATTTCACCACGGATGATTCCAATTGACAGGCCTATGTCTGGTGGCTCAATCGTATCTCAGGTGCTTCATACGAGCTGGGCTGAAGTCAGTGTCCAGATGCGAGCTCATCACCGGAGGGTTGTGCTGAATAGCGAAGAGATCCTTGCCTTCGAAATGAATGGCGTTCATATGGGCATTTCTCAAGTCATAGGAAGATACACTAAACCCATTTAAATAATCAGCAAAAAGTTCGAATAAATCAGCGACCAAAATTGGATTTCGCCAGTAAAACATTGGATTTAACCAAAAAGAACAGATTTAACCCAGAAACTTGAATTCCACCTGTGGACTTAACCAGCACAAACATTGGATTTACCCAGCGGAAATTGGGATTTAACCAACAATAATAGGGTGCGCTGTTTAAGATTATTTCATAATCTAATTCTGGATGATTTGGTGACCTAGCTTTCAGAAATTCCCAAATGATTGGTTACTACGGGTTCTGTTTCGTGATGCCTATGCATACAGAGGGAATACCGCTTGAGTGGTTGAGGTTCTACAAGCAATGTTTACTCAAATTGATTGCCATGAAAAAATAAAATTACATCAATTATATATATCTATACTTATATGTATATATATATCATTTTGAATTAACGACGAAATGAAATGTTTATTTGTGAAATGATATCATAGTATATAATGTTATTCAATATTATTTTGGGCAAATGCTGATGAATTTCAGCATTGAAATACAAAATTCTTTTGACCAATTATTAATAAGATGATAAATTTAAAATATAGAAAAAATTATAAGAAATAATCTATTTTTTGCAGAATAAAATTTAAAATATTCGAAAATAGTTTTTAATCACGAAAGGTAGCTTCCTAGCGGGCTACCTTGAGTTTTACTTTGCGAAGCAAAGGGGCGGGTTGGGCCCCTTATCCCTGAACGACCAGGAGAAAGGGACCCCCCCCTCCCCCCCCTCGCCCCCCCTCAAATCATCAACATCATCATCATCCTCCTCCTTATCACCATCATCATTCGCCTTGAAATTCGGATTTTTCGACATCTATTTTCCAAGTACCCAACGGTACGATGAAAGTGACAGGTTCGAGCATCCATAGGTACCGCAAAAAGACACATTGGAGTTTGTGCTAATATTGACCGTGTTTTTTTCCCCGCACGAAGCGTGTGTCTGACAATGTATACCTCTAAATGACTATTTAAAAATGAACTAAGTGATGAGCAACCATGGACATCGTCGGTTGCTCTCTTTTCGGATCTAGATATCTCCGCTCTCTGCTCTGAATGTCCAGTTCCATGCCCCCCCCAAGTGAACTCTCGTCACATGCCTTGTGCGTTTTTTTACGCAGCAGCCCCTTCATAGTGTCTTATTATCAGCATCATCGTTATCATCCTTATTATTATCATTATTATTATCCTTATTATCATTCGACTTGTAATTCGTATTTTTCGATACCCATTTGCCCCGTACCCAACGGTACGATGAAAGTAACAGGTTCCAAGTCCGATTTTTATATCCCTTGTATTGGCTAAATTAAATTAGGGGTACCCTGAGTTATGTGTTTTTTTATTTAATTTGAAAATCTTATGAAAACAGACATCTACCTACCTCCTTAAGATTCTGAAGAAAATTGGGTTGGTTTAATTTTGAAATGTAACTCTCCCATGGTTTAATTTTAGCTGTTTTAGCTTATTATATTGCCTCGTGTTCACTGCAGCCATTGTTTCTGACATGTGTCCTAGCACAACTCCGTGAAGACGATCCGGCGTGGATAACAAGGTTCTTATATAGTTGGGAACAATATTGTTGCAGCCCAAATATTCCATCTTAAGAAGAGCAAATCCATGGGAAAGGCGCCGCGGGACCATGGTAAATTGTTTTTATCTGTTTCGGGCCCCTTATGTGATCCCTGATTAGGTTAGAATAATTAATTAATGGATGGGTAAATCTATATGTCCTGAACATTTATTTATTAAGATACCTTTGGCGCCATAATATTTATGGAATTATGGTTACCAGAATAATTGAATAAGGGATGGGTGAATTTACATGTACTCGGCATTTAGGATTAATGTTTTTATTGGGGTACCCCTAACATTATAATATTATACAATATCTATGATATTGATGGTTACCAAAATAATTAAATAAGGGGTGGATAAATCCAGATTTTCTGGGTATTTATTAAGATTTATGTATTGGGATACCTTTGGTGTTATTATAATTCGTTGTTTTTTCTTGAATTTTTATTTTTGGTTATTATAAAGGAAGGAACCTGATGGAATTTCATTGGGTTTGCTACTTTGGGAATTATTTTGACACTTGTTCGGTGTGTATGTGTGTTCGGTATTGTTCGGTGATTATGACGGCGCCTTTCCTATGGACTTGCTCTGCTTGAGATGGAGTATTTGGGCTGCAGCAATGCTGTTCCTAAGTGTACAAGAACCTTGCTGTCACCACTGGATCGTCTTTACGGAGCCAAACCAGTACTCGATGATCCTGTAAAATTAAACTAGGTATTGTCAAGTAGTTTGTTTTAATTTGAGCTGGGGGACCTGAATTGCATTGTGCTGGATTAATTTCCCATATTAGTAATAAAAAATAATCGGAGTGTATTATTAATTGATAAATGTTGATGAAAAAAAAAAATGCAGGTAATTTTATTTAATTTAAAAAAATTAAATCTGGGTTTTACCGCCTACCTACCAAGCACCGATAGGGATATCGATGTTTGCCTTAACAGAACCCACGTTATTTTAATTTTTGTAAGTAAACGGCAGAAGTAAAGGAATATTGGCGCTTCTCTATGCTTCGGTTGGACAGAAATTTTCTCTTCGTTTTGTCAAAACGGTGATTTTCTAGCGTATGACGTCTATATTGACAAGACTAAGGCTTGGTATTAGCAGAAGAGGGCCCGGTCGTATGTCGGCTTTCGTATTAATTGATCCCCCGCGTTCCCTATAATAGCACTATTTTTCGTGTCACCCCTTCTCAAATTATTTATTTTTATGTTTATTAAAATTATATTTTATTATAAATGATAAAAATTAATTATATTATATTATAATAATATTATTAAATTAATATATTAATTATTATAATAATTAAAAATAATAATATAGAAATATATAATATTTTTTTTTTTATTTAGGTATTTTTTGATTTTCTTTATAAAAATATTTTTAATTGGATAAATTGATGGATTTAATTTTAAGGATTTATTATTATAAAATATATGTTTTAAATTTATTA
>Ga0126342_10022086_pt1 | contig 10550 bp, 10 predicted proteins | sample Cyp1metagenome_FD_92528 | JGI IMG/M metagenome (GOLD analysis project Ga0126342, IMG submission 92528) | Coral microbial communities from Lord Howe Island, Old Settlement Bay, Australia - Cyphastrea 1 metagenome | ecosystem: Host-associated > Invertebrates > Cnidaria > Coral ...
CCCACCACCCCCACCACCTCCGCCACCCCCGCCCACACCATCACCTCCGCCTCCAACGCCGACACCCCCCTCAGACTGCTCTCCAAGCGTTCCTTCTGCAGGTGGAGGCTGTTTGGACAAACCCACCTGTTGCGACCCCAACCATCGATGCTTCATGAAGAACAACTTCTATGCTCAGTGTATGGCCGACTGCGCACCAGGTATCCATTGGGATGATCCACCGCAGTTCCGGACCAGATGGACTTGCTTGCCTGTGGGTGGTCCAGCCCCAACACCCACGCCCACACCTACACCTACACCCACACCATCTCCACCATCAGGCCATCATGGGAATCATGGGATCGTTGGGAGATGGAAAGGAATGAGTAGGTCTGAGATCAACGCTAGAAAAACACCAAAGACAGATTTGCTGGTCGATTTTTAGTCGAAAACCCAATAGAGTTACCAACCATGCAATTCGGATCAATTTTTGTTGTCATTTTTTTCGGTCGGCAGGTAATCCCTTGGCACTTCCCTTCTTGCACGAATCGCTGAAATACCCTAGCAACGCTGACCTTCTGACGTTTCACATGCTGCTTGGCTTCAAAGGGCTCCGATTTCGGCTGTTTCGGGTTTCAGCATATCCCGGATCGGTTGCTTGACATTTGGGGATTTGGGGACCACCTCACCCAACAGGTTTGAACATGTTTGAAATACATCGAATCTACATTTGGCACACCATGTTCTATCTTGACACCTCTGGCTCCGGGTCGAGCCAGGTATCGCGCGCAGGGACATGGAGATTATCCACCTCTGAACGTGAACAGCGGCAACCTTGCGGGCATCATGTTCCGGCCTCAGGGGCCTGAGGGATTTCACTGGTGAAACACCCCAAAATCATAGGGATTTCACATGGAGATTTCAATGTGAGGATCATGGATGAGAATGTGGTAAACCCAATGCAATTAATTGGGTGGGTAGTGTTGAAAACCCTTGTTGGTTGACGAAAATTAAAGTTATAGAGGCTAAAAAACTACGCAAATATAGCCCGATGAACCAGCCAGTGGAAAGTGATTATAGATGGTTTTGAACGCAACTCAGATGAAAGCTATGGGAATATTTGATGTGAAAAAACAATTATGATGTAAGCTACAGCTGCGAAGGGGTGCAGAAAGTTTGGCTTCAGGGAGCAGAGTTGTCATCTCTTTTTTGTTTTTTTTAAAGCATATTGGGGGTACCCAAAAAAAAATGGTGTTTGGAACCAGGCAAGCATAGGTGGAGGCGTTGAAGTGTCGACTGTCGATGGCAGGTGGTACATTCAGAACGAAGTCGTGTCTGGAGCATATGGATCCGGCAACAAGTTCGGCATTGAGCGCATCCGACGCTTTAAGGCGTGCCGAAGAAACAGCCGCTTCGCTGCGGAGCGTAGGTTTGGGCGTTTTCACGCGCCCGCCTTTTTTTCAATGGAAATTCTTTTGCTTCATCACTTTACGTCTAAAGTGAAAAAAGGGCTGGAAAAGCAGTTGGTTAAAACGTGGCTGGTTCTTTGTTTTTTTCCCATTTTCCCCTGCATCACCCTGTAGGTGCACGTGAAAGCAACCCAGACCCTGATTGACATCCAGATGAACTTCGGAGTTCGGGTGGCCTTCGACTATGGCAACTGTACAGGGCCAGATTGCAGATTCGATTGGGAGCAACTTGACCAAAACGTTGGTTCCCGAACTATCCTGGGGGGCGGAGAGTTTTTCTGGTGGGGACAGGGCATCATTTGCATCATTTGCCTGGGGCGAATTAAATTGTTTGGAGCATCTGCAGGCAGCACAGCGTGAAAATTCCACTTTGGGTAACATAGCAGGTTCTTTGGTCGTAAGGACTCGAGACTTCGGAACACGACCTACAATGTTTCTCAATTTCCAGTTGGAGGGTCAGCCGTTCTTGCAATGGGACAGAAATCTGAAGATTCCAGGAAACCAATCTGAAAATTCTTAGGTCCCAGACAAAGACCCAGCTGGAGCAATTGTGTAATCTTGCATTTCTGGTGAATTTGTAGGAGCGAACATTCATTTTGTACAAACTTCTAGAAAACTGATTTACCCATCATCTGACACGGAGACCAACTTGCCACCCTGTGAGCTGAGGAATTATGGCTACAACGTGGGGTGCAACAACTTGGGTGCCTTGGCTAATCGCGCCATCACAGCCCTCGAAAGCCGCCTTTGCTGAAACGGCGCTGAGGTTCGTTCCCATTCCCAAAGTTTGAGACAAACTACACGGGTGGAATCTGGTACCACGGCTGAAAGGAGACTTCTCGAAGAGTGCCACTTTTTTGGTACTTGATTTTTCGTGGCACATGACGGGTATGGATGTTTGAGAATCATCCCGAATGAAGCATTTGCAGAAGCGTGTTTGAGGGAAAAACCGATGACCTACCAGAGATCGGGCTTTGTTTGGCTTTGTTTTATGCTTGCAACGCTTGAGAAACAGCTTGGGTATGCCGGGTATGCCATGGAGCTACGTCAGCTGCGTGTGTTCCACAGCTCCAGGTACAGCCTTCCCGGCGCGTGTCCCAGCATGCCCTTTTACCAGCAGACCCCAGAATGCGCCTCGGACCACTGCGTTGGGTGGCCCCAAGGTGGCCCTTGAAACATAGTGCCATCATAGTGCCATATCTTCCGGAAAAGAAAACCCTCCCTTCAATTTAACATGGAAGCCCAAACATGGCCTTTGGAAGGTCACTATTGAACTATTGGATATGGATGATATGGCTAATGCTTGGTTCCGTGTCATTTTTTTTTGGGTGTATGTTTGATATGGTAAGAATCAGGGGGCTCACATTCTTTCTAATGTCACGGCCTTCAGCCAGTGGTAAAGTGGTACTGTTTTTCCTACCTGCTGGACGTTGGTGATGGAGACCAGACGTTTTATGACTTCCATATGGGGGTTCCATATATGGGGGGCATGCCTAAATCCTCCATTTTTCTTTGTTTTTTTTTCCATGAAATATATCATCCAGCTGTTGGGGTACCCCCATGACTTTGACGGAAACCAGCCAAAAAACTCAACATCCGGAGGCGAAAACTTGCAGCCTGGAGGAATGTGTCAAGGTCAACCCACTGGAAAAGGTGATTGTGTCTTGACTGCAGTGGGTGTGAGCAAAAAGGTGGCTTGGCCTTGGGAGGGATGGGAAGTCCATGATTCTAAGCTGTGAATATATCTACTGGCTTCATGAGGATCAATGTGAGCCCCAGATTTTGGTTTTCAGTGATCCCAGGCACCTGGAGCTACGAGGACATAGGCCGCACTGGTGTTTAGTTGCACTTGTGAATCCTGTAGCATTTGTGGTTTATGTATGACTTTGGATGATTTGGATGGTGACTGTCCGGACGAACTTGAGTGATGCTCAAAATTCCAGATGGTTTATGGTCAAGTAGGATTCTGCAAATTGATTCATGATGTTTTTTTTGTAAAAAAACAACACGGGAATACATGGGAAGTCCTATCAACAAAGCAGCGCAGTTCACCCTTGCAGGTGAAGAGATCTGGCTTGGAGAACTCTACGGAGAAACCAAGCAGAGTATGCAGCAGTTTTGGAACAACAGTCAGCTCCTCAGTCTTTGGCCCATTCGAGAATTTTGTTGTCATGATACTGAAAGGAACCTCAAAACTCAGAAGCCCTTTCTCGATCAAACTTGTTGAACTGTGTTGAGGGCAGAGGAGGTACTGGCATCCGTTTTGTTGCACAAAAATAAACTCTGAATCCCAGCATCTTTCTCTGCCAGGCAACAAGTTTGATGGACATTTACGTACACTAACTAAACAGCTAAAGCTGTGTGTCTTTGACGCGTAAGGCGTACGATTGTATAGCCTGGCAGGTGACGATCCAAAGGCGAACGAGGAGAAGGTCACAGCAGCCAGACGATTTTTCGAAAAGAAATATGGAGCAACTTGTCAGCGCCAGGCAATTTTTGGAGCCTCTAAGACTCTAAGCAGCTCGTGGCAGCTCATGGCCCAACACTGGTAACAATTCACCCAAGTTTTACAATGTGGTTAACACTTTATAGTAAACCATCCCATTGACAAACCATTTGCCGGTCTTTTTACATCATCACATTGCCACCCGGGGTATACCTATACAATTTCATAAACCTCTAATTATTGGGCATTGTTTTATGGCATTGGGTTTACCACGTTATCATCAACGATCCTCATATTTTGTTGGTTAAATCCCCGTAGCATCCATATGATTTTGGGGTTAAATCCCTTTTGATTATTATATTTACTATTGTTGAGTTTACCACATTACTTACCCTACTAGTAGGATAAACTGACATAGATGTGGAAAATCAACCATTTGTAGACTATGGTCCTAAAGCCATGAAAAGGGGTGGGTTTTCCAAATATATATGTTAATTTACCCTAGGTATGCCCTCTGATAAATTAACATAGCGATTGAACATTGCCATTGATAGTTGATTTGCTCATTAAAAATGGTGATTTTTCATAGTCATGTAAACGTTTACCAGAGGGTATGTATATATGGTCCCGTCCCCAGGTAGCACCCCCTTCCCTTCTATTTACAGATCGAATACCCCCAGATCCAATGGTTTAAAATGGAAAATTCCGAAGAAAGATGGATGATGACTGGGGGTACCATCATTTTCGGAAACCTCCATATATACATATAATATATATGTATATACAATACATATACATGCAATTATGTAGTTAAGTATCTGCAGTAAAAAAAAATATATATCATATATATATACACATAAACATATATAAATATAAATATATAAATATATAAATATATAAATAAATCTGTATATATATACACATTTCTCTTAGTGCTTGATCTCTTCAACATTCCATGTGAAATGGGGATCAATCATTTTGACTTATGGCCCCAAGTCACCATCCGTGACTGAGGCGGAATTGCCAAATCCTCCATGTGACTTTGACAAAGACCGCTTTTACCGGCGATGAGTTTCCCTACCCCGAAGCGCTCGCCGAAAAAAAAGGTTGTGGAAGTACGTAAGACACTTCTGCGACATAACGTGGATCCTTGGCGATCTTGCAAGTGTAATTCATGCTGGGTTTGCACAACCAATAGCAGTAGATTTTCCAGCTTTTAGAGCAGAACTCTAGACAAGTGACAGAGGTGAAAATTCGGCTGGTTTCCAAGTTTTCATCGGCTGCTTTCAGATATAGCTTAGTTGGAACTGATACAATAAGCAGCAAGGAATAGGTCATTTCAATTGACCCCAGGTGTGCTTGGAGTCGAATACATGTTCAATTTTGCCACCAGCGTTGATGTTCGACACGATGAAGTGTCGGATGCTTAAAAGAGTTTTGCGACACTTGCTGATGTGTAGCTGCAGGAGCCAGTTGCACTAATTTGTGATTTGCCAGATGCTTCCGTGAATTCCAGAGGATTCCAGACCCAAAGGATCCCAAAGATCTCAATTTTTCTGGGAGAAAACCGTCGGTTGCTGTTGGGTTCATTCGATGGTTTCCGGAAGCGTGTGGCAGCCGGCTTCCAAAGTGAGAAAGTCCCGTAGCAAAGTGAGTAAGTGAGCAGTGGCCGACCACAGAAGGTGATCGAATGAAAATCCCGCAGCAGTGAGGTTTTGGAAACTGCTCACGCATAGTGAACCAGTTCCCCCACCAATTCGGGGTGCTGTTCTAGGGCTGGAAGAAGGAAAGTCTTCAACCAGAAATCAAAGACCTAAAACCTCAGGTTCCATACGTTACAAAAAATCATGAATTGGAAGACCGGACCCCACCTTTTGTTTTCGACCGACGACAGGTCCCGTTGCAGAACCTCTTTCTGGCCTCTTGACATCGCCTCATCGCACGACGTTCGGTGGAAAAAACGTAACAGCGCGCGAAGGATGGCTGGATGGTTTCTGCAGGAAACTCTGCAGATTTTACCCTCTGGTAATTTAACGTAGCTATTGAACATGACCATTTATAGTGGATTTTCCCATTAAAAAATGGTGATTTTCAATAGCTATGTTAAATTACCAGAGGGTACCATTCTCCCTTCATCCACAATTCAATGATGGAAGCAATCCTGCACCAATTTGGGATGATTGAACCATGGGATAAGCCACCGTGTTCAACTGATGCAGGACTTCGGCAAATTTTTCCCAGCCTTAGCGCCCTTCAGCTGAGGCATTGGGTGCTTGGTCTCGAGATTTACACCGACCTCACGGCGGATATGCAGCCTTCCATTGGCCCATCTATGAGCAGGCGGTAAATTTAAATGGGCCATTGGGAAGACCCATCCCATCTTCGGAACTGCGTTAATAGGGGGTTAATAGGGGGTTCACCCCCGAAAAAAAGATGGAGAGTTAAAGACCCCAAAAATAAAGTCCCTCTATATGTTTTGAAAGGAACTTTGGTATCAACTACTTTTGGCGGCAAAAGAAACATCCTCTCAGTTTGGAGATCTCCAGTCCAGGGAAAATGCTGCTCCACGATTGTGTGGACGTGTAGTTTCGTAACCCCCTGACGAGATTCACCAGAAGAATTTCACGGGGGTTGCTGTTTTGGAAACCATGGAGGCTAGCTGCTTTGTTGCCAGGCACCGGCGGACTGCGCTGAGTTTTCGCGATACCGCGCTGCCGCCCATTTTTACCATCGCCATCCAGACGTAAGAAGCTGAGAAATTTTTCCACGCTGGGCATATCATGGAAGTGTGGCTGCGAACTGAGTATTGAATGGGTTCTCAGTCCAAATTAATCGGGTCTCATGATTTTCATGAAGGGAACGAATCCGAATCCCCCTGGTAGCAGGGGCGCGGAGTTTCCGGAGTGACATGACCCATTTTTTGACCACCTTGTGAGGCTGCAGCAGTTAAGCACGGGGGCCATCAATGTGCCGGACAAGAACGATGAACGTCGTCTATCCAAGCAGGCCGGCGGTGGGCTGCCGTGAGAGTTCCGTGTGAGATTTCTCCGGGGTGAAAAGATCACGGTGAGAAAGTGATGCGGTAGATGGTCTACAGGCTTTAAAGGGCTGCCCAAGCACAGTGGTTGAGAAAACTCCAGCTCAACTAACGTTGAAGGCAAGTATGACTGTAGTATTCCTGGGGTTTAGAAACCAACAAATAACTGGGGTACCACATTGTACCAAGTAAGCCCTCAAAAAAGGTGATGGGCCATGTTTTTGTGCAAACTCCCAGCACTGCCTCGCTCCGCTTCCACATGGTGAGGTCTTGAATCTCTCGTGCAACTGCTTGTCTTTTGACTTCATGGGCACCATCCCTGACGACACCTCTGATGAGCAGGGTACGGTTGGGGGCCCAGCATTTCGCCCGATGGGCCAGATGGGCCCAGCATTTCGGCTAGGAGAAGCGGATCTCGTTGAGGTGGTTTCATCTCTCACCCCCACCTTGTGTACTTAGATCACTTAGATCTTAAGACTGCTATGTGGCTATGGGTCCAAGACAAGGCCCTAAGAACCACAAATTCTAATCGATTCTGTTTTTTCTTGTGCCCAAATAAGTATCCCTCTTTTTTGGGCAACTTTGACACAAACCCATGTGCCAAGAATCGCCGCTTTGGGCCGCTTTGGGCCGCTAGGTCATGGTGCCTCATAGTCCAGAGCCTCAGATATGAAAAGCTACCAACATGATCCAACATGAGATTTTGGCAGGGTAAATCCAAAGCTGGCCATAAGATGCCATAGGTACCTAGTGTTTTTTTTCAGTATTATTTTACATCCCCATCAGAATCTCTCAGGTTGGAACATGCTGCGTGATGATGGCATTCCGAAGCTCTTCTTCGACATGTTTTCAAGGATCCGGGGGTCGGACGACCAGCCGCCAATGTGCCTCAATGGGTTTACGTTTACATTGGAACTTCTCAGTCAATCAGCTTGGCACGGTGAAGGGTTGTTCAGAAAATGCCAATGTCAAGAGAAGATAGGAATGTCCCATGGCAACAAAGCGTTGCGACTTATGGAAAGTCCATCTTCAAGCGGATGCGCTAATGCAGCTGGCTCTTAAGCTGGGTTGAGTCAGAGGCAGTTCAAGTTTGCAGCCCAAAAATGTGGGTCAAAATGGTCAAAATCAAAGCATCAAAGCCCGGCTTGGCATTCTTGGCATTCCTGGCATTCTTGGCATCAATTCATCCAAGTATCAGGGTGCATCTAATTTTGAGCCATGCGAAAATGCTGAGGGATGTCAATATCTCTGAGGTGTGCCCTACCTCCATTGGGCACAGATGGGCATCAAATGGCATCAAGATAGAATACCCAAAAACATAGATAACTGATGAGTTGGATTGCTTTTTTTCCCCCTAATGTTGAGAAAAAAAGGGCTAGCCTGGTCAACTACAAAACACATCTTTGATAGCGAGAGGGGAAGGAGAGAGCCCCTGCCCCATGGCAAAATCTACGCTTCTACTGCGACAGGCGGGGGTTGTGGATGTTCCGGGCTGATGCCAGGGTTGGTCAGTTTCTGGGATATTTGGTCCCTACTTGCAGGGCATAGTGAAGGTATTGAAGGTTGCTGGTGATGTATTTTTTTTTTGACCTGGTTGCTTCCAGTACACCCCAGGAAATTCTAACATGGAATCCCAACATAGCCATTTTCTTTTGGGCCCAGTTCCCAGAAAAGTGGCGACCAATGGCTGCTTAGCTCCAAGGTGGATATGTGACACCTTAGCGAACTCTCGCCCTACAGGTGGCCTAAAACACCCGTGGTTGATGATGGCTTGCTTAGGATCTTTGGGGGTTCCTAAACTGGGGGGACCCCAAAAACCAGTGGTTTCCCTCAGAAAAAATTAGGGTTTTGGGATCTCTCATTTTACCCTCTGGTAAACTAACATAACTATGGAACATCACCATTTTTAATGGGAAAAACTATAAATAGCCATTTTCAATAGCTATGTTAGTTTACCAGAGGGTAGGACATGCTGATGTAAACATCATGATCATCTTCGCACACTCCCGAACAGATAGCGTCCCGCGTCGCTGTCCGGTGCCGTGTAGGCGGCAAAGACCTCTGAATCTTGGGCAGATTCCCTTCTAGAACAGCCTGGTGTACGTTTGGCTAAAATCTCAATACAGACACGGATATCGCTCAATTTTCTGAGTTGACATCTCTTAGAGCGGCTGATGATCCAAGATACTGTTCACTGTTCTGCAGCCAATAAAAAATGAATTCCTTGCAGCCAATGATCCAAAATCATCCAAAATCATCCATTCCAACATCAAATCACCGGGATTCACCGACCTTGATCATCCCGGATATCTTAACTGCCCGCCCTTGGTGACGGTTGGTTTCCCCAAGTCGGTTTCCCCACTGGATCCACTGGAGTGGCTATCCATAAAAAACACAGCACTTGGCGGCTCGCGACTCATCTCACGCTGGGAGAAGTCGGTTTTTTTGTTCGGCTTCGAATTCGGATGAATCCACTTTCTTAAGGTTGAACTAACCAGAAATTTTTAACCATAACTCACCATCACAAAAACTACGAGTTACCCTCTGGTAAACATACAAAAAGCTATTGAAAATGGCCATTGAAATAGTCTGAAATAGTGGATTTTCCCATAAAAAATGGTGATTTTCCATAGCTTTTTGTATGTTTACCAGAGGGTAAACAGTTCAACCACCAGCGACTGACCGACGGCCCCTGGGATCCCATGGCGGAGGTGGTGTTGAGCCACGGCCACGCGGTGCCGCCCTTTCCACTGGGACCAGTGAGGCGATGGCTGGAGCAGCTGCCCAGCAGCGAGGTGTCCAAGCACCTTGGCGCCGGTCCCAAGTGGTCCCAAGAAACTGGGAGAATTTCTGAGGAATGTCGGAATGTCTTGTTTTTTTTTTGTCGGAATCTGAAGATGGAGAGACTTTGGTTTTGAAAATCTGGGATTTGATCATCTTCGGTTTTGAAACGGCCTAAGAGGATGCGTTTTGGTTTGTCTCATGGCCGTACATCGGAGAAAAGCCATTTGAACAGAGCATCTAGGGCAGTCTCCTAACGCAGCTGGTGAATATTCTCTATGTTTTTATGCAACGAACAATGGCAAGATCTGGTGAAAAAACATCATCATCTATGATTGCAGTATCCATCATTATCCATAACTATACCTATCATTATGTATCACCATCCATCATTGTCCATCCATCATTGTATCCATCACTACACCTATGATTGTCAATCATAATAATATATATATATATACATAGTATATATATACAGTATATATATACACATATATATATATATATATGTATATACATCCATCATGACACCCACATCACTGAATCACCCATCCACCGGGAGAACAGCCCAGGGCCTTGGATCGCTGTACCGTGGTGCTGCCGCGGCCCGGAGACGGCTGGTACGCGCCGCCCTCCTCCGGGTCGCCTGCAGGCGCAAAGGGGCCGGGGGGGCTTTCCATGGATGCCATGGATTGCGCCTTGGGTAAAGCTCGGTTGATCTATGGATAATCTATGGATGATCTATGGATAATCTATGGATAATCTATGGATAATCTATGGATAATCTATGGTTGATCTATGGTTGATCTATGGATAATCTATGGATAATCTATGGATA
>Ga0126342_10022087_pt1 | contig 10550 bp, 8 predicted proteins | sample Cyp1metagenome_FD_92528 | JGI IMG/M metagenome (GOLD analysis project Ga0126342, IMG submission 92528) | Coral microbial communities from Lord Howe Island, Old Settlement Bay, Australia - Cyphastrea 1 metagenome | ecosystem: Host-associated > Invertebrates > Cnidaria > Coral ...
AAACGAACCCACGGTGCGCGCATCTTTTTGGCGCAATCCCAAGGCCCACATTGAGCCGTCATGTACTGCAGTGGAACACATCCACAAATGACCTGAAGCCAGGCCAGTCACCAGCAATTCACAACTACATATTATTATATGATGATTATTATTATTATTATGGAATATGGATTAAATTGGTATAGATTGATTACATAGATGTGATTGTAATTAGTATTGATCGATACGTTTTTTTTGTTTGTCATCAGTACATCTGGCGATTTGAGTATGGAGACTGAAAGGTTGCCTCTTTTCTTCCAACAGACGTAGTCCCAGAATTTCTAGACCACAAATAGGTTGCTATCTAATCTAAACACCAACATTTTCACAGTACAACTCCGCCAACCAACAGTGCAAGCGAGTTCCAGGTTCGACATCGGGTGCAAGCTGAGTTCTGGTCCGGCACAATGTGAGCCACAGATTTTGCCACAGTCAGAAAATACACGTGTTTAAAAAAGGACCTCCCAAGGTTTTGTTGCTTGCACTGCAGCAGTGTTTTTTTGGATCAAAGTATCTTAAAGTGCTGAGATTATATATAATTATATATATACTGTATTACTGTATGTAATTATATATGATGCGACGCACCCAAGTATAAAGTTTAGGTGTTCTTTTCAGCGGGATCCGTGGGGACACCATTGACTTGCGCCATGATGGCTTCAATTTCAACCACGCTCGCTTTTGACAGGTTCAGGAAACGGCCACAGGAATGACCACATATTTCAGGGAACTTGCTATGTTTTTTCTTTCAGGTTCATCTTTTGGTTTTGGAAAAACACACGTATCAATACATCTTCACTTTTCTGACTTGAGCAAGTCGAAGTTTGACTATGGCTCATGTTGACTGTAATCTCTATGATGCCAGCCCAGTCCAGTGTGGCAGAAAAGAGGCACCATGGGAAGCATCCGCCAGCTTTGTGATGGATCATGGATCATAAGACCCGAAAAAAAACACTTCAACCGCCAGATGATATCAGCACCTCTATTCATCTCTATTCATGGAAAAATGAGGGTTGAACGCCGCTTCAGTATGACTTTTGGTTGATGTATATACCAAGTTTTTTTTGGTGCCTTTGAAGGCTAAAAGTATCCTTCCCACCTAGGCCAGGGATAGTTTTTCAGTCTGCATTTCAGGACCACGGCCAGGTGAGGATTGCTTTCTGATCCTTCAAATTGTACTGATGATACAGTACTCTAAGATGACCCAAATGTTTTTTTTGCATGTTAAAAAACTTCAGAAACCACTCATTCATGTTATGTTCCCTTTTCCAGGTGGTCTTAGTGCGTCCCATTGCTTCTGTTGTGAATGTCGGCCCAGGCTACATCTGAACTTGGGCTCAGACTGAGTCTGAAGTCTGAGTTTTGGTGCCTCGGCTCTTCATCCAAGTCCTGGTTTTCAATTTTTGTTTGCCCTCCAACGGTTGTAAAGCAATACGTAGTAAACCATTTCTAATCCTCATGTTCAATTTTTATGAGCGGTTTTGCAACAAAATCAACATGTTGCTGTTTTTTCTCATTGCTTTACTATGCTTTACTATATACCACATATTCATATTACCGCATATACCATTACTCTGAGCCAGGTCTAAGTCTCTCTGCGTAGATCGACCAAGATGCAGGTGGATAGTGAGAGAGAGAGAGAGATACCGCCAGTCTGGTGCGAAGCAGTTTCTCTGGAATTTCATATTGAGCCAGAAACAGATTAGGAAGCTTAATGAAGGTTATGTCAATTTTGTATCCAACATATTTGGCAAGCTTTACTTCATCTCTTATTTTTTCACCACATGTTTTCCGGCTTCTGTTTTTGGGACATGTTGCGACACCATGAAACTTTTGTTTTTGTTAACGCAGCCTAGGTATTCTTTGGCGTTTAGTCAGGAACTGAGGATCTCTGGTGGTTTTCAACGGCTGAAACCGGTGCCGAGATGTGCCATCCAGTTGGCTTTTCTGTAGGGCCAGTTTTTTGGATACGAAAAAACGGTATATAACTTGAATATTTGCCAACAAGCATGGGGATGGCTGTCACTGACATGATGGCGAACAGTGGATGTGTCAAAACTGCAGGTCCTGGTACTACCTGATGAATCTCAAGTAGAAAGGGCATTCTTGGTATCCATCCGTCGGATTTCCACATGAAGGAGTTCCGTCCTCACCCAAACACTGAACATCTGAGCGTATGGCATAGCTCCATCCAAACAAGTATATCATCTTATATAAACATGTATATATATATAACTATAACTATTGGTCCAGAGTTGGCGCACGACACCGTGCCGACCAAGGTGACGACCGTTCCAACCGGTCGTAGCGCTAGCGCCACTGTAGGATAGGAGTCTACTCGCAGCTGATGGGCAACTGCAAGTGACTTGGCACGGAGAATGGCAGACTCACCGGTTGAGCCATGAAAGTTAGTGGCGCCTGGTTGATTGGTTGAACAACTAGGGACTTCTACTGGCTAATTTATTGGACATGTGATATATATATATATATATAACCCATAGACATAAAGCTGCACATATGATCCACGCCACCTGACCCTGACAGAATTCCAATGGATGATCACATTAAAAAAAGCACCATTTTCCCCAATTGTGGATTGCATCTGATTATTCACCATTATTCAGCATTATTCACCATTATTCACCATTATTAACCAGTATTCATCACATTCAACCATTATTCACCATTATTCACCATTATTCACCATTATTCACCATTATGAACCATTATGAACCATTATTCACCATTATTCACCATTATTAACAATTATTCACCATTATTCACCATTATTCACCATTATGAACCATTATGAACCATTATTCACCATTATTCACCATTATTCACCATTATTAACCAGTGTTCATCACATTCAACCATTATTCACCATTATTCACCATCATTAACCATTATTCACCATTATTAACCATTATTTACCGTTTTTAACCATTATTCACCATTATTCACCATTATTCATTATTATTCACCATTATTCATTATTATTCACCATTATTCACCATTATTAACCATTATTCACCATTATTCACCATTATTCACCATTATTCACCATTATTCACCATTATTAACCATTATTCACCATTATTCACCATTATTAGCCATTATTCACCATTATTAACCATTATTCACCATTATTCACCATTATTCACCATTACTCACCATTATTCACCATTATTAACCATTATTCACCATTATTCACCATTATTCATCACTATTAACCAGACACACCCAATGTGGCTGTCGATTAAACCACCAGAATTGGAGTTGCAAAGCTGGGCTAATGGAAAACACAAGGCACCAGTCTACTGGATCCTCTGCTCTTTTGGGGAATCCTATGCACACCACTCATTTACATGCACATACATTGATAAATTGATACAATGCTATACAATATCATATGATACCTCTACATATTACAAACAATAATAAAAATAATTAATAATAATAATTAATAATAATACTAATATACTGTATATATATACATGTTTGTCTGTATGCAGTATACAGAAATGGTGTATACATGGAAATTGTTCTTACGGTCGAATGATCAAACCTGAACCCCACGGTAACCAGTTCTAAACGTGACATGGAACAAGTGGAACCCATTGGAACCCCTGAAAGAAAACACTGTGGATCCAATATCAAATTATTTTACCTACAACTACAATAGTGGAACCAACGGAAACTTTGAACCCAAGTGTCCTTTTCTCCTGAAAAAACGGCTACAAGACAAATGGTTCCAGCCCGTGACACCGTGTTCTAAGTTCTACCTTTGACGTGGATTCGACAGGACCGCTTGATGCTTTTTGACTGGAAAGTCGAACCCCCGAACCGAACAACAAGAGCTAGGGAAATTCATACTTTGTTACGATACGAAAAAAACAGAAAATCAGATTTAGTCAGTACACACATATCAACCCAGATCTTAGGCATTTTTGGAGGCGACTAGGGAGAATCAACAAAAATCATGCTGAGGGATGGATCAACGCGGCCCAAAAAGCCAGGAGCGTTGAAATTCAGCGCCAGCGGGAACGAAATCCACGTGCTTGGCTCTGATACCACCAGGCTGGGTCCAAAACGGGGATACCACTGAATTTCATGTGGGTAAAACGATGTTATAAACCACCGATGACTGGGAATGGTAAACATACCACCCATAAAAATGGTGATGACTGGATGATTTGGGGGATGGTTTATGGCATTTTATGGCATTGTTTTACCCACATTATAAGTTTGTGGATTGGGATATCAATCCCCATATGGAAGTTTTTAGGGGAGAATCGCCTATCGCCGCATTTGATTGCCGGAGGGTATGTGTTTTTTTCTTCATATTTTACCATGAATGAATTTATGGTGAGTAAAATAGACCTATCCCCACACGGCTTTGCGTGGTGCGAACCGAGTTGGTGCTTCGAAGTCATGGATGTCCAGTCTTGAGGCACCAACTTCTCTGAGTCATTTGCCTAGTACTAGTGGTTCCAGGATATCTGTGATTTCCCATGATTTCCCCAGTTTTGATGAAGCAGCTATCTACATCAAAAATAGCAAAGAAGCGTGTTGATCGTTTCGTACTTGGCAAATGCTGGTCAAACTCCCAACCCAAACTTGTAAACGTCAGCAGGTTTGCTGATTAAATTCCCATTCGCTGGATTGTTTCAGAGTTTGAATATGTCTTTATTTCCATCCACCGGAATTGTCATTGTGATCTCAATGATGTTCATATGTTATTGGGGTTAGCTCATCCATCAGCCACACTTATATAGAAGCCGGCACCCCCAGTAATGATCTTGGAATGCATTTATACTATATATTTTTATACAATTTTATACACATATCTATATTGATTGGTTGAACTTCCACTTGTTGCCAGTGAAATCATACGAAATCACATGTTTCCTGGTTGACGCCTTGGTTTTCCTGCAAAAATCCCCCAATCAATCTTGCTGCTCAGACTGCTCAGATCACTTAAATCCCGCCAAAATCTCCCCTGGTTTTTCTCTCCCAGACTTTTTCTTTGTTTTTTTTTGGTTACATGTGCAGTTGAACCCCCCCATTTATGGAACAAAGCGGCCGGTGCAGTGCCAGATGGTGAAACGTCCCGGCCAGGCCCACCTCTCTGGAGGACACTCCTCCGCCCAACAGCTTCCTTGCGGCCGGTGTCGAGCTGGACGACCAGGCAGATCGCGGCTGCGGCAGCTGATTGTTTGTCCACACTGGTGGGTTACGGTGGGTTGGCTAGTGAATGGTGATTTAACATGGTATAACCCACAAAAATGGTGATTTTACATGATTTTAACCACTAAAAACTAGGGATTCGTCGTTTTTTTTCCCCAAGGGTTTCTCAGCATCAATTTCGCTTGGTGCAAGGATGTGCAAGGTGAGGTCCCCGTAGTGACAGTCAAGTTGATAGGTTTATGGACCAACTTATGGGGCCCCGAGCTACTTGGTTCTATGGACATTTTAGCACCACATATAGGTTTTAAGAATATCAAACCATATCAAAACTATGGGAACTATATATATATATACATACAATTGATAAATGATGGTTGATAGCTATAATTGGGGATTATACTCCCCTTTTCTATGAACTGGGGATTGTCATCATCATCATCATCCGTGAACTGGGAATCCGGTGAATTAGAAGAGGCCATGTGCAGGATTAATTAAATGGAATCACATTTCGGATTTTGAACAATGCTCATTTGAAAAAAAGAGATCATTCGGTTATAATGGTTATAAGTGATTCAACATCCACTTTTGATATGTAAACAACACATTGGATTCACTTTGGTGAACATGTTAAATCCACAATATCGATTGGTGATTTAATCCTTTTTCCAAAGTGAATCATCCCCAACCCCTCAGTTATAAGTTGGTTTATAAGCCCATTATATATCTACCATAAGTCCTAGCTATTGCAGTCGTAAGTCCCAACTGATGATCTGAGTTTCCATCTGAGAGGGTCCCAAAGGACTGGGGGCGGCCCATTTTTGATGGTTAAACCATGTTAAACCCTCATTCTGGGTACTTAAACTCCAATTTTTTGGATGGTTCATTCTATACACATTGCATGGTTAGACTCACATTTTGTGATGGTTCATTCATGTTCATTCTATATATATATATAATTGTACATATATATATATATATATAATTGTACATATATATATATATATATAATCATATATATGGAGGTTTCCATAGTTATGGGGGTACCCCAAAAGCTGGAGTATGTTTTTTTCAGGGAAAATCCATGGCAGGAAGCGACACCGACCTTCGACGTGAAGGCCACTCTGGTGGTCTTCTCAGCGCCGGAGGGATCCAGGTGCCCAAAGGGTTGGTAAATGGTGATCTAACCATCAAACATGGGGATTTTAACCAAGACACATGGGAAATCATGGGAATTTATATGAATTTATAGTAGATTTGAGATGATTTAAGTCAATGACCTAGGCTGTTTATGAGTATACGTAGGTTAATTGGTATGGCAAATATGTCAAACTACCGCAATTGATGGGGCTACAAAGAAAGCTTCCAGGAAGAACCTTGCAGAATAGGATCTGAAACTCATGAGTGCATGTATGGAGATGTGTATAGTCTTCAGGCTGCAGGTATTCGAATAATCTGCATGAATCAGAATGAATATACATATATATATAGATATATATATATATAGGTACTAATAATAATACTGTATATTGTATGAAACATCCGTTTGGATATGTTTGGATATTATTTCAAATTGATGTTCTCGTATAGTTCGACATCTCATATTCTCGTATTGTATACAATATTCACTTTGTGCACAATCTTTCTACACATCTGAATACACAATAGCTTAAGGTCATGAAGCAGATCTACATGACGTGAGGTGACTTGATGGGATCTTAGGTTGCAGCGCAGCAAGCCGCCCTCAAGATGCCTGCTGAGGCGTCAGTGCGGTGGGACCTGGGTTCCTGGGTTCGGAACATCTTAAGATGGGGTGAAGATCTTGTGGATTTCATTCCCTTTCATATTCATATAATATATATATATATATATATATTATATACTGGTCGTTCATCAAAAATCCGCAATGGATCTGGTTGTTTTCCCCTGTTCCAACATCGAGTCTCTAAACTCAAAGCCCATTTGAGAAAAAAGAACACCTCTTCCAGATATTTTGGGATGGTTGTGGTTCAAATTCACCACAATTTTTTTGGTCCCCCACTTTTTGGGACCGCACCCTCTACGTGTAGCAGAAATTTTGGGGGCAGCTGGGGCGGTGTGAGGCAAAAGTCTTGTCGCAGATGGCAGGGGAGCTATGTTCCGCCGCTTGCGAAGGCATGCACGTTGGGCTGTTACGAACATGGTAATGGCAACTGACCACTTGGAAGGGAAAACCATCTACAAAAATAAATGGTCAATAGCAAATAATAGCAAGATGGTATTGTCTTGTCATGCCTTGTTATGATCACGTTCACAAGTTTCCATTTTTTGTCAGCCGAGTTCGTGATGCAACCTCATGTAGAAGTGATAGCAATCATTCGTTCTGAACGTCTAAAATCATCATTTCATTATATGTCGTGCGTTTCGAGTGACGTGTGCCCTTACCATCCTTTGCTCAGATGCTCCAATTATGTTTACTCCACATGAAACAGAAACTCACACACACAAATAAACCCATACTAGACATAACTAGGCAATGTATGGCAAATTTGGTATCAAGCTTCTGGACTTGAACATCATCCACTTCTGCGTAGCCTCATCGATTTTGTTCAACCAACTGGCCTTGCTTTTGAGAGAAACTCACAACACCTTTGGTGCTGGGTGACTCGATCATACTCGATCAACCTTGTCGACGAGAGTATTAGAATTGGCTGATTGTTTTCTTCTTCAGCATGATTCCGACAAGTTCCAAAATTTGTCAATCATGTTCCCATACCGGTTTTCATCATTTGTCCATCATTTTCCTGTGATGTTCCTGTCGACTTCTTCCGGACGATGCCGTGTGATGCAACGAGTGCCAGGTGATTTGAAGACGTTGCAAGAGCTCATCTCGAGTGGGCACGTGGTCAATGCAGGCCGTGGTCAGCGTTTGTCAGAGGAAATTGATAATGATTTTGGATGATTTTGGTATCTCCTGAATTTTTATGTAGTCTTTTGGTGGATTGAAAGAGATTGGAATATTTGGTCTTTGGCACCTGGAATCCATCCCATCTCCGATTCATATCAGTCTTGGGCACAACCATTCCAAGCAACGTTCACCGATCGCTCTCAGGCATTTGCACCTTTGGGATATGTTAATACTACATATATATATATAATATATATAATAATATATATGCACGTATATGTTTAGATGTTACATACAGTGATTACATGTAGTAACTCCTTTGCCTACAATTACGCCATTACGCAGTCATCGCTGTCATCAAAAGCCCAAAAAAACAGGAGCGTGTCACATGGAAATCCAAATGGGATCATCTACAACCTCTGAAAAAATCCGGATGGATGGTAAATCCTCTTGTGCACTTCAGATCTATGCCTCTAATGCCTCTACTCTATATATATATATAATATGTATATATATATATACATATAGACATGTAACTACAATATCTATACTGTTATATATATATACACATACTGTATATGTATATGTATCATGTATCCATCTGCAACCTTCATTATATAGATGGTCTCCAGGGGCTCTTCTCTTTCAGAGGCGACTATGATCGCCGCACAGCCATCCACATTGCAGCAGCGGAGGGCAATGAGGAGGCCGTGCTACAAGGGAAGGATGGAATGCGGTGAAAACATGAAAAAACCAAGAGATATGGGGCACAGATATGGTAATGGATCACAATGGGGCACTGAACCAACAACTATGGGGGTATAAAACATTATAAAACCACCCACATTGTGGATATAATCACAATGGGGATGTAATGGGATAGAGGACATGTGTATATATGATATTATATATTATCTATGTGCACAAAATGACGGGATAGACTCCAAGTAAGCAGGAACATGATGCAAGCAAGCAACCTTTGGATTTTGGTATACCAAGTTCTTTTCGAGATAGCTGAACGTCCCTAGGGTTTCTGAGATGTTTTGGGAATTTTGCTCGAAGCCCACAACTTCCCCTTACATGATTTGTCCAAATTTCAGATCCCAACATGACGACTTTTCTGGCATTTTTTTGGATATGAACTATAGGTGTGCTGGTTCTGACCCACGGCCATGCAGGTGTGGGATGTTATTAGGATTTGTTGTGCTAATCATTGCTAATCAATATGAACCATTGAGATAAGATGACATGGAGAGATCATGGGATATACCATACGTCTGCTAGCGATCATGGGGATATGATATATATATATATAATCAAGAAGTGATGATGAAATAGGTATGATCCCAAAAACTGTATATTTGGATACAGGTTTTAGCTCTTGTTTCGCATCAGGGGACCAGGGGTGGACTAGCCGACTAGCCATTGTTTGTACGACAAAAAGATCTACATACAATTCTGACCCTGACCCTTAGCCACATATACCCTCTGGTAAACAAACATAGCTATTGAAAATTGTCGTTTATAGTTGATTTACCCACTGAAAATGGTGATTCTCTATAGCTATGTTAGTTTACCAGAGGGTACCCACATATGACATATGATATGTTTAATTGACTCATTGACACTATCAGTGAATCAGTGCTTATTTTGACACAAGAAACAGATGAGGATGCACTGGTCGTCAAGATGGATGATTTATGATAACCATTTTGTTCAAAATCGCAAGATGGGGTGAATTAGCCCAGGTAAACTTGTCAGTGACGCATAGAATTCACGGTGGATGTTAGCCTAGATAAAACGTGATTGCACCAAAGATGATCAAAGATGGGGATACAGTCAGCAAGTCAACTGACAAAGACTTTGCTATGAGGACAACAACTGGGTATGGATCAATACCTATTAATACCATTTTTAGGGGGATGAACATCCATTTACCAGCTATTTTGATGTTCACCAGGGGTACAAGGTTTTGACACACTGCCAAATAAGTGTGTAAGCATCAAACATGGGAATGTTAACCACAGAAGCTGCGGGGCAATGGCAAAAACTGATGTGGGAGCCGCGAGTCGTTCCAGCAACTGGCTTGTCATTTCAAAGTGTTTTAGATCTGTGTTACCCTCTGGTAAACTAACATGACTATGGAAAATCACAATTTTTAATGGGAAAAACTCACTATAAATTGCCATTTTCAATAGCTATGTTAAAACTCAACATGTCATAGACCTACTGTACATACAGTAGCTTCGAGCTGCTCAAGACTTAATCTCGAGAGTTGTTTCACCCTGTAGCCTGTGTGGTTGGAGAGGAAAATAGTTGGGATTGCTAGGACGTTGCTTCCTAACTTGTTTTCGAGTTGGTAGCGGAGCTCCTTGGTGCCGTCCAGGTTGAGCGATGCTGCTAACCCTCCTTGCCCTTCAGTGTTTCGTCACTGGGG
>Ga0126342_10022088_pt1 | contig 10550 bp, 10 predicted proteins | sample Cyp1metagenome_FD_92528 | JGI IMG/M metagenome (GOLD analysis project Ga0126342, IMG submission 92528) | Coral microbial communities from Lord Howe Island, Old Settlement Bay, Australia - Cyphastrea 1 metagenome | ecosystem: Host-associated > Invertebrates > Cnidaria > Coral ...
GGATAAGGTTCCTCAAACAACAGATCCCAAACGTCAGACAATGTGGAGGATGGCTGCCAGAAGGACATACATGACGTAAATCATGATGTTGCTGATGACATGCACTAACTTGTCAAAGGTACAATTTCTTGGAGAATGAACCTGCAATGAGCGGAAGAAAGGCGCGTGTGTGGAAAGCAGTTGACAAGTACAAAGAGATAGCGCTTTGCAGAATCCGTGGACGAGCTGATCCGTGGATCTCTTGGTTCGGTCCGCTGATCTGCTGATCCGCTGATCCGCTGGTCCCCTGGTCCGCTGATCCGCTGATCCGCTGATCCGCTGGGCTGGCCGGACAGCTGGAGGATCATGAGTGTGTAAAAGCATTTGTGCGTAAAAGTCTTTCCATGCTTTAAAAAAAGGTGTAAAATCAGTATCATCATTAATATCAACATCGCATCAATGTTTTCATGATCATGTCTTTTTGGGAAGGAACCCTTTGCGTTTGTGACCTTTTTGGAAGTTTCATTGGAGGTTTGTCTCCCGGTTTCCTATGTTTCCTTTCGGGCCGCACTTTCGCCTAGTTTTTCCAACCCTATTTGAGATGATGATCCAGGCTGATTGATATTGCTCATGCGGGCTGAAACCATAAGCCAATGTTGCGTTTGAATTCAACGACTCTGATGGGCATGTCACGACGCGTCCTGCGCGGGGTGGTAAAACAAGGTCGGTGCCTTGTCCATGGAGAGCATAGACTTCGAGGCACAACTGTTGCACCGCGTTCTTGTCAAAACCTTTGTAATAGATAGTGTTTGATTCATATGTAGGATGATCTGGGATGATGAGGGATGATGCAGGATGAGGTGGGATGATGTGGGAAAGCTTAGCCTCAACCTTTGTGGCCTTGTACGCTTGGCCAGTTGCCCTTCCCAAAGTCCTTCCTCACAAAGCCCTGCGTTTTGTCAGGCCTTTTTGGCTTGTTCCCCACCTGCCAGGCGAGGGTCTCTAGATTGTAACAAAGGTGCAGCTCCTTCCTTGCATCCTTCCTTTTCCTTCCTTCTCAACTTCTCCTCCTTTGCCAGCTCGTCGCTACTGCGTGGGTGGCTGGGCATGCTGGATCCAACCAAATAGCAAGCTCTGGAACGGACCCGAACCCTATCGAGCTTCTGATGCAGCTGGGCACACATGGGCCCAAACACATGACAGAATGCCGAATAGAATGCCAGACGGAAAGTCAGAATAGATGCCAGAATGAATGCCTGAAAAGATGCCAGGTAGAATGCCAGAATTGACAGAAAGAATGTCAGAATAGAAGCCAGATAGAATGCCAGAGCAGATGCAAGAAAGTACGTCAGAATAGATGCCAGATAGAATGTCAGAATAGAAGCCAGATAGAATGCCAGAGTAGATGCAAGAAAGTATGTCAGAATAGATGCCAGATAGAATGCCAGAAGGAATGAAGACATGATGGGCTACCAGGGTGTTTGCCAGAAAGAATGTCGGATAGAATGTTAGAATTATGTATTTTCAGATGATATGTCAGAAACTATGTCAGAATAGGGTGTCAGGGCGGGGGTCACTCGAAGTAAGGTACTGCCGGCTAATGGGCCACCTGACGGCCACGCGGTTTTTGAGTTTGTCCCACCTGCTTCGTGCCCCGCCTCACTGCGTCCTCCTCCTCCTCCTCCTGCCCGGCTTGCCATCACCGTGTGCACCAACGCGCCCTGCACGGCACTGTTGCTCCGGCCCAGGAGCCACCCAGCCTGAACCGTATCGCGGGCTCCGGATTCAGCTGGGCATGTACCGACCCGAACATATGTCAGATAAGACGTCAGAATAGATGCTAGAAAGAGTGCCAGGTAGAATGTCAGAATATATGTCAGGTAGGATGCCAGGTAGGATCAGAATATATGTCAGTGTCAGAATATGTGTGAGATAGAATGCCAGCAAGAATGTCAGATAAAATGTCAGACGAAATGTCAAACAGAACGTCAGAATATTTGTCAGGTAGAAGCCAGAGCACTTATGTCAGATAAAATCCCAGGTAGAATTTAATTTCTGAATATATTTCAGATAGAATGCCAGCCCGGTGTTTGAAGTGACAGTGTGGCCAATGTGGCAACGTATTTTGTTGCTGCAGGCTTTGTGTAGGCCAGCAGCTCTGCTAGATTTGTTTCATATTTGGCGGAATATCCCCAAGCGCATGATTGCGTGCATCAACAAGACAATACATAATTCCAGACAACTTGCATCGAGATTTGCATTTTTAACACGCAGGTTTCAAAAGGGACCAGTTTTCACCTCCCTGTGAACCGCGTCAACTCCTCAGAAATCATCAATGAGGCACGTCACAGCATTTTGTCGTAAGGTATTTCTGGGGATTTCTTGGGCATTGTTCCGAGGTCCTGGCTTTCTTGATTCATCAGCTTTGCATTCGTCAGAGGCTGAAACCTGTTCTGAGATGAACCAACCATCAGCAAACTAGAACATGATAAGGGATGAGCAGATGCATAGCACATGCGCCCAGCAAATCTAGAGAGAGTTGCTTTAGGTACTCCGGGCAGTACTCCGCACTCTGCGGGCAGCAGAGTCAGCATTTTAGATCAGGCGCACAGTCGCACGCAGCCACGCACAGCATCGCACACATCGCACAGCATTCTGACAATCTCAACTTTTGAAGATGCAAGTGCCAGATCTATCCAAGCCAGGCATTCAAAGGAGTTGGAATGGCAGAATCTGACATCCAGTGGTGGTGAGCCTCTCAGTGCGAAGGCAGAGGTGCAGAGAGTCATTGCCCCAGATGCTCGAGGATGGAGCACTCGCTACGAGCGCTGGTTCTTCACTCACAGGTGTTGCACGCCCAGTGAACAGCTTCCTAATGTTAGAGCTGCCTGTATGAATACGCCGAAACTTGCCGACGCATCCATTATTTCCAAGGATGGCTGGCATGTGGCGAAGAAATGGGGAGGTCTGTGAGATGTTGCTTTGTCATAGTTGTTTGTTTGTTCTCAGGGCATTTGAGACGCAACAGGCTCTTGAGCATGAGAGCGAGTTCTACCGCATGAACTACTGGTGGTTGTCCTAGCGATGCCAGCTTGGATCCTGAATGATCCTGAATGATCACGATGACCCAAATAAGCAACGGAAGGAGGGAACGGGATACTACCAGAGGTGAAAAGATTTCAGACCAGATCAACCAGCCTGTCGTGTAGTTATGCATGCGAGATCATTCAAGCAAATCCAAAGCAATTAACATCACTCAACAACCTTTGGAAAGCCAGCGCTTGTTCTCGTGGGAACACGTTTTGGCGATCTCTTGATTTGCTTTGGAGGGAGTATGTTTTTGAACATGTTTGCTCTCCAAGGCATCACATGCTCATGGATGCCGATCTTCTGGTTGTGCGTTTGTCTGCACTGATGATTAGGCGTCCAATGCATGTTTCAAGCATCTTTCCATGTTGGAAGTGCTAATCGTGCATTCACGGGCTCTTTTTCATCTGTTTCAGGCCAGAGGCATTCTTCCGCACGACGCTGCAGCGGTGTTTGCCTTACAACATCGATATGCAAGGTGCTCACGACCACAGTTCTTTTTGCAGTTGGCATGGTTTGGCATTTTGATTTTGATAATTCTTGAGATGTTTGAGGACATCCTCTGCTGAAGAGTCGAGGTTTGAGCTCTGGAGTTGGTTGCAGCCAGGTGATCCTTTGGCCAGGCAAGGGGTCTAGCACTTTGCAGGTGTTAAGTCACAATCAGCTTCTGTAAAATAAGCCCAAAGAATGTCCCCAACAGGAACAACCAAAGGAAAAAGTTATCAAATGTTTGTCGCAATCATGCTTGAGAGCTGGCTGAGATAAGCCTTTGATTGTCTATCCTGTCACTTTGCCAGTTCAGGAAGTTATTTGCAGTCTCAGTTTTCAAATGCGCGCGTTTGAACACACAGCAGTGGCCCCACACAAAGCTTGAATAGTGAGCATGACATCGTTGGAACAAAATAAACTTTGCTTGGAACCCTGTGCCTGGACACCTTGCTTGCAAATCTGGTCCTGGGAGCTTTGCTTGGGAACCTTTCCTTGGTAACCTCGCTTGGGAACCTATCCCTGGATGCCTTGCTTGGGAACCTCTCTGGGAACTTGCTCGGGAACCTGTTCGTGGCAACCTGTTCTTGGAACCCTTGCATGGGAACCTTTTCTGGGAACCTTGCTTGGGAACACTTGCTTGGTAACCTTGCTTGGGAACATGTTCCTGACAACCTTGCTTGGAGATCTGTTTTTGGGAACCTTGCTTGGGAGCCTGTTCTTGGGAACCTGTTCCTGGGAACCTGCTCCTGGGAACCTCTTCTTGGTAGCCTTACTTGGGAACCTGTTCTAGGGAACTTTGCCTGGAAACTTGTCTTGGAAAACTTGCTTGGGAACCTGTTCTTGGGAACCTTTAGGGTCCTGTTCCTGGGAACCTTGCTTGGGAACTTCCTGAGGGAATCTCTGGGAACTGTGCCCTTGTCTTTCCATGAATGGAAAAAAAACTAATTAATGTAATTTACATTACACGAGTTAGGTTTAACAACTTGCACCCATTTCCTTAAATTCTGTTTTCCTCCCATGAAAACCACACCGGTGGTCCTTGATGTAATACATCGGAGTCGAGTCCTTACTTTCTGAGCCCCCCTCCCTTGTGTTAAGTGTTGTCCCACCAGCGCCCCCATTAAGAAAAGCTAAGTGAAAGCTTTTGAGCTTTCCTTGCCTTCAGTCATCATTAGAGTAGCCGGGCCTTGACAGGGCCTTGACAGAGCCTTGACAGGGGCCTCCTTGGCAACCTTGCTTGGGAACCTTTCTTGGGAGCCTTGCTTCGGAACTTGTTTGCTGGGAACCTTGGGAACCTGTTCCTGGGAACCTTGCCTGATTGCCTGGGAACCTGTTCTTGGGAACCTTTGAGAATCAATGGGCACCTGTTTCTGGCAACCTTGCTTTGGGGGCCTTGCTTGGGGGCCTTGCTTTGGGACCTTGCTTGGGCTCCTTGGAAACCTTGCTTGGGAACCTGTAGGAACTGTTCCTGGGAACCTTGCCTGGGAACCTGTTCTTGGGAACCTTTGGGGACCTTGCTTGTGAACCTTGCTTGGGAACCTTGCTCGGGAACCTTGCTCGGGAACCTTGCTCGGGAACCTTGCTTGGGAACCTTGGGAACCTTGGGAACCTGTTCCTGGGAACCTGGGAGCTTTGGAAATTTCGGCTGCTCCGACCTGCTCCAAACCTTGTCTATGGCTGAAGACCCCAAGTTTGCGCGGTTGGGGAAAAAACATTGGCCATGGAGAGCTTTCATTCTTTGGTGGGTTTAGAGGCTGCGGCTTGAAGTTATTGTCATTTTCCAGGGAAGAAGGTTTGCATAGGTTGATATAGTTTGTGTGATGTTTCTATCTTCTCCATCTTCTCCCTTGAATGCCGTCAGAAACTGTTCTGAACTGCTACAGCAATATTCTTTGGCACTGACTGAAGGCTTCTATCTTATGAAAGGGAACAAGACAACGCGTGCCAAGCCTTAATAGCCCTATAGAATGGACTGGACTGATGCGACAGTGTAAACAAAAGCAACCAAAGACAAAAGAATGAATTTCACATGCAACTCAGGGTTGACCCTTATGGTATGCAGAAGCTTCAAAGCTACGTCCTCCTGTCCAGCCCCCAGAAGGTTCGGCAACTGCGTACAAACACCGACACAACTGTACACTGTACTATCAAGTATCATAACTTGCTAATACTCACTATGTTTCTTTCCCAGGAATATTCCTGCGATATTGGGGAATAGGATCACATCAGCTTGATATCTCTTGCCTCATCTTGCCGCATCGGACAGTTTGACCATATTTGAGCGGCTTCAGCTCTTGCTGCGATTCTGAGTTTATATCAGCTCCTGAGCAGCAACTCACCTTTGTCTTTGACATGGTCGGAGCTGGTGACGCACACAACCAGGTTCAGCTCCGTTCAGCCCCAAATCTTGCTGATCAGATCTGTTCATCACAGTTTAGAAAGCTGAGATCGCAATGTAGATTCTGTTTTAACATAATGTTAACGTAATCACATTCACATTCATACTCATATATTTATAAGTTTATAAGGTTCTCCGCTTACATAGAAAATGCATTTTTTATTTTTCAATTCCACGGGCAAATTTGCCGAAAATGTATTTAGACTATTCCCCTATTTCATGTTGATTTGTTTCTCCCCATGTGGTCTTTCCTCTCGAAGCCTTTGTACATCTCTATGCAGCCTGTTTCTGTTTTTTCAAGCAGACTTCGCAATATATATATATATATATAGTTTCTTTCACTTTTCCATACAGGCTCTTTACTTCTCCATATATATATATATTATACATATATATACACGTATACACACACACACTCATATATATATATATGGCTCTGCGGGCAAGATGCGATCTGCGTTGTGGGGTGAGAAGGACAAGAACACTTCGTGCTTGGATGCTGCAGAACATCGCATTGCAGTGAAGCGGGAGATCTTCGAGGACTCTTCCCGTGATGTTGCCAAGCGAGCAAAGATCTGGAGCCAGGAACTTCGAGCCACCCATAGGGTGATTGACTTGGATGCAGATGATGAGATGCCTGCAGACCTTTCCTTGGAGCAAGAGCTCGGGCACATGATCGATGAAGCTGCTGGTTTCCACGATGGCACCTTGGGTTGAGCCTCCATTCCTATCTTGCCTTGCTCTTCAACTCCTTTGGGGTCATTGTGTTCATGTAGAGAAGTGCTTCGGGAATAACCCTTCTTCTAGGCAGCGTCCGATTTGAGCAGCTTGTGTCCGACAAAAAGTATCATGCCTCCACCTGCTTTCACACATGTTAGCAAAAGGGTATTGCACGTGCGGTGGCAAATTGTAGCTCAACCGACAGAACTTGTCGTTCAATTTCTATGCAAACTGCATCTTAGCGCTGCTTTATGTTCTTTCGTGATTCTGTCAGCTTCATGTCTCTTGAGCCAGAGTCATTCCAAACAATCGCGCAGCTCCATTGTTTTCATGCTTCGAGTCCTGTCCGAAGCCGACACTGATTGATGCTCCTAGCATGAGTTGTCATTGTCTTCATCTCTCAGATTTTGGCTTTACAAGTGATCTAGAGTAGAGTTCGACCATCGCCATGGCGGTCTATGCCGATGTGGCGGCTTTCCAGCGGGCTTTGAAGAATGAGGAGATCTACACGAGAAGCCAATTTCTTTACCGTGTCAAATGGGCAACTATCCAGAACACTGGTCACTACCCAAACAAAGAAAACTTGAAAGCTTTGCTCTTCGCCATGTATGCCGGCCTCCTGCCTGTCCAGCACGTGTGTGAGACTTGTCACCAGCATTTTTTTCTGAGATACAGGTCTGACAGATGCATGTGGGAGTGGCACCAAGACAAGCTTGCATATGCGGAGTGCGAGAAGCATACAAAATCATTGGCGAAAGGAACCGTGCTGGAGGGCGTCTATGGCAAGAACTGGCTCAACTTCTTCGACGCCTTCTGCATGTGGACCTTCGACTGTCCTCCAGCATTGATCCAAAGAGAAGTGGGCGTTGACCACAAGAGGCTGTTGCAGTGGGAAAAAGTCTGGCATGAAGGTGTGGAAGCTGATCTGCAAACACGTCTGGCCTCTTCGAATATCGCAGCCGTCCCGCCCCAGTCTGCCAACCGGACTCGCGGAGTCAAGCGGCCGGCAGCAGCAAAGAAGGGTGTAAAGCGACCTGCAGGCATGAAGGGTTTCAAACGCCCAGCTGCAGCCAAATTCAATGCCATGAAGCGAAAGAAGACCGCCAACGGTGCCCGCTTCTGCGCCCGGTACAGGCATGTCATCGAGGTGGATGAGTCGCACCTGAATAAGGCCAAGGCAGGACATCTGACACGCTCGGGCCGCGTCCAAGCGGACCAAGTGTGGGTGTGGGGTGCCACAGTCCCCAAGCAACCTGATCGATTTCTATTCCGTTTGTGGATAATGCAGAAGATGTTTATGAAGGACGACCTCGCGGGAAGAAGGAAATTTTGGAGTGCGTCCGTTTACTCAACATCCCCAAGAAGACCATTCTGGTGACCGATGGCTGGAAAGCCACAAAGGCTGCCGTCAAAGCCTTCAAGCAGGAGAAAAGGTGGGGAGATGATGAGCTATGGCATGAGGTGGTCAACCATAGCGCCGGCGAGATTGTCAATGCCAATGGGTTTACCACCAATCACATCAAAAATCGATGGAGCACGGTCAAGCGCTGGGTGCCAAAGAGATCCGGTGGCATGATGCCGCGACGCAATGATCGTTGCAAGTGGGCCCGGCTGTTGACCGAGTTTCGATGGCGCAAAATTGTGTCTCGGGACTAGCCTCGATGGGGGTCGCACTTGTCACGTGCCTTTGAAGGAATTTCTCACCGCGTTGCGTAGCCGCCAGGCGCATGGCCGAAGACGGCGTCCGGGTGAAGCGGGTCATTGAGCAGCATGGCGATGGCACGGGAAAAGAGGAGTCATGAGCAGCGACAGAAAGAGCTAGATGTTGTGGTTGTGCTGCGTTATGCTGCTGTCTTTTCCTTGCTCACTTCTCGAATGTCCGTCTTATCTCTGTGAAACCATCTGTGTCCGAGGGAGATTGGTAGTCGGAGCATGGGAGCATGCTCAGGCTATAGGCATATAGCACTGTGTGAGTCAGAATGCATGGCTGCTAGTGCAGGAATGCGCATGGAGAAGCCACATGCATGAAGAAGCACGCCCTTTGACAGAAGCACCCGATGTCGCACTACATGGGGAGATGCGTCATGAGGATATGCACGGCTAGTAGTAAAAGAGCTTGCATGCAAAGGCTATAGGCATGTGGCATGTAGCACTGTGTGAGTCAGACTGCATGGCTGCTAGTGCAGGAATGCGCATGGAGAAGCTACATATCTATATATATATATATATATATAGTTATCAAAGATGTCATGACTGGATATGGAATTTGTAGCCATTTGTGTCGCAGACTCGTTCACTAAAAAAAACCTTCTGGGACTATCCCCCATGAGCGACCGCGCAGCGTGGTTCCGTCGTGAGGCGGTGTCAAGTGGCACCCCAAACCCATCCCTTGGACAATCCTGGCGCGACTACGTACTACGGAACCCAGAGGCAGCCGCAGTGATTTGGGCTAATGTGATGAATGAGCGCATTGCGCGTGGAATGCCACCACCCGTGTCTACGGATTTCGATTCTGGGTATAGTTAGAATAGTTTTTCTAGTTATGATGGTTATTGCAGCGCACCTAGACATATCTTCCGTTAGCGAGATCCACATGCCCACAAACTGTTCTAAATCTTATTGCAGATGTTCTTCACCCAAAAGCGAAGAGAGAAACATGGTACAGAGTTATGATTTTATTGTTTCCTAATAGTGCAGTTACCTGCCAGCATCTGTTTGAATTCAGGTCACAGAGCCCAACATGAATTTGCAGCGCTTCCTGATTCTGAACCCCCCCAAAGGGTGAATAAAGTGACAGGCATTGCGAGGCAGAACCACTCGTGAATATCTAAGATGTTGCGCCTTATAGGACCCCATCATGTGCAAATGCACAATTGATGGATAGAACGTGGGCTGCGCATTGAGCAGACGCCAAAACACACAAAGTACGGGAGGGCGAAACGCCCTCATAACCATATATATATATTCACCATTTTTCCAAAGAAATTCTTCACTTTCCTATATTTATATATATATTCTTCACTTTTCCATACACAACTCTTCATTTTCCTTTTTTCCATTGCAGTCAGTTCCATTCTCCTTTGCAAAGATGCAAGCATAACAAATAATCGGAAGGATTCCTTCATACCCTTTTGTGGGTAGAACACCATTCGTGGGGCGACCCTTTGCGGTAGAAAAAAATATACTTTTTGGTACCCGAAGTATATAGTAAGAAATCGGTAAATTTGGGGGCCCTGCCCGTTTTTGATTTTTGTCACCAAACACCTTGTGAAAAAAATCCCTATCTATTTCCGGACCCCTTTTTTTCCTCACCCTACTATCTTGCTTTTTGCTTTCCTGAAGACGATTTGAAAGGGGGAACTTGGAACCTCCCTTTCCTGTGATGAAACCCTGTATCACCGCCATATTCTATGCATGTGCGTTTGCAACCTAATTTCCCGAAATGGTTTGAACCAGCACTGCTCAATCTAGACCGTTTCCCATGGATCTCCACCATTCGTGGGGGGCACCCTTTGCGGTAGAAAAAAATGCACCTTTTATTGCACAAAGTAATAAGAAATCGGTAAATTTGGGGACCCTGCCAGTTTTTGATTTTTTGTCACCAAACACCCTGTGAAAAACATTCCTATCTATTTCCCGACCTCTTTTGTTTTTTCCTTTGGAAACATGAAAGAACTTATATGGAAAAAATGAAAGGTTAAGAATTTGTATGGACATGTATGGACATGTGAAGGATTGAAAAAAGAAAAATATAAGAAATGAAATATCGTAGAAAACGACCCTAAGAGTGTGTATAGCATAGCTCATTCATTCCATGTTTGTCTTACCATGTCGGAACCTCTCATTTTGCCTGCGTGGCACCTTGACGTTTGGCTCA
>Ga0126342_10022089_pt1 | contig 10550 bp, 9 predicted proteins | sample Cyp1metagenome_FD_92528 | JGI IMG/M metagenome (GOLD analysis project Ga0126342, IMG submission 92528) | Coral microbial communities from Lord Howe Island, Old Settlement Bay, Australia - Cyphastrea 1 metagenome | ecosystem: Host-associated > Invertebrates > Cnidaria > Coral ...
ATATATATATATATAATATATATATATATAATTTATATATATATATATATATATATCATGTATACATACATGTATGTGTATATTATATATATATACATACATACATGTCTGTATCTATCCATATATCCTGAAGCAGATAGAATATGGAATTGACAAACATATTCCCATTTTGAGGATTTCTCAATATGTTCATGTTGTATCTACTCCAACTGCTGCAACTTAGCGCTGCTGGGCGCCCCTGGATAAGCAAATTTGGCTTAGTTCACTAGGCTAACTGTTGGGTTTACGGCGACTAAACATCTACAACTGGGGGGCACCTTCCTGTGGATACCATACGAAAACCATTGAGTACCTACACAATTTTATCTACCCTCTGGTAAACGTTTACATAACTATGGAAAATCACCATGTTCAATGGATAAATCCACTATTTCTATGGCCATGTTCAATAGCTTTTTCTATGTTTACCAGAGGCTATGGCAAGCAATTCATCATCGGATCGGTGGACAGCTGCCGCAACGGCTGCGATATGTCCTGCTCACCAGCTTTCACCATCAAAGCACGAAGTCTTGCCTGAACTTCCTGCGGAATGGCTGGTGTTCCCAATGTTGGGGCGATGATAACTCATCTCTTCTATATTATATATATACACATAAGTTTAAGTGATATATTATAGTTTATAACTTGTAACTGATATATGATGGATAAGTCGCGGGGCTATATTGATTAAATCATCATGAATTGTACTGACATTCCAATGGTTCTTCAACACTTTCACCTACGACTGTACTTACAAATAGGGGGCCAAAAGCCTCAGGGTAACTATTTCTACTTCTACAATTCCTACGACCAGATTTATATGTACATATCTGGTACGGGCCCTGGTAGCTATGTGTAAAGTTTCCAACAATCGTCGCCACGACTTGGTTTGGTCAACCTCCTGAGAGCTAGGGTGCTACTCGTCGAGATAGTCATATCTCCCCATCAAAATCCCACTAAATCCCGATTAAATGGTTGGTCTCCAGATACCAAGCCCATTTTGGATGTGACACACAGTTTCATGTAGGTTTCCTCAAGCGTACATCAATCTGCCTAGCCCCTGGAGCAACTACTCACAATCCCGATCCCCAGTTCCACAGCTCAAGTTGACTAATCCTCCAACTCTCGCAGGTTTTGCTCGAAATCAAAACGTTCAGCTTTGCACCTCCAGACACGCGTGGTGTTTTAGGGCACCAAGGTACTCGATCTACCACCAGTTCATTTCGGGATGTTTGGATCTTGGGATAGACCATTCAGAGTGCGAACAAGCTGTTGCTCCCGCACTTGAGAGAAAGGGTAGCTTTCATCTCCCATAATGGGACATCCTGGTTTTTGTAAGATTCCCATACCATGCCCCTCTTTCTATTCCAATTGCCTAGGGGTTGCTTAAACCAGAAGGAACCAGCCTGCCCGACTACCAGCCGCTGTATGTTGCAAGTCCAACTACGAGACTTTGCCAATGCCAAAAAGAAAAACAATCCACTAGTTCATCATTCATCAGCCCTGGACTATACCCAATCTTCAGCCACCCATTTGATGTCGATTCTTCCATGCCTTGCCTCGTGAGCATGTCCGTAATCTCCGTTGCCATCGCCCGCGGGGGCAGCACTGCCGGCGCCGGCGTAGGCACTTCGTCCTGTCCGATTGATTTCTTCTAGGGTTTCAATAAGAGTGGTCCACCATGTGCTAATCTGGATCTGTAAAAGGCCATAGGTTTGGGACGCTTTGGGTAGCAATTCCAAGGGTTTTGACATGTGGATTCAATGGGTCCAAGGCTAAAGATGGAAACATCTGTCTGCACATTCCCAACACGGGCCCAACCATCCAAGTCATGGAGTCTAATCAACAAGCGATTAGAGTTTTACCATGGTGGAGCCGCAACTTGGCTTGAGAGTTACAAGATCTCAAAAAAAAAAGTACCCTCTGGTAAACTAACATAACTATGGAAAATCACCATTTTAATGGGAAAATCAACTATTTCTATGGCCATTTCCAATAGCTTTTTGTATATTTACCAGAGGGTATTCATTTCGGCAATTTGGATCATATCTCATCCAAAGCCGTGGCGCTACACAGCCCCAGTCCCAGTCGCGCTCCAGGCTCTCGATGGTGCTTGCGTCACTGGCCTGCGACGGATCTGACAGTTGATTCTCAGAATCTGTTGTAAACCTGGCAGGGGAAAGAAGGGGAAAGGATTTGGGTCCCAAATTCCCCAGGTTAACATTTGGAAGATCAAGTTCTTGTGACTTTTGTCCTGGCGTGACGGAAAAAAACACACTAACTTTTTGGGGGGGCTTCGTTGGGGTATCGTTAGGCTATCCGTTGGCCTTCACCTGGCAAAACCTAAAACAAGGGGGGTGTCGTTTTAAGGACATCCCCTATTGGATTCCAAGCCACATGCAAAAAAAGTCTCCAGTGAACGCTCCATAATATACATATATATATGTCACCTCATGCTTGAAACTTGTCCAAAGGAACTGATGCGGGTCTGTCCAAAGTTCGGGTATGCCGGGCCGCCCGACTGGAGTTGCCAGCGGGGCCACATGTGACTTGGGTGAAAGCTCCTCTTGGGCACCAGAAATGGGCACCAGAAATGGGCAGCGAAAGGGGAGATACCCCGGAAAATAGTGGTTAATAGTGGTTAATAGTGGCTAATAATGGTTACTAATGTCAAACTATGGGATTTTAAGAGCGCCCCCTCTTTTGGACATACCGACATACCCTGCGATTGATTCACTTGGTGCTGGTTGCACCCAAAATGCCAAACTTGAGTAACAATGATGGACAGTTGCATGCATAAGCAACCGAAGCGCTTATGACAGACTAGCAGAAGATTTCGATGCTTCGCAAGGTGCCGGATTGAATCCCTTATTTTTTTTTCGAGCAGACGATGAAAATCCTTAGGTTCAAGAATCCCAAGTCTTGAACATACCAAAGATGTGCAGAGGCAAAGTGGGATGCATGCTGGCAAAGGACGAAAGCGAAGGGGGGTACTTAGAAGAATGGTCATCCCACACTGGAATCCAAACATGTAGATAATCATATATATATATATTTATTTAGATAGATTAGATTACATTAGATTAGATTAGATCACATTAGACTAGATAGGATGAGATAAGATTAGATTAGATTAGATTAGATTTAGATTAGATTACATTAGATTAGATTAGATTAGATAAGATAAGATAGATGTAGATGGATAGATATATGTTATACATATAAATGCCCTGGATTTATGACCATCCCCAGAAGATAGCATCCCGCCTCGGGAACTTCATCCCTGGGAGAATCCAACAACACCGGCCTCAGGTGCCGGTGACACCATCACTTGGAGGTGTTAAAGATTCTCACTTGATGTCCTCTAGATGTAATGTGTGTACATTTATATATATATACATATATATATATATATATAGATATAGATATAGATATAATATATTACCATACATATGTCATCCATATGTCATCATATATCAATGTGTAAAGCGTCAAGGGTCCCGGGTCAAGCCTGGGAACTCTTGACCCTCAGAAAACACACCGGAGATCGATGGCGAGGGGCTGCGCGTTTTCTTTTCCGTTTGGGACTCCATCAGCACAGGTGAAACACCACGAAATCATCAGCTTTATGCTCCCACCATCCAGCCCCATTCTCCCTGAAATGTTTGCAGCAAAATTCATGAACTTTCAACCCAAATTAAACCTGGCATTGCATTACTATCAGTTTCATCATTGCTATCGTTAGTATCGTTTACTGTCATTATTTCATGATAATCATTATCAGCATCCTTCTCGGTATTGTTATCATTATGGTCGTTTTTGTTGCAATGTTTATCATTATCATTCATCATTGCCATTAGCATAACGAATACTCACATATCTATATAATGATTCAGAAATCGTAACTAAGTAAGTAATTCATGAATGATAGGAATGCCAAATTGTGGGTTCTATCAGCAAATATCTGGAGGTTTCCTAAGTCATAGGGGTACCCCCAGTCATCATCCATTTCAATACGATTTTCCATGAAATAAACCATCCAGCTAGTGGGGTACCCCCATTGATGGACACCCTCATATCTAGAAATATCCAGTATGGTAAAGTATCTATAGTGTGTATTTATATGTATTTATAGTTTATATATGTTTATATCTATACACATATATAATATCTATAGGATATATCATCATCCTGATTCCCAGCTCCCCATATGGACAGCCCAGGCACATAGGCAGCCGCCAGAAATCTACTGGCGCCCTGTCCACCCGGGGCGCCGGCAGCGTGTCCAGCGCAGCAGCGTCCACGGGCAGGCGCCAAAAGGCGAAGGCCATGACGTGGCAGAGGGGGTTGGGGTCCAGCCCCACTAAAGATGGATCCACACAACATACATAAGTATATATATATATATATAATGTATATATATATATCCATATGTGTATGTTTAAATATATATATATACATACACATACATATATATATATATATATACATACGCATATACATACATACATATATATATAAGACACATATTAGACTTCAACAACTCTAAGATTTCCAAGATTGGACAAAATGTTGAACAACTCAAAGTGGGGGGATTTGCGCAGTCTGCAAGTGAATTTGGTGAGTTGGAAAAGCCCAACTGGGAAGAAACCCACAATTCTGTCCGTCCATGAATTGCGAACCTATGATCCCGGACTTGATTCTGGGGAACCTCCAAGTCTAATGGCTTCGGTGCTGTGCCAACATGACATTTGCAAAGTCAGTGTCCAGTTTATGAAGACAAACATAGCATGTCCCTGGGTTGCCAGCGACTACGCTTCTCCTTGTTGGTGTGTCCCTACCCAATCTTGTCTGGTTTTGGGGGGTTCAACCCATCCCAAACATATGAGTCAAGTGCGTTCATCATCCAAAAAAATTGGGTTGAAACATGTTGAAACCAAAGAACATGCTCGAAATTCTAGCAAACCATCACTTCAAAGTTTACAGGACCGTAGCCACTCTCCTGTAACAGAAATCATGGGTCAGTATGCGTCCAGCCCTGCCACTTTGACTCTTGCGCCGGTCAGTGGACACACCGCTGTCACCGGGGAGTTTTCCTGCGGCAAGGGGATGGCTTGACTTAAACCCTTGGTGGCAGTCATTAGACGGAGTGAATGCACAAAGCTCATTGGGGGTTCCCCAAAATGAGAATGCCAATCCAAGACATTCCACCAGGCTGTTGTTTGGGTATGACCAACTGCGATGCAGTGGAAAACACATTTGTAAGCTGCTTTCTTGAGTATCCAACTAGCTACTCTCTGGTAAACTAATATAACTATGGAAAACCACAATTTTTAATGGGAAAATCCACTATAAATAGCCATTTTCAATAGCTATGTTAAATTACCAGAGGGTAATGCTCATGGATTCTCATCCCCCAAGCCCCCAAATTCATGGAAAAAACATAGGTCTTAACCCATCCCCATATCCCCCTGGCTTGGGTCTGGACCAAGCCAGATGGTCCTGTATGGAATGGGGACTTCCATACAGGTTTGTCCTAACGATTGGATAATGACCATTTCTATTCATTAATTTTAATCAATGCTTGGTTGGAGAGAACCCAATGGTTATTTCTATGTCTGTTTCTAAATGTTACTGGGGTTCTTACTGGATTTCAGCAGGATCAATTGGCCTAAAGCGTGTATTTAAAAAAAAAAAACTGCAATCAATATCCCAACGGTTCTTAAAGTTTAAAAAAAAAGAAACTACTTCAATAATGGCCATCCCAGATAATTCCCTTACAATGGTTGTCCAAATTGGGATATTTCTCGGTTGCCTCCTGGCTACTACTCCTGGGGCAGTCGGAAGAAAGAGTTCACCAATACGTCTGGTGAAAATTGGGTCATGGAAGTATAATGAGAATAATGGGGATATATGGGGATATATGGGGTTTTCCATAGTCGTGTTGGTACCCCAAGCTCGCTGGATGGTTTATTCCATGGGAAAATCCCAATCCAAAATTGCAAAAATAGATGATGACTGGGGTAGCCCTATACCCTTAGGAAACCTCCATATCATGATATCTCTATAGTGGCTACAACTACTTCGAGGTGGTTTTTCGGAATTTTCGCCACCTCGAAAAAACTGAAAAAATCGTCACCGTGTGATCATCGGTTAGACATCTCAATCACTGAGTTTTTTTTGGAGTTCCAAATGAACAATTCAATTCTTGATATCAGACTTATGGATAGAAAATGATAGAAATGGAGTCCCAAATATCCTTAACTGCCCTCACCCGCCATTGCAGGGGGTACTAAGTGTATTCACAACAACTGATAAAGTGGTACTGGGAGAGAAGTACTGGAAATCGTGGAGAAATTGGTCTGATCATTTGCTTCACAAAGATTCTGAGTGCGTCAATAAAAATGAGCCTCAAGACTAGCCCTGGTCAGTTTGAGCACTTGGGGTTACCAGGCGCCTGAGGCAGAACTTCTCTTAACTTTCGGCTGGTGCATTCCGATGATCCATGCCACCTGGCTCATCTGTCAGCTGTGAAAATCGAACCATTCTGAACCATCCAAGATCATATGGGATAGGGATGATTTACCAACCAAAAAAATAAAAACTACATCTGTGGTTTCCAGGACCAACTTGGACCAACACAAAGATGAACTCATTCCCATATTTTGTTGCTTAAGAGCCCAATTTGGTCAAACCCAAACCCTGTTTCTGACGAAGCGTACAGATATTTCGCCAGTTATCCACTGAGATCATGAAAACCCGCTCAACGAAGCGAGTGGGATTCCCCGATCATCCTGAAGAATTTAATATTGGTTAGTAGAATTCACTAACCAACCAACCAAAAAAAATAATTCTCTATCAACTATATCATAGACAGTTCATCACTTGTATTCACTAATAAGTATCTTTATATCCCCATATGTTTGATGATTAAAACCTCAATTTTTTGTGACGAACCAATCATCAACGGTGATTTTTCCCGGATCACCTTCGACCATCCAGGTGCCCAACGATGGGGCCAGCACCTCGTTGAACGGAGATTCAGATGGGAAATCAGATGGGGCATTCCAGTTTCAAACCATGGATTCTAAGGTTTTCATCTCTATGTATATGTTTATGTGTCTATTATATACATATATATATATAACAAAAATGGTACCCCCCCTGAAACCTACCTTTTTTACATATTCATCACATGGTTGGGTCAAATACCTTACATACAGGTCTATTTTGAGGAAATGTTGGCTATAGTTTCAAGAGGGGGTACTGTATATGTATATATAGTAGTGTACTAGGCAATTTAGGCTGATTTAACTTCACTTCAATGATAGCATTCTGGGAAGAATGCATGCAGAATGCATTCCCTGCTAAATCTACGATCTAAGATTCCCTCAGGCCTCCTGAACAAATCTTAGATTTCCTTACCAAAATCTAAGATCTAAGATCTAAGATTCCCTCCGGCCTCCTGAACAAATCTTAGATCTTAGATCTTAGATTGGGGGAAGAATGCATTCTGAAAGCATTCCTCTGGAAATGCATCCATCTTGGGTTTCCCTGAAGTACATGGGAATGATTTAACTACCATGAAACAGTTTCAACTTTGGGTCTTTTCCCCAAGCCTGGAAAAATCATTGAACACACTGTGAATTATGTGTAAGGATGACCAAAATAGCATTTTTCCCTTGAACAAAAAACTAACTGACAAGAACAGACTTTTTCAAAGTACTACTGCATCTATTCATGTGTTCTATGCCAAACCAATGTTGCATTTTCTTGAAGGAATGCCCCACCATGCTTAAGGAATGTATCACTCTTGTCAATGGAACATTGCAAAAAAAGTACTGTAATGCTACACTACAACTCTTTTCGAAATATATTGCTGTTTCCAGTGAATACTGCACAGACTAAGAGAGCTTTCTTATTGAAGTAATTCTGTGACCTTTCAAGTCACTTTTCTTCAGAAGGGGCACTGTCAATCTCACAGAGGTAGCATTTGTGAGTTTTTTGTTTAAGCAAAGATGCCTTGTATGTTGCCGGGACTTTTTGTGCAACGTGTTTCTTCCTTCCAAGAAATATTGTACCTAGTACGTTATGAAATGGGTCTGTGCTCATGTTTCGAATTAAGGAAATCTACATGCTGGGGAAAAAACGCTACCTTATCGAAATGAAGAGATATATTTTCAAGAGAAGTGGCTTTCTGCAAAGGAATGCTACCTATTGAAAAGGAATACTCTTTTCGCTTAAGGAATGCTACACCCTTTGAATGAAAGTGTCTGTGTGTAAAGCCTGCTCTTGTCACTTAGAATTGCTTCTTCAAGAGAATGATGCATATTTGATCGTCTCTTGTAGTCATTTACAGTGTTTTCACTGCCTTTTTCAGGTTTGGGGAAGAGACCCAAAGTTGTATGATTTTTTTCAGGTGGGTTGAATCACTACTCAATGGAAGCTTTGTAGAGAGGTGGAGGTCTTAGAAGGTACGTAAATTATACTTAAAACATAGTTTGGAAGGGGTAAGAACTAAGGTCCTAGGACCTCCTAAGACCCACACATCCAAAGTATTGAGCCACTGCAGTAGTGCAACAAGAGACAGAAGCTACATAGTAAGGAAAAAGAGGCCAAAGACATATCTACCATATTGATCATCAAATAATAGATCTGCAAGATCTGAAAGTGTACAAAATCCAAAATTCATGTGTCACAAGAAGGAACAAAAACATTGTAAAAACCAATGTGGAGCTTAAAATTGACATTTGGCCACAGCGCCGTGCGCATTCTGTCAATGTTTGAATTGAAACTCCTTGTTGGGAGCCCAATACGGTAGTCGAAAAGGCTGCAAATACCATCAAAATAGTTCAGAAAGTATCTACACATGAAGCATCATGACTCATCACACTCAAGCATCCAAATGGGTGTGTCTGAAAATAGTGTACCTCTTTTTACCCAATGGTTGATGATCATTATCCCTACTTTTTATGGCTATTTCATTGGGAATATACCCCATTTTCAGACATACCCATTAGGCAAATGATGGGTATTTGTCGATCACTTCTGGAGCCCCAAACATCCATAGGAATTCACAGCCAGTTGGAAAACCCCAAAAGAGAACCTTGCATGATCAACCGGAGAGCCACTTGTATGATATGAACCGGAAACTCTGTAGAAACTGTACTTCCTACTACTTCTATGTCAATTTCCGATCGAAACCGTTTCCGCAAGTGGAAATCCCCAACTCCGGGGGCCCATCTGCGAACGCGACCATCATCGTAGAGGTACGTTCCGTAGATCTCATGGACCTCGGTGAGATGAACCACCATATGTCAGACCAAAAGTTTTGAATTTGTTGAACGGTTTTGACCAATGTACCTTTAAATTATCTATAGATATGTATACATATATGTGTATATATGTATAATTATGTATATATATATATATATGTATAATTATATATATATATATGTATAATTATATATATATCTAATTATATATATATCTAATTATATATATATATGTAGATGTGTGTGTGTGTTGTTGTTTATGTATATATCTATACATACCCATATATCCAATGTTGTCATATATGAAAAAAAACAAAAAAACAATCTAGGTTACTATAGACTCAACTGATCCAACCTTTTTCTGCCCAGTCTTCTAGGTTGGGACCGATCCACTGGAAGACCAAACCTCCAGATTGCTATCAAACCCCCATCAACAGCCCTGAAAAACACGTGCCAAAGCCCAAGCAACAGAAAAAAGACCCTGCCAAACATCCGAACATGTGGGGGTTTTGGTAGACGGATGCAGCAGAGCGACCTCAGTCACATTGCCTGAAGCCGATGCAGCACCTCAGTTGGGCAGGTTTGGCACCGACCTTGGTTACCAGGGATTTTGTCAGGGATTTTGCCAGGGATTTGATGTTTTGATCCGTTCATGCGCATCTTTGGGACAGAGAAACATCTCCAAATTCTGCAACGGGCTGTCCAAGGGATGCCCCACATCGGTATTGCTTCAAAAAGGTTCAAAACTCAAAAAGTATGACTTGAAAAAAATGGGGCCAAATCTTTCCGAAACAAACAACTCAACACAGATTTCCGAAGGAAAATTCTGGTGGTTTTGTTGGCCTTTTTGCCCAATCCCCCCGGGTCCATTCTGAACCAAAAATCGTAGCGCCGCCAACATCTCCTGGATGCAGCAGAGAATACCCCTGGGCTCATTGGTCACTGGGCTTCCAGGGTTTCTGCATGTGCAAAAAAAAATAATCAGAAGTCATCAGTAATTAAGAGCAATTAGATCATATTAGATGTATATATATATATATATGTGTATGTATATATATATATGCGTATATATATATATATACATGTGTATATATATATGTGTGTATATATATATATATATATATGTTTATATATATATATATATATATATATATATATATATTATATATATATATATATATATATATATATATATATATATATATAATATATATATATATATATATATATATATAT
>Ga0126342_10022090_pt1 | contig 10550 bp, 6 predicted proteins | sample Cyp1metagenome_FD_92528 | JGI IMG/M metagenome (GOLD analysis project Ga0126342, IMG submission 92528) | Coral microbial communities from Lord Howe Island, Old Settlement Bay, Australia - Cyphastrea 1 metagenome | ecosystem: Host-associated > Invertebrates > Cnidaria > Coral ...
CACTTGTCTTGCTTTCCACACCGAAATGCGAATCTCCCGGAATCTTAATCTCAAGACCCCTCCGGCTGTCAAGGAAAATAAACAGTGGCCGTTTCAGGGTGTTCTGCGGTGTGAACACTTTCACCTGGAACCTGCAAAAAAACACGCAAAAATACAGGATGGGGCCCATAGTTAGCTAAGTTGGTTTATAACTATAATAACAATAGTGCATGATACTTATAATTACATTACTGGGGGGCACCATCCTGTACCCTCCGCTTCACCAACATAGCTATGGAAAATTACCATTTACAAGAGGTAAAAAAAACTATAAATGGGCCAATGTCCATAGCTATGCTAATTTGTTGGAGGGTACCAATGGTTGGGAAACCTTTTGTAAATTTGAAGAATCCCGAAGAAATCGATTTTCGGGAAAACCGCCATAGAAACACCAGTTATTTCTGGCTTTTTGGAGTTCTTGCTATATGTTTCCTGGAAGATCCTTGAGATTAGCATTGCAAATGGTCAGTAATTGGGGTAGATAAATTCCAGGGTATCTCCCAATCGTTGGCGAACCACGGAAACGATGGGTGTAATTCTCGACATGGTGGGGGTACGATCTCTTCATACATAGTTTATCCCTGTTGTACGTATCCCGTCAGGGTTTTTGAATCTGGGGTTGACATTACTCTCATGAGGGAATGACATCTAAATTTCATCAACAATGTTAAACAATAAATCATTGATTTTTTGCATTCCGCTAAAGCTGGCAATGAGTTTGTCGTTGCGGAAGCTAGATCATGCCCCAGTCCTGGAGAAAACTCCAGCTTCGCTTGTTGAAAGGTGAGGATGGATGCCAGACTGATGACGCAAACCAATAAGACACATATATATATATATATATGGGTAAATTAAAATATTTCACTAACCTGAATTAAGGCCATTTGGGGATGATTTCCCTTATTAACCATGATTCCAGGGCTCGGTCGCAGTGAGGTCGTTATAATTTATCCATATATATATATATACATACACACATAGAGTCTATCAACCCAAAACATGTGTTTGTACACTTCGATGTCTGTATTAGTATCTCTATGAGTATCTTTATACACTGGTAATGAAACCTGGCAATGAAGCATGTTTTTGTCGAACGGAATACATAAATTATACTCTGAACATGTATATATTACCAAAGGGTACATATTTGATATCTGTCCTCTATGGGTTTGTATCAAACGAATCCCTTTGCCCACACTTCCATGGGTCTGTCATGGTCTATCTTTCCACTGAAATGGCGGCAAAAACTTGTGGGTGCCGTGTGCCCAATTACTGGAATGTAATTTAAAGTAATACTTCTCATGTCTTATTTATTTCTGGGCAATTCATGCCAATTCCCAACACAAAAACGAGCACATTTTGCATGGTGGTGCCCCAGTTCGGAATCGCAAAGTTGGTCTATAACTACAGTATTTGTGATAGATATTACATCTATGGGCTACAATGACTGGGATTTATCGGGTAGATATATCATATATATATACCAGATCTATCTATGGCTGACGGAGTTTATAAACTAACTGAATAACTGGGGGGGGCCACCACCGCGTGGGATGTCTCTAGATCTCGTGATCCTGGAGAAGGAACCACTACAATGCATGTCTAATAAGAAATCAAACTTCGGTCTACGTCAGGTTGATGATATACTGTATAATATAATATATATATAATATTTTAAATGTAATATATATATATATATATATACAATATTTTAAATATAATATATATAATATTTGAAATAATATATATATATATATATATATATGATGTGTTATGTATCCCATGATTGCTCTACCAACCTCCCAAAGCCCAAGTCACAAATGTCTTCCTCTCGAACTGCCAGTGCCACCGCCCACCATCCTCCTGCTTGATGTGGAGCGAAAGCAGGGCTTGGGAAATGGGGAGATTGCTTGGTGGCCCATCGTATACTTAGAAGGTGAGACCCTAGATAGCTAAGTTTTGGTGAACTAGATGTATGGGGTATATATATAATATATGAACCTAATATATGTTCATCTATCTATATTGTATATATATAGTATGAACATATATATATATATGATAGAAAGGATTATACTGGGATAGAACTAAGTAGTTAGTGGGATTTACTGTATCCACCAGCAGAGCTTAAGAGACCCACCTTGCCATGGCACCTGGCTTCAGCCAACGTTCAATGACCATTGGCAGCAGAATGGCATGGTGAGGCTCGTAGACGACCTCAACGTCTAGAAACCGGACCCTGGAACATCTCAAAACTCCATAGAAAATACCAGTGGAACATCTGAAAATAGATGACCATAAAAGATATGAAAATCTATAGTTTATGAAAATTATGAAACTTCTATGGTTATATGGTTACTAACTGAAAATCGAATTTTACCTGATATAAGATAGTAACCATTGAAGTTTCATAATACCATAAAACATTATAAAACAAGTCTCGGAGTTGAGAACATCAAAAATTTGCCATGCTCTAGTGACCATCAATTATCCTCCATGTTTAGGGACAAATCCCAACTCTCATGTGGAAGTTGGAAGAGGCAGTCACGTCTAACGGGAAAAACATCGTCCAAACGCATTTCATGGCAGTTTCCAAAAGATCAGTTCACACCTCACAATACATTTCTTGTTTAATGCGGTCAACACAATGCCATAAATCATCCCCAAGTCATCATATCCCATAGGATCCATGTATGCTATATATATATATATGGTAACATGGATCCCATCAATATACCCCCTTTATGTTAGCATATATACCAGCACCATGGATCCTATGGGTATTTTTATGGGTGGTAGAAATTAAACACCAAATGGCAGGTTTATACACCCTCTTGATCCCAGGGGATCCAACTATGGAAAAAATCCGTGGAGGATGTAAAAATTTGATAAAATTTGACCAATGTACCCGGTAAACATAGAAAAAACATCTGGAAAATACATGGTTTCCCGGGAAAGAAACTACAAATAATGATGATTAAGGTCATTCACGGAAAACAAAATGTTTCTGGTGTCATCAACCATGGCTGGACAATTCACCCCTCTACAAATGCTTCAGCTATAAAGTTTCGACTTCAGGGAATGTCCCAGTGACATCACTGGCCAGGGCCAGGTCGTAACTCTGCAAACGATCCTCTTGCAGCTTTGGCCATGCCTGAGGGCTGTCTTAAAAACTACTGGGGAAAAGTGCTGGAACCAAAAAAAAAAGTCACGGACCATTCCAAAATTCAAAATTTGTGTTTTGTTTTCTTTTCCAAGAGGTATAACAAAGAACTTTCTAAGCAGAACCACATTATAAGCCTCACATTGTGGAGATGTTTTGTGGCCCACAAATCGGCTTGTTGAAGCGCCTCGTCTCACACCCAGGATCCATGTTTTATAATTCTAGCTGCCAGCGTGCGTCGTTTCGAGACGGTACAATGTTTGCAAAAAAGTTAAACAAAAACACATCAAATAATAACCAAATTTTCTGATCTTATTTTATGTCTTCAGTTATTATGTTAGTAAACAGTGAATACTGTTTCAAATGGGAAAGAATATACCTCAAGTTCTGGATGGTATTCATACAGTGTTTGTAGCACCCTTTTCTTCAACAATGTGGATTGTTCATTTTGGAGCACAATTCACAATTGGGATGCATACTTCGTGCGTCAAACCTCTATCAAACATGTTTGGTGCAACCCTGACGTTGCTCCGCGCCGGAATTGCGGAAGGGTTACGTATTTTTGAAATGCCATGTCGGTGGACTTTCAGTATGTGGATGTATATGTGATTCATGCTCATGATCATGATCATGACCATCATCATCATCATCATCATTGTCATCGTCATCGTCATCGTCATCACCATCATCATCATCATCATCATCATTATCATCCCTGATGAAGGTAAGTTGATGCTACTTTCAGATTCGGCATATTTGTCAAAGGGGGTGGTGGATTTGTTGATCCCTTATGAAGATACGTTGATGTGAGTACCCCATTTAGCATATTTGTCCGAGGAGGTGGTAGATTTTTGGCCCCTTGTGAAGATAAGTTAATGCCAATGCTATTCCTTATTCTGCATATTTCTCAGAGGGGGTGGCGGATGTTGAGCTCTTATGAAGATAAGTGGGTGTGATAACCCCATTTAACATATTTGTTTTAGGGGGTGGTGGATTTATGATCCCTCATGAAGATGAGTTGATGTGATTACCCCATTCAACGTATTTGTCAAAGGGGGTGGTGGATTTTTGATCCCTTATGAAGAGAAGTTGATGTGATTGCACTTATCATGGCCGTTTCCAGCTACAAGCTTGAAAACAATGATTAATTAAAAAAATGAAAGAACTGTGAAAAAACATGTGAAAAAAACATTTTGAAAATGCGATTGGAAACATGTGAAAAAAATTCAAACATGTGAACAAATGTGAAAAACAAGTGAACACATGTGAAAAAATGTGGAAACATGTTTGAAACACAGGAAATTACATTTTTAATACTTTTACTAAAATAGTTTTTAAACAAATACATTCATTGTGAACCTAGGGACATGAATCATTGAAAATGAGTACATGCTTCTGTGGAATCCTAATGTTTAAGTTTATATAATATTCTATAATTTAAAATTGGATTTCAAAGAAAACCTGAAAAAAAAACTATATCTGAAAAAAAAACAGGAAAATTGGGCTAAGAAACAGGAACTTTTCAACTGCCTTTTGTTCCCATTTTTCACATTTTTGTTCACATTTTATTCACATTTTCAAAACGCATTTTTTCACATTTTTTCCAAGCGCATTTTCAAAACGCATTTTTTCACATTGTTTCACAAAAATGTAAAAAATGTGAACACATGTGAAAAAATGCGTTTTGAAAATGCGCTTGGAAAAAATGTGAAAAAATGCGTTTTGAAAATGCGCTTGGAAAAAACGCGAAAAAACATGTGAAAAAATGTGAAAAATGTAAAACATGTGAAAAAAACACATTTGAACATCCAGTTGGGAAGGTGGAACTTGGATTTTTTGGGGTCCAGTTTTGCTGCAGTTACTGTGCTGCCCAACTTCTGCAGGTTGAAATCGGAGAGGAGCAATTCAAGTCGATCGGAAGTGGACTGTGCAGATTGCAGGTCTGTTTAATATACCTATAGCAAAGCAATGACTACCAGGAGCAAAAACATAAAATCAAATGCAGAAGGAAAAGGAACAAAGCTTCAAAATTGCTTTAAAAAATACATTTTTCACATTTCAAAAATAATGCATGTTTAAAACACATTTTTATCATGTTTTTCGCATTTATAATTCAAACTACTACAACCCTTCTGTAGCTCAGTTGGCCTTGATGAGATTACACCAATCAACATATGTGCCAGAGGGGTGGTGGATTGTTGATCCCTTATGAAGATAAGTTGATATGATTGCACCAATCAAAATATTTGTCATAGGGGTGACATAATAATGAGTCCTTATTAATACAAGACATGTAAGTTGATGGTATTACACCATTCCACATGAGTTGACACTGGTGGTGATGATGATGATGGTGATGATGATGATGATGATGATATCATGATGATGATTGTAAGTGTGGAGCAACGTCCAGGTTGGGCGGAACATATTGGATCTAACATGCACTTGCTTGCACAACCTGATGGAAAATGAAAATTAAAAGTCAATTTGTTTTTGAAGTACCTGCTGCATACATACCCTCTGGTAATTTAACATAGCTATTGAAAATGGTCATTTATAGTGGATTTACCCATTAAACATATTTAAAATGGTGATTTTCCATAGTTATGTTAGATTACCAGAGGGTCGTACATATATCATCAGAAACTCATCAACAAATCTTGTAAAGTTGGACAAATGACACAAGTGTCTTGGTGCATCTGCTTCACAAGTCTCAGCCTCTGAAAAATCAACGACAGTTTGGCACAGAGTTTGTATATGCAATCAACCAGCTGCAGCTTAGCTTTCACATATTCAACATCAAAAATCACTATATCCATCTCAAACTTGAAAAGCTATAAATATACTCTCTGGATCTCTCTGGCAAACACACCTGGCAGTGTGATTTCACCATTTCCCATTAATTTTCATCAATATAAATTAAGGAATTCCACTTGCCACATTTCTTTTTTGCAGCCGGCTACATCCGACAGTTCTGGCCCTTTACCAGTTATAACTCAGTTATAGCCCGACCTTATGGAAACATAACCCTTTAAACATATTGGTATATACAACCATTTATACCTGGTGAAGAGCTTTAACTGACTGACATGTTCATTAACATCCTCCACGTCCAAGGGTCTGCGTCCGTTGCGTCCGTTGCGCGCGTTGCGCGTGCGACATCGGCGGCGAAATTCTCAGGGGACCCCAGGTCAATAGCACAGCCAGGTGACACCGCGCCGACGTCGTCGATCCAATCCAAACGAAACACCTGGGAGTGCGGACGGCGGACTGGGGTGTATCATAATTTATGGGTAGAACTCATGTTCATGTTGGTAACCTCAGTATATAACCCCCTAGAACTATCTGTAACTATCGTATACTATGCTTACATATCCCCTTTGCTTAGTGGAACTGCACCTCCTTATCCATCCGCCGTTCCCAATGTTTGGGTCGTGAATGATTAGATCCAATACTAAACTGGGGATCGTACGGGGGTATTAACATTAGGGGAAAGCGGAAAAGATGAGTCTGAAATTTGGCAGATAGCCAACGTATATTCACAGGGAACTTTTGAAGCGTCCATCTCCGTTTGCCACGAATTCTATCTTTGCTGACCATTCCAAGTAATCCCTTAAAGGGGGCCCCAAACCCATAGTTTTCCCAACATGGTTACACTTTCCAAGGCGTAGGAAACGTGGGACCATCTAATTTCATTTCTGGTTGGTTTTAACCCATCCCAAGAATATGCTCGTCATCTCAACCAATCACTTCAAGTATGGTTGAAAAACAATCAGCCTTTAAACTCCGCAACCAGAGGAGGTTTTTCCTAACATGGATGGTTTATAATTGAGCATCCTATTAACATGGATGACTTGGGGGTACCCCCATTTTGGGAAACTTTCACATAATATAATTTGAATAGCACGACCCAAAAAACACATAAGACACCCCTACCACAGCCTCCAGCTTTCCCTGCAGTGCCGCAGGGTGCTGCTGCAAGTTTTTCAAGTGCCCGGGAAGGCAATCGGTGACGCTGGTGCAGTAGCCGATGGCATCGGCGGCCAGGCCGGCTAAGGCCACTCCGCACCCGAACCTCGGAATTCACAGGATCATCCCAGGGTCCTCCTCAGTGGTTGGTCCCTTCGTGGGTCCCATCAAATGGATGAGAACTATATATTCACTATGGTTCTTAACTACATCTAAAAATGGACTATAACTGTGGACTAAAATGGTTTTATCCACTTATATACAACATGCTTATAGAAACCACTTACTATAAGGGACAATGATCCAAGAAGCGTTGCTGGCTCCCCACGGGTTGTTTGGAATCCTTGGAACTGGAAGATCTGTGGACAGAATCAAAACTATACATATACTATAACTTATGGTATAGGTATAGCTTTGATTCTGTCCACAGATCTCACCATCTATAACTTATAACGTCAATGGACCCAGAAAGAATGGCAAGCACCCCATGCTTCCTATTCTAATCCCTTTTCATGGCTCAACCGAAGGTAGGAAAAAAAAATCGCGCCTATAGAGATCACCTCAATGTTTAGGGAAGCCCGTTGGAAAGCCACGAGGTGAGCAAGGGCTTCACCAAAGGAAACGCCCCCTGGCAACGGAAAGTTCCTTATATGATTGGTTAAATAAAAATGAGGCTGCCCGTAGATTTCGTACTTTAAGCAACCCCAGGATGCAACTAAAGTAGTCGTGCCGGCCACGATTTGCAAATCCGAAGAAAGATTTTGCTACCAAAATTTGCCAATATGGGGAAACTATAGCTTCTCGGCTCCCAATTTTACTTTAAGAATATAGATGCCCCAGCTGCGAACGGCTCCCTCCTAACCACTGGATAGATAAACATGTGGATTTTGGATTACCCCATGTTCAATGGGAATTTCATTCACGACCGTAAAATAGAGGTGCTGTAACATATAAAGCCATACTTAGGGGGCATATCCCTTACATAGCACTGAGGCATTTTGGTAGGTACCCTCTGGTAATTTAACATAGCTATGGAAAATTACCATTGACAATTCTTGAAACTCATCCAGGTCATCAGCCTCCGAGCAACTCAATGGCTTTGGCACACGGCCCCAGCCCTTGGAAAATCGGACCGTCAACATCGGCCACAGCTAACGCCAGCCTCAAGACATGGTGACCCGGCAGGGATTCTGAAGCGGCGGAGGGCTTAGGTTCCGCTGATCCTCGATTCTTGCGACTAAGATATGATAAACTGGGTACGGTTGAGGAATAATTCTATATGTAAATACTATATATACCCTCCAGTAAATCAACATAGACCCTGCCAGATAGGGGTTGGAAGACTAGTTTCCACTATAAATTGGTCATTTTCAGGGTCTATGTTAATATGTTAATTTACCAGAGGGTAATATTTATATACCCTATCTCTAGTTGGTTGGTTTGGTTTTAGAAAAATACCCAAACCAAGCAACTAGAGATCTTGGAGTTCCCCTCTCCGGACATGGATACCTGTCATCAGCCCATGCCGTGCATGGCTACCTTGGAAATTTCGATTACCACACCAAATACAAGTGTTAATTCCATATGATTCAATTATATGCATGTACACGTGTCTAAAAACATTCATATATATAAATATATATATATATATATATGTATATAATAGTTCTAATATAACTACTATTCATTGTACAATATATAATATAATATAATATAATATAATATAATTTACTATGCTATACTAAAAAAATATAATATAATATACTATACTATACTAAAAAAAAATACAATATAATAAAACATAATACAATAAAAAAAAATCAAATAGTATTATAATATATATATATATATAATAAAATAAAAATAATGTAATATAAAATAAAAAATAATGTAAGATAATAAAATGTAATATACTATAATGTAATAACATATCATAAAATAAGTTTAAATATAATACAATATAAAATAATACAGTATAATATAATGTAATAAAATATATAAAACATAATATAATACAATATAATAAAATATAGTAATGTAATAGAATACAAAATAATATATAATAATAAAACATAACATAATATAATATAATATAATATAATATAATAAAACATAATATAGAATAAAATAAATATAATGTAATATAATATAAAAATAAAAAATGTAATATAATATAATGTAATATAATATAACGTAATAAAATATAATAACATAAGTTTTAATACAATACATTATAGTATAATATAATAAAATATAATATAATATAATGTAATATAGTATAATAAAATAAAATATGATATAATATAATATAATATAATAAAACATAATATAGAATAAAATAAATATAATATAACATAATATACACACTCCTTGATATCAGCTCCCGCGCGACTGCATGACTGAATTAAACTGACCATGCTGGCATATACCATGCATTTTAGTACCAGTCGCTTTGCAAACAAGGACTATCTCTGGATATCTTCTCCACCCCTCTTGCAGCACAAACTTTGGAAGCCAAATAAACCATGGTGTCAACTCCATCTGAGCGACATGGGCCATTAAAAATCATTACACCTGTCCTATCTCATTCTACCGCTTAGTTAATAGGTTTCCATAGGTTTGCCTATGGCTTATCATAACCCCCATTGAACTATGTATATAGTATAATCCCTTGCCTTACAACAACCAATCAACAATGCTATTTCAATAGCTCACATCACGTTGCAACAAAGGAACCATAAGGCCGACGGTGAGAATCGACAGCCAGTCCATCCATCAGCCATACTCACCTAAAGTACGAGAAACCACAGGTAGGTGACATTGGGTGACGGTGAGGGTTGGTACGGCTTCCAAAACACGGTGGCTGGCAGTGGTACATAGGCATGTTCAAAATGAAGAATATTTGAATTACGTTGAAATGGGGTTATCTTGTGAACTGCATTGACAATTATCATTGAAACATATTGAAACAGCCTTGGCTGGGGTGAATTGTGCGTGTTTTCACAGGGGTTGATGAAGGACCGCTGGCAACAGCTAATGCTAGGTCTGCTCGGTCAACGGGGCACCTTTTGTTTCAGGGATCGTCCCAATTTACTGGTCATTTGAAGAGGGAACATGGACCATCCAATCCGGTTCATCCATTTTCCCTTATAGAACATATGGTTGACATAAAACAATAAAGGGTTTTCAATATAATGATGAACCATTTGGCAATTGGTGAATCTATATATAATTTATACTATAAAAGGGCAATTTGAAAAAATACTTTACTTCGCGTGATCCCCACCATGACATTTATACATTTTCTTACTGGCAAATCTTCTGGCATTCTATCTGACATATCTTCTGACATTCTATTTGGCATTCTATCTGGCATATC
>Ga0126342_10022091_pt1 | contig 10549 bp, 10 predicted proteins | sample Cyp1metagenome_FD_92528 | JGI IMG/M metagenome (GOLD analysis project Ga0126342, IMG submission 92528) | Coral microbial communities from Lord Howe Island, Old Settlement Bay, Australia - Cyphastrea 1 metagenome | ecosystem: Host-associated > Invertebrates > Cnidaria > Coral ...
AGATGTCGAAAAAGTGCACGCCGTTGTGGCGCGAAACACATTTCGAAGTCAAAATGTTAAAAACACCAGGGGTTCGGACCACTTTTGGAGGTTCAGATGTCGCTTCGCTTCACTACACTACACTACATTACAGTACACTACACTCCACTACACTACACTACATTACATTACACTACACTCCAGTACACTACATTACACTCCACTACACTGAATGACACTACACCACTCTACATTCCACTACACTACGCTCCACCACACTACACTACACTACATCACATTACACTACACTACAGTACACTCCACTACACTTCATTACACTATACTACACTATCTTCCACTACACTTCACTACCTTACACTACACTACACTCCATTGCACTACAACTACAACTTCAACTACACAACTACACCCCACTACACTCCACTACACTACACTACACTAAATTACACTACACTACACTACACTACACTACACTACACTACATTACATTTCGCCACACTCCACTACACCACACTACATTACACTGAATGACACTGCACCACAGATAGACAGGTAGACAGATAGATAGATAGATAGATAGACAGGTAGACAGATAGACAGATGGACAGATGGACAGATAGACAGATAGACACATAGATACATAGATACATAGATAGATGGACAGACAGACAGATAGATAAATAGTCAGAGAGACAGCTAGAGAAATAGATGGAGTCAGTGGCTTCGCTTTGCCATCCGTGATTTACAACAACCAACCTCTCCTATAGGATTCCTATTTTTGAAACTTCCACCACCGCCTTGTGCGGTACTACTGGTACTACATGCTTATCTGTTCTATTGTCTATAACATCTCAAAGACTTAGCATGCATGAAATAATGTATCCACACTCATGCAATGCCATGCAAGATAATTACCTACATTGGCGATCCTTATCATATTGTGTTTATTCCAAACTCAGGAACTCTATTAAATGCTGCTGTTGCAAAGTTCCATATATTGCCGAAATCTGCGCACAGAGCAGTGCTTCCCTTTGTGAAATATTGTATCAACCAAATCATATAATATACAAACATCAGATGTCCATAATACCTATCTGCACAGATGTCTTTATATGTGTCTACGTGGATACATGCATTGATGGCATACATGTCTGTGTGTGTGTAAATTCCCAACAGCAATGCTTGTTAGGTTTCAATCTCTGGATTTCGTACTTGGGCACCACAGATGCAAGGCTATCAAAACCGGAATGAAGCACAAGAACTTTGGAGCCCTCAACCCTCACTGCTCTTGGGTTGCAGAGATGGGCTAGTGTTTTCTCCGTCGTGCAAACACCCTGGCGAATATATGTCCTAGTAAGTCATGAGAGAATCTAAGGCGGTTCAGGAAACACAAAGATTAGATTTCCAGGTGGCACACCATACTGAAATTAGAAAAGTGAGGAAGAAGCTCTTTTGCGAATTGCATGCAGAAAATCCCGCACTCAAACTAGGAGAGGAAAAAACGTTTTGGTAGCTGTCCGAAACATAGGATGCACGTTCAGTGACAATCATTCGGTGACGAAAAACAACTCGGTGAAGTAGCTTGAAAATTACGGAAGCAAAGGTTCAAGTGAAAATGCTTTGCTGATCACTGGAAATTTGTGTAACATATCGTTGATGTTCTAAGTTGTTGCTATCAAACTTTTCATCAATACAGAGGAAATTTGACAGGATTGTGTTAGCAAGGAATTCCCTGGTCTGCCTGCTGTCTTGATATCAAAGTGGTGTCAATGAGTTGTTTGTCCGCACGTGTCTAAAGAGTTTCAGCTGGCATTGGAACCACGTTTGGGGAAGAAAACACTTCACAAGCTATGCTTTTTGGTCTGAGTTCGAACGGTCAATAAATGCAAGGGAAAATTCCAACATGCATACATGTGTGTGTGTATATATAGATAGCGTATATATAGACGGCAGTGCGGAGAAACAAGGTTTCTGCGTTTGTGGCCCACAGGCAGGTGAGGACTCGACATTGATGTCCGCGCCACAGACAAGAAATGGAAGGGTTGACTTGACAAGGGTTCAGCAGAAAAAATGCAAAATCGAAGAAATCGAGGATCGAGAATCGAGAATCGACACATGGCCTTGTGAAGCCGGTTCAGAGAAATGTATATATACACCACCACACATATACTGACTGTATATAATAATACGTATGATGCAAATATATACATTGTAGTGGTCAACACTGCGGCAACAAAAGCCCGAAATGCAGGCCACAGGCCGCAAGAAACAAGTACTCAGCACTTATTCTGACACCCTCTTGCAGCAACACTATGCAGAAACATGCAGAAACCAAGAGATGAACATCATTCCTCGTGATTTCATTGCTAGGCTCATGAAACTGCTACCATGAGACATGAAAGCCACATTGTTGGGAAACAGATACACATACACATACATGTTCTTTGATAATGAACGGTTTCAGAAAAGCAAGAGAAACCAACGAACCCGAATGCAGTCACGTAAACCACTCTTGTGAAACAGTTTTTTGAACAATTTTGTGCGTTTTACCCATTTTCCTCTGTTGCCGCACCAGTGCACTGTAGACAGTGGAAAGTGGAACGGGTTGGAGTGCCGAGTGTCGGGTGTGAAGAATGTGGAGTGTTGAGTGGGGAATGTAGTGTCTAAAGTGTGAAGTGGGGATAGTGCAAAGTGTAAAGTAACAGGTGTAAAGTCTGGAGTGTGGAGTGTAAAGTGTAGAGTGTGGAGTGAAGGGTGTGGAGTGTGGAGTGCAAAGTGTGGAGTGTAAAGTGTGGAGTGCAAAGTGCAAAGTGTAGAGTGTAAAGTGTAAAGTGTAAAGTGTGGAGCGCGGAGTGAGAAGTGTAGAGTGTGCTGTTAAGTGTAGAGTGTGGGGTGTAAAGCGTGGAGTGTAAAGTGTAAAGTATACAGAGTGTGGAGTGCAAAGTGTCGAGTGTAAAGTGTCGAGTGTATAGTGTCGAGTGTATAGTGTGGAGCGTGGAGTGTAAAGTGCGGAGTGAGGAGTGTAAAGTGTGGAGAGTGACTTGTAAAGTGTGGAGTGTGAAGTTTAAAGTTTGAAGTGTGGAGTGCAAGGTGTAGAGTGTAAAGTGTGGAGTGTGCAGTGTAAAATGTAAGGTGTAGAGTGTGAAGTGTAAAGTGTAGAGTTTGGGGTGTGGAGTGTAGAGTGTGAAGTGTGGATTGTAAAGTGTCAAGTGCGGAGTGCAAAGTGTGAAGTGTGAAGCGTAGAGTATAAAGTGAGGAGTGTAAAGTGTAAAGTGCCGAGTGTAAAGTCTGACGTGTGGAGATTGAAGTGTGGAGTGTCAAGTGTATAGTGTATAGCGTGGAGTGCGGAATGTAAAGTGTGGAGTGTAAATTGTAACTGCGGAGTGTGGAGTGTGGAGTGTAAAGTGTGGAGTGCGGACTGTAAAGTGCACAGTGTGGAGTGTAAAGTGTGGAGTGCAAGGTGTAGAGTGTAAAGTGTGGAGTGCGGAGTGTAAAGTGTAAGGTGTAGAGTGTGAAGTGTAAAGTGTAGAGTGTGGAGTGCGGAGTGTAGAGCATGAAGTGTGGAGTGTAAAGTGTAACGTGTGGAGTGTAAAGTGTAATTTGTGAAGTGTGGAGTGTAGAGTGAGAAGTGCGGAGTGTACAGTGTAAAGTATAAGGTGTGGAGTTTCGAGTGTGGAGTGTGTAGTGTAGAGTGTAAAGTCTGGGGTGTAAAGTGTAGAGTGCGGAGTGTAATGTGCAGTGTGTAAGGTCTGAAGTGTGGAGTGCGAAGTGTGGGGTGTGGAATGTGGAGTACAGTCTAGAGTTTTGAGTGTAAAGTGTAGAGTGAAGAGTGTGGAAACAGGAGTGGAAAGTAAAAAGTGTGGAGTGTAGAATGTGGAGTGTGGAGTGTGAAATCTAAAGTGTGGAGTGTGGAGTGCAAGGTGTAGAGTGTAAAGTGTGGAGTGCGGAGTGCAAAGTGTAAGGTGTAGAGTGTAAAATGTGAAGTGTGAAGTGTCAAGAGTATAGTGCGGAGTGTAGTGTGTAAAGTGTGGAGTGTAAAGTGTAAAGTGTAGAATGTAAAGTGTGGAGCGTGTAAAGTGTGGAGTGTGGAGTGTAGTGTGTGGAGTGTGGAGTGTGAAGTGCAGAGTGTAGAGTATGGAGTGTGGAGTGTAAAGTGTAAAGTGTGAAGTGTAAATGTAGTGTGGGTTGCAATGTGTAGAGTGTAAAGTCTGAAGTGTGGAGTGTGAAGTGTGGAGTGTGGAATGTGGAGTGTAAAGTCTAGAGTTTTGGGTGTGGAGTGTGGAGTGTAAAGTGTGCAGGGTAAAGTGTAAAGTGTAGAGTGTAAAGTGCGGAGTGTAAAGTGTTGAGTGTAGAGTGTGGGGTGTAAAGTGTACAGTGTGGAGTGCGGAGTGTAAAGTATAAGGTGTGAAGTGTGGGGCGTGAAGTGTGGAATGGGGAGTGTAAAGTGTAGAGTGTGGAGTGTGGAGTTTGGAGTGTAGAGTGTGCTGTTAAGTGTAGAGTGTGGGGTGTAAAGTGTGGAGTGTAAAGTGTAAAGTGCACAGTGTGTAAAGTGTAAAGTGGGGAGTGTAAAGTGTAAAGTGTAGAGAGTAAAGTGTAAGGTGTAGAGTGCGGAGTGGAGTGTGGAGTGTAAAGTTTAGAGTGTAAAGTGCAAAGTGTAGAGCGTGGAGTGTGGAGTGTAAAGTGCGAAGTGTGGAGTGTGACGTGTAAAGTGCAAAGTGTGGAGTGTAAAGTGTAAAGTGTAGAGTGTAAAGTGTAAAGTGCGGAGTGGAAAGTGGAAAGTGTGGAGTGTAAAGTATATAGTGTGGAGTGTGGATTGTAAAGTGCAGTGTAAAGTGTGAAGTGTGAAGTGTAGAGTGTAAAGTGAGGAGTGTAAAGTGTAAAGTGCAGAGTGTAAAGTGTGGAGTGTAAAGTGTATAGTGTGGAGTGTGGAGTGTGAAGTGTAAAGTGTAGAGTGCAGAGTGTAAAGTGTGGAGTGTGGAGTGTATAGTGTATAGTGCGGAGTGTGGAGTGTAAAGTGTAGGGTGTAAAGTGTGCAGTGTTGAGTGTATAGTGTGGAGTGTGGGGTGTGGAGTGTAAAGTGTAGAGTGTAGAGTGTCAAGTGTGAAGTGTGAAGTGTGGAGTGTGAAGTGTACAGTGCGGAGTGTAGAGTGTAGAGTGTGGAGTGTGGAGGGTGGAGAGTGGAGAGTGGAGTGTGGAGTCTGGTGTAAAATGTGGAGTGTGGTGTATCGTGTGGAGTGCGGAGTGTGGAATGTAAAGTGTGGATTGTGGAGTGTACAGTACCAAGCAAAATGACGATGAAGATCTCCAAAGCGTCACGGCTGCCACGAAACACGCAACCCGTCTTCTGAAAACGACACAAAAGTACTGCGCCTGCCACACAAAACGACTTTCGACACTTTTGTAGCGACGTGAGAATGTAAGCAAGTGCCACGCCTGCCACGCACAGCGACATTACAAGCTGCTTTGACACCTTTGAAAAGGAGAGGCAGCTTCCCCCATCATCATCACTTTGAGCTGCAGGAGCTGCCATCAGCACCGCAGCTTTGTTGCCCCCGAAGGGGCAACTCCATAAATCCTTAGCCATCACCTGTGGCCGCTGCGCGGCGACCGGTCCCATGACGATGTTGCCAAATAGATTCACAGAGGTTTACGAGATTATGTCTGACCGCTTCGACCACAGTCGGGTCATCACCTGACGAACTCCAACCGAAACGGGACAGCAGGATGGAAGCAGGAGGGTCAAAGGGATCAGGACGAAGAGGACAAGACCAGGCGAGATGGAAGAATCCCGGATGATTTTCGCCGCGCCCCCAAAGACACGGTTCGTTGATGCCGGAAGAACGATGAAGCCAATGGGAACTCACGAAAGATGACAGACCCATAGTGCGAGATTGAGAACTGGAGAGAGTCCAATTGCGAGAAGCCTCAATGTCCAGCCGACGAAACGCCGACCAGTGATCAGTGAGGGATTGTTTGATTTCCTGAGCTTCATGCCGACCGCTATTGAGAAATCGTTCCCATTGAGTAGCGCGCCAGGCATGACGAAGGATGTGAGAGAGGTGATCACGATCGGACTTCGACCGACAAGGTTGGATGAGATTCAGATTCTGGGTGACTTGATGGGAGAAAACCCAAGGACGTCTGGTGGAGAAACCCAAGTTCTTGAGAGCCTGACGCAAGGTGCGGACAGGACCAGGAGGGCCATTCCAGCGAGCAATAGAGCGATCGACAGAGCTGGCAACAGCACCCAGGAGATGTTTGACAGCGAGAACTTCCAGATGGGAATTACCGCCGAGGAAAAGAGCACGGATGTATTTGTTGGCTATGAAGCATTTACCGTCACCACGGCGCACATTGGACCAAAGACGAAACGCGGCAGCGACAGTAGGGAGACGGGAGACCCAACCGTATGACGCCTGAGGCATGGCGAACATAGCAACATACAGATGGAAGATTCGAAAGGGAAATTGAATTGAAGCCAATAACGAGATGGTTCGAGAAGCCTTAGTGAGGCGTTGTTGTTCGTCCGGACACATACGACGACGAGCAACAGCAGTGTAAGCACCCAAGACACGAACAGAGGACCGAACGAAGGACGCAAGACGATCAGGGACGGGCAGTTGGGCGACTTGACAGCAAGGGAGACCTTGGACTCGTTTTCAATCAAACCGACATGACCCGACCACTGAGACCAAGCGTTCTTATGATGAGACAGCGACTCAGCAGAGGAGGAAATGACAGATCGATCATCCATATAAAGCGCGGTCCGAACAGGAACAGCTTCAGCGGGAACCGCACGACGGACGGAGTTGAGACCGCAAGTGGTCCAAAGCAGACACAGGATGGGACCGAGGGGGATCGAGCGAGGGGCCATCAAGGGAGTATCGTGGACACAACCTTGAAAACAGACCCACCGTTGTTGATTGACCCAAACATCCTAACAGACAATAGACCAGCCGACAGGCAGACCGAAGTCACGCATCAACTGAGCGGAACAAGAAGCAGAGAACGTGTCAAAACACTTGGACCAGTCCAAACTCAGAAGATAACCGTGAACAGCAAAATCTTCGATCATTTGGGCAGCAACACCTTGAATGGAAGAACCGCGGCGAGCGGCAATTTCACCAGGGATGTGTTGACGAATCCAAAGCTGAAAGCTGAGGTGGGCAAGTTTGGAACTATTCCAAATCCTCCAGAAAGTGTTCAGGACCGTAATAGGTCGGGTGTGCTGAACGGAGATGGAACCATTTTCAGATTTGCCAGGCTTGGGAAGGGTGGCCATTCTGGCTTGACGCATCTGCACCGGAGCACGTCCGGCAATTTCCCAACGCTGCGCCAATTTCACAAAGAGGGCAATGGCAGCGTCGGGAAGATGAGAAAGTTCGGAACCCGACCACCCGTCAGGGCCAGCGGATCCACGTTGTTTTCGAAAGATGGAAATAACGTGCTCAGTTTCAAGATCGGGGAACTCAGTCGGATGAATTGTGGGGAGACCCTGACGAAGATGAGCAGCGATTTGATCTTCAGGAGGAGTATGATGATTTTGCCAGAAATCGACCCAATATTGATAAATGAAAGCCGCAGCCTCACTCAAAGTTTCAGATCGACGACCCTGGGGATTGTGGTGACTGAAAAAACATTGGGATGAGATTTCGAATGGAGCCAACGACTCACCGAACGGATGTCCTGTGTCATGCACTGACGCCAGGCGACCAGGCGATGACGCTTAAGCTGTTCGGTAGCGTGGTTGATGTCGTGGTGAAGTTGGTCCAGCTCTCGGACCATGTCGAGGATGCCAGGATTGGAGATGTCAAGCTTGTGCAAGAGAGCACGATAAACTGAAGACTCAGACCGAATTCCCAGCAGATGCAGACGCTTGAGCTCGGAGAGGCTAGCCAGCCTCTTGCGCTTATGACGAAGGTGAAAAGGAGTGATGTCGAGTTCGGGGCCACGGTGGGACCACTGAAGCTTTTTGAACCGAGCCACCACACCTTTGCGACCTGGTCGTTTGAGTCGATGCGCAGCGTCAGTGGTGACAGCGTCGGGCAGATCGGAAGTTTCGGCAACGACACTGAAGGCACGTATGAAGACAGAGTTGAGCAAAGTCTGAAAGCAATCCCACTCCGATTGGACGTGGGGAATATCGGGAAGGTTGGAAATGAAGTCTGAGACCTCAGCATTAGACGTCCAAGAGTCGGAGAGGGTCTTTCGCCAGATGTCAGAGCTCAAACCTGAAGGAATGGAGAAATCCGGGGTTTGAGTCGGTTTGATTGAGGATGCCTTTGAAAGATTCGGATGTAGGCGGACACCAAGTCACCGAGATGGGAACATGGTCGGAGAGCTGAACCATCTCGACCACGACGGGGGAAAGATGATGAGGACGATTGGTGACAAAATAGTCAACTTCGCGTTGGCCTTGCCATCGAGTGCAAACAGGAAGGGTTGGGCATGATGATTGGGGTTCGAAACAAAGTACTCAGCAGTGAGGGAGGTGAGATCAGCAAGCGCAGGGCCCCTGTCGGGGGGGGCATCAGCTGCGCAGACATGAAGACCAGCCACAGCCACCACAAGCAACTGAGAGTTTTCCTTAGCAGCGGAAAAAATTGAACCTGATGAAGTTTCTTGCGAGCGAGGACAGCCACGCCGCCGTTGATACAGGGCTGATGACATCCTTTGTTTCGTCGAGAAGGACCATGCTGAGCATAGCCAATGAAACCAAGAGAGGAAGCCTTCCTGAGAAAACTCGTCCATTCGTTGGGCTTCATTCGAATTTCTTGAAGAACCAAAACGTCGGTTTGAGTGGGTGCAAAATGTTCCAGAGCACGCCAACAGCCAGGTGCTCCGCCAACATTCATGGATGTGATGCGAAAGGACCAGGATTAGACGCTTCGCCGATGCGACGTCCTTTATTTGGGTCAAACCCGAGCAGGGAGTCAACTTGCGATTTAGTTTTGCCCCAAATGGCACAGAGGAGTTTACAGTTCTTGCCAGAATCACGGATGTCTTTCCAGCGCAACCGAAGTTTTGAAACGTTGGTGAAAGAATCGCCCTTGCACTCGCCATCCCAACCCCCAGAGGAAATTCGGAGACAACGAGTGCACGTGTGAAGTGTACGACAATCCATTGTGCCGGGCCAGGTGGGAAGATGAGGACGAAAGGCCACAACATGATGTCCCGCTTTGGCCGCTGCAATGGTAGACTTATATAGTCGTGGAAAATCGCTCAGCAACTTGTTCCGGACTAAGCTTCCAAGTTTTAAGCAGAAGAGCCACGTTCTTGGGGCTATGCTTGAAAAGACGATCCCAGAGTGAGCGAGTGGCACTAGAAGCACCGCCGCCAGTCCCCCGACATTCTTGATGCCAAGCAGCATTGGAAATGCGGAGGCACTGGGTGCAAGTCATGAGCGTGCCAGCTCTGGTTTTGGCAACATTGCCCCGAGCAGGCCAAGATTTCCAGTCAGGACGAAGTATCACCAGAGAATGGTTGCCAGTGTCGAGAGGAATGGAATTGGCTTCACGAGAAAGTTTAAAAGAAAGACTAGCTTTACCTTGTTTGAGATGAGGTTGAAGATCCTTAGACTTACGGTATTGTTTAGCACGAACAGCATGCACGGCAGCAATACCAGTGTCCTTACCAGGATGTTTTTTAGCATAGTGCCGAGTGATCGCAGATTTCTTGATGTGATTATTGATACCAGCAGGGAGACCACACTTGCAGAAAGGACAAGACCAGCAGCGTTCCTCCAGCGGGACGGCAGCAGAAGCATCGACATGGTCAGCAACGTTGGCACGGACGGAGAAGATCTTAGGAGTATGGACACCAGGGTGACGACTGGAGAGATGATTGGAGCGAGCACGCGACAGGGCAGGACCGGACGTAGCAGTGACCACCATAGCACAATGGGGACACGTCCATTGGCGTTCATTTTCCGCAATGGTATTGTTGCGTTGTTTTTGACCCCAGATACGAATTAACTGCTGACGACGAGGAGAAGCAGCAGCTTCAGGTTGGACAGACCGACCAGTACGAACATGGGATGAAACCAACTCGGAGAGGGTGTGAACAGAGGGAGTACCCTCGGATTGCAAGTCGTGATGTTTTTCTCTTCCGTTGAGACGAACGAGAGGAAGCGCTTGCAGAACACACAGTATGAACCGAAGGAGTATAGCTTCTTAAGGATTGGACCGTCCAGCACCAGAAAGGTCGATGACGACGTCCACAGTTTCTTTGAGCCAAGATGTAGGAACAGATTGACCTTCAGGAGGAACCAAAGCCACATAGTGGCGGTCAGCAAGGATGAGAATAGCAGGAGGCTTCTTCTTGTTGACACAGGCATACCCCTTGCTGAAGCGGCCTGCGATGACATATCGCTCCCACACATTTTCCTTTTTCCGCCAAACAACAATGGGCCGATCAATTTTTTCCGCAGTACTAGCGAAGGGTTTAAGTCACATCAGTTGGGCAGAAGTCACATCAACCCCATGTAACAGCGAGTTGGAAGAAAGTCACATCAACTGGGCAAAAGTCACATCAAAATATCAAAATCCCA
>Ga0126342_10022092_pt1 | contig 10549 bp, 8 predicted proteins | sample Cyp1metagenome_FD_92528 | JGI IMG/M metagenome (GOLD analysis project Ga0126342, IMG submission 92528) | Coral microbial communities from Lord Howe Island, Old Settlement Bay, Australia - Cyphastrea 1 metagenome | ecosystem: Host-associated > Invertebrates > Cnidaria > Coral ...
CAGTGCCCACTGCGTGCGGAAGTTGGCGAAGAGCTTGGCGAAGAGTTGGCAAGGCGGAAGTGAACATGGGAGTGGATGCAAAGGTGGTGGAGGAGAAGCTGGAGGAGAGGGAGGAGGAGGAGGTGGAGGATGAGGAGGAGGAGGAGGCGGAGGAGGAGAACAACTGTGATAAAATCTAACAACCCTCACCTGGCAGGTGGGGAAAAAACAGTTGAAAGCTCCTTGGCTGGGCCAGTCCTCTGAGGTGCCAAACAAACGGTGCAGCAGTGCTGCAAAGTTGCCACCCTCTGCGCCTCGCTGCGCATGCCGCGCCAGTTGATTCATTGATCTCTGGTGACATGAAGCGATACCTTTGCTCATCAACCACATGTCGTCTATCCAGGAATCGACCCGGTAAAACGGTCACAGCATTTGGAAATTGACAGATATGGACGGACAAAATCGGACAACATGGACAACTATGGACAACTCATGGGGGGGAACCCAAGCAAAATGATATTTTATAAATGATTTAGTGATCTAGGTTTGTCGTCGATTTTCTATATTCCTTATGTATTCCGTTGCTTTACTCCAAGGCCCCTGATTTGATAACTGGCCACAGGGGCCCTGGCCATTCCGGCGTTCGGTGTCAGCCAGCATCACCACCCGTTCGATGAGAGCCTGGTTGGGTGAGCCCAACATCAGACATCTTCAGCAATTGACCAGTGAATTGCGAAACGGTCAACGATTAATGATGAACAAAATCACTTCAGAATCAAAAAAATGTGATGGTCAAGCTCGGAATCGTCTAGCAAACAAAGCAAATAAAAAATATACCATTAGAAATCAACAACATCTACTAGCAGCAATGATTGGATACCCAGTGCCACTAGCTTGGGCCTTGAGGTGTTGAAAATCCATGCCTTGGGGCGTGCTGAAAGTGCGGCAGGTTCACCAACGACATCGCTAATGTGCAACTATTCATAGATTAATGCAAACATTGAAATACAATACGGGTTATAGAGATTTATAGAGGGCATGCGAAGGATTAATGAAATGTTCATCCACTAGAATAATCTATAACCTCGAGCATAGAGATAATTACTGATGCTGACATACCGTATGGTCCTTGCAGGTAAGAGACGGCACAACCATCCCCGAAAAACCTCACCCAATTTGTGGCACACCCAATGAGCCATTGCAGAGCTGATTCGATCGTCGAGTGGCTGATTCGATCCAGCGCACTTTGCTGCAACATGCAGAGCTGCTCTGCTTCAGCCAAACCTGAGGGAGAGAAGGAATGTCCATTTCCAACATGTTTTTTTTTCCAACATCATGGGACTTTAGGAATCCAACCCCATTTCCAACCCCATTTTCCAACATTTTCCAACATTTCATGGGACTTTAGGAATCCACTGCATCGTTGTTAGCGTAGGCCAAACATCTCTCACCGTGAATTGCTCGGCTCTGCACGGAGATCAGACTCGTCCCCTGGAACGGTGAACTAGGGCCAGGGTGATCGTGAAATCCCATAGGCCTTTACAATTTGCATATAGGTCACTGTAAAATACATCATATAAATAAAGATCATATAAATATCATTATAAATCATGATAAATGTATAAATCATTGTAAATTATATATCATTATAATGTAACTGTAACACATATAAATCATTATAAATCCCATATAAATCCCATATAAATCCCTATATCTTGGTAAGAAAACACCAATATTTACCGATCATTCATTGGTCTAAATCATGGGTTTCTATGGCTTTGTTCTTCCCAACACTGGAGGGTAACTCACCGTTCACCGTTCACCGGGCCTTTGTTGCCCTTGACTTTGGCACCTCCGCGTGCACGTTTCATGCCACCAGACCGTAGTCGGATAGAAATTGATAATTAATTAATAGGGCAAGCAATAACAATTGGACTATGAGTGATGAATCTGAATATGGCCACTTAGGCATCCAATCATCGACTCGACCAGGACAGGGGAGTTCAGGCCCCAACCCACAGCTGCACGGCGATGAGGCATCACTGGAGGAGAAGCACCTCAGGGGCTTGGTGTGGTTCATACACCCCCCTAAAGCTCACATGGAACCATCGATCATCGAATTGGGTTTGGAACCTGATTGTTCTATTGGATTAGGCATGTTGGGGTCTAACTTAACTAACTACTGGAGCCGTATGTGTGACAGAGTAGTGGGTAGCAAATTGGCGCCTCGATGTCATAGAAATAAGGCGTACTAAGGTCTGGGGGGGGTGTGCTAACCCCAGAGTGCTCCCAATTCTCACCTAAACAGATCCATGTTTTGCGATTTCCACATCTTTATATCGGTCATTTATTGGATTTCAATATCATTCATTTGTATTCAATCTATGCCAATCTGTACACATGAGCCTAAAATAGCTTAAATATATCAATATTGTGTTTTCCAAAAACCCGGGGTGCCCCGAAGACCATATATACTCTCTACTCCAGCTGCACATTCCACGAAACACCAATCGAAATGCGGAGGGTAAAACTGATGCCTGCTCGACATGAAGGAAAATGGGTTGCCAGTGCGAGTAAATCCGCACACTCCAAACAACTATAGCAACTAAGATATCTGGTCAGTCTTTACTTCAGCAAATACAGGTCCTCACTCACATATAAATAGGTTCAAACTGACAGTCTCCCTCTGCCTTCCTACCTCTCCCTGGCCTATCTTTTTGCAGTGACCTTTCGTCTTGTTTTCTGGAGCCTGACTTGATACTTGGTCACCCTTGGGCAACCTTACGAGCTGCAGGACGCTTCGGACGCCTGAGTCCAGGCGTAAAATCTGGAGCGGTGGCAGTCTGGGAGCAACGATAACCCCCAAAAATAGGGGATAGATAACCCCAAAAAATAGGGATTGATTGGGGCTGATAAGCCTTACATAAAATTTAAGGCCTTGATTGTTTGGGGTTGCCCTTGGAGGCACCCGTGGATTTCCCATGGAAATCAAGCGTTTGACGCAAGGCACAACATGAAAACTGAGGACACGGCGGTGGCAAAGGAGTTCCAACGACGGACCTGTCGCTGGGTTGTGACAAGCAGTGGGGTCCCCGAGGTTATCTATGACCTGGCTGAATCATGAACAACCACTGGCTCTTGCGGCCACAATTGCCGCCCATCCGCAAGAACCACGGCAGTGGGGAGACCGATGTGAAAACCAACGATGTCTTTTTGCCTCTCAGCTTTCTGTATTACAAGTGCAGGCGCCATGTGCATGCCTTACTTTGGGCATCTCTGGCACGGTGCTTCTAGCTGACTTCTAGGACTTGGGGAACCCAGATGGACCCAGATCGATTTTTGTTTTGTTAGATGGGAAGTATCAGTGGAACAATGGTGGACTACACAAGTATTGACTCAACTCTTCCTACCCATTCAAGATGAGTAAATCACCACTCTTGGTTTGCAATGTTGGCACTTCCTCCTGCAAAAGCACCAGTGCCTCCAACGAGTTGAAAGCCGGGCTTGATGAGTTGATTCAGGTGTTTCACCGGCAGGGGCCAGCATGGACCATGGAATGGTGAACGAACCCCGGCACCAGGTGGATAGCCACCCTCCCTATGATCCTATGAAGGACGCTGCACCATGAGATACCATGAGTACGTGCATCGTTTCGATGTTGGTTGCTGGCCCATGCTGGCCCCACCTCTCCCAGCTTGAAATTCAGCAAACTACTGCAAAAACACTCTAACCAGACTCTAACCCTGGGACGCCGCCGGTCAATTTTAAGTGGTGAATTGGCACCCACTTTACTGGGTCAGTGGGTCAAATCGTCCCATGGCTCAATGACCTGGCCGCGGACGCCTTTTTTGTCAGTGAGACTATGACCTTGGGCGGGCTCCCAGGTGGCAGGATCTCAATGGTATGAAGGAGGGACGACCATTTACATCATTTGCTCCACAATGCTGGTGCTGCAAGCAAAATGGAAATGGCCAGTGAATGCCATATAATGCAATATAATATGATCTTGATAACGGTACCATGTGGTACGCATTTTACTCCTCGCATTGCAAATCAAGAAAAAGGCACGACATGTCACGACTACACATGGAAGGTGGGCTTTTATTTGTTGCTCCCCAAATAGAATTTGAGTAAAATTCCAAGGCCAATAGGTGCCATGACCATCCCGACACATGACATGCCGTCTGACTGGGATTCAAGCGGTTGGATGAGTCACACTTGCCTCCGAGCCCTGACCTGACAAGCTCTGGATGTTTTGATGATGTTTTGATGTTTTGTGAAGCTCTAAATTTCAGCGACCAGCTACCTGCTCCGCCTGCTCCTTTGAAAAAGCGGGCCGCTCATCCGGCTCATCCCGAAAGCTATGCAGCTCAGCAGCCCAAACTTCACCATCGCTCCATATGAGTCGATCGGCACTGGCATCGTGCTTTGCCTCACCAAATGCTGGGCATTTTGGGGTTCTGGATGGTGCTGGAAAGATTTCAGGGCCCCATTTCGCCCATTTAATCCACTGGGGATCACTGGGGCCTCCTTGGCGGGCAAGAAATGCAAATCCGAAGCACCGATAGCACCCGAAATCATCGCCTTGTGCTTGGCCCCACTCAAGATCATCTCAAACCCGCCATCAGGAGCCGGCCTGCGAGCACATGGTGCCATAAACTGCCAATTGTTGGGAGGGTTCACACAGATTCTGAGCTCTACTTGTGGTTTCTTGCTCACAGCCTGTTTCGAACAACATCTCCAAAAATCTCGAGGCTTGAAAAGGTGCAGCTCCAAGAACACCATTCATGGATGTGTAATATTTTGTAACCTATCTGATGGCTGCAGCCTCAATCACTCAGCTTGCTGATCAAAAATCCCGGCGCCGCCTGAGTTTTGACTGAGACAAGTTGAAGACCTTGTCCCAAACCACCGTGGATCCTCTGATTTCACCTTAGCAGGCAAAGTCTTAGACATATCTATCGATCTATCTATCTATTATTCTATTTCTATTCTATTCTATTCTATTATCATTTCAGAGTCTTCAGACTGGATTTTTGACAGCTTCTCTTCTGGCAGCACAATGCCTCCGAGCAGCGGAAAAAAAAAGGCTCCGACACAACTGCCTAGGCCTCTCGCAGCCGAGTCACCCATAAGTTGCATGTCCTCTTCAGTTCTCCACATCCCTTGGATTTTGTGGAACTCAGGTGGCACCAGAACCTGCCGGGCTGGACATGGCTGGACATCCACTTAGTCACTTCGAACATGTTCATTCAAATCTGGGGAGCAATCTGTTCATTCAAAAGCAAAGTATGGAAAGTAAAGTATGGCAGTATGGGAATGAGATATTGATACAGAGAATCGACACCAGTCCGGCACCATTGCAATGACAGCCCTGATCTTATCGGTACCCTGCCAGCGCCTTGCTTAGCTGCTCCTGAGAACAGCCGTATCCCCTCTACTGGGCCGCGCTTGCCACTTTCAAAGGATTTCCACAGTCTCCCAATTAGACATACGCATTTCTTTCCTGACATTTGTTGAAATGTGTTGCCATTTGCTGACACCGTGCCAATCAATCCATACCAATCCCAACCACCAAGTTCTAAGAAACACTTTATGTTCCCTCCGGTTTCAGCGTCTCGCCCTCCCCCGGGGTCCGCATCTACTATGTCGTTGTGCCGAGGTGAGAAAGCTTTGAAAACCTCCTGCACCACAAGTTCTCTTGACGCGGCAAGTTGGCTCCTCCCTAAGGATCATGAACCAAATTTCAAAACATGCACGCCCATCATATCCACCCGAAAATGAGTGGGGCCGCGACAGGGGGTTGGACATGTTTCGACTCGTCAAATGCACCAGCCATGACCGCCCTGGCTCCTCCCCTTTGTCACCGGGGCATTGACAATTGTTACCCATGTCCACCTCACCAGCCTGAGAAAATGGCAAATTAAGGACGTCACGTCACAACGTGATGCAGTTTTCCCACATGTTTCAACACCCCGGGCCTTCGCGCGAGGGCGAAATTCTGTGGTGAAAACGTTGGAGCTGAAATGGCCAGGCAGAAATTCCCGGGTGCCCACTGGCAGCAGTTGAACGACCGTTCCCCCAATGATTTTGCTGGGCAAAAAGATGCAAAAAGATGCACAAAATCGCTGGATGCTGAGTGCTCCCAACGCCAAAGCTTCGAAAAGACTTTCGCTCTCCTCACAACGCGAGAACCCCAAATGAAAGTATGATCTCGATCTCCAAGCACAAATGAATATAATTACATAATCAATAGTATTCTATGGTAACCGGTGCATATACACACATTCACACTCAGGCACATGTTTAGACCATACACACACACACACATATATATATATGATCAATGATTTGATCAATCAAATTCTTTACGCATATTTGAGGGAAAAAACCTTATACTATATATATATAAAGAAACCTTGTGTAATTCTGTAGGTTCTCTCTCCATCTCTCTCATGTAATGAATGTACAATATCTCCACCTGTGTATCATGTGATGTTATGCATATGGGTTGTCGGGCACCTCTGAACCTGCTGATTATGCACAATCATCATGTTCATTCATTGTCCCCATTAATTAAAATTGCACTTTGGTTGCAATTTGGGGGTGTGCAGTATATGCAGCATACCAAAATTTCAGAAACGCAATCGGTCTCCTTAGATACCTCCAACTGAACGATCCTCTGTCGCGCCTGGAAGGATGAGGCTAGAACAACCTTCAAGTCAGAAGTTCGGCTGGTTTCCGAACTAATTTCCATCCAAATTCAAACATCGAAATGTTTTTTTTCGCGAATGAAAGCCATGCCCAGTCCCGCTGTTGGAAGTTCGCACCTTTGGCAGACATCTTTCCATCTGTATTTGATGATCCCAATTACAAATGAATTACACCTAAAACGTATCTGTTGGAGATGTTTGAGTGGAATTGACACATCCTATTCCACTAGGTCTGGTCTTAAAATAGGGCATGCCCAAAATTGATGATTATCATCATGTTCTCGCATCCAGCTTTTATTTTAGGAGTATCATGGAGATTCATGGAGTATCCATTTTTTCCGACCAACCCAACTGAAATATGTTTTGTATTCTTTTTCCATCTTTGCTATGGCCTTTTTCAGTTCGGAGCACAATCGGTTGATCTCCTCTTTCAGTTTCATCGTATATCCTCAGCACGGCTAGGGCTGGAACACCTCAACCGCCAACGGCTCACGAATTCATGATCATCCCCAAACAATTTATGATGTTCACCCATGGGCATTTTAAGGCACCATGGCTTATCCGTGTCTATACCATACTTATGTCATTCGTTCATTCCACACAAATTGCTGTTCATGCCCCCCAAATATGCTCTTTTTGCGTCTTTCACCCTTCCCTAAACGGGTTTGAGAGCAGTAGGAAATGCATGGAAACCGACCACCATTCAGGCATGCCATGTTTTGCACCTTTCAAGCTCAGCATCAGAAGTCCATGCCTTGTGTATGGCTCCCTTTAAAACTCCTCCGGTTTTTGCTTTATTCAGGCATGCTTTGGCCTATGTGCAAATTGGATCAGGTTGATCAAATTGGTTTAGCGGTTTAGCAACAATGGCCACATTTCCTTTGGCCATATCTTTATTGGTTGATCCACGTTGACCCCTAGGCCCTAGACATGAATCAACTTGCCAAGTTGGGCCGTTGAAAAAGCGGCCCCGAATTCAGCTGTCATCACTGGCTTCTTCCAGGCTGCTGTCACTCCGCATTTCGCTGAAGGAGAAAAAACCCATCGCTGAACGCATCCAGACACAGGCCCCTGTTAAGACCACGAGACCACAGCAGCTCCAAGAGAAGGAAGCCCACCAAAGCTCTGGATACTTCACCTGGGTAAATGAGGACCATAGTTACCCGATAGCTACCCTTTTTTTGCCGCAAGTGTATAGGGAAAATGGTGATGAACCACAATGATGTCCATGATTAATCATTGACATTCGATGTATTTGTCGGCTAGAAATTTTCAGACCAACCACCTCGGAGGAGAAGAACATGGAACACAACCACGAGATCAACGAAGCCATGTAGAGGATGCGAATGAGACGGAAGTGGATGGTCAATCGCTCAGCCAGCACGCACTTCAAGCCATCAGAGAGCTCCTCAATGGAAAAGAAGAGCTCACAGGAAATCATCAGAGCAATGCTTCCCAACACCAGGGTAGTGACTGCAAAGCCAAAGTACGCGAAATTGGCGGCAGGGTCATGCAGATTGACGCCGGAGAAGAGAACCTCATAAAAGACGTTCCCCACCTGAAAAGCTGTGGAGGATGATCCCAATTTGGCATGAGCCAACATTTGTCTCACCTTGCAGAGGCTAGGGCCCTGGGACCCCATGGCCCCTTCGCCCTCCTTGGGCGCCTCGTTGAGTCTGGAGGCTTCCAGGCGGATGGTGTGCCGCAACCTCCACAGACTTAGCAGCCCCAGGAGGCCACCAATGAGTTGGAGGATGCCATACTTCCAGCCCAGGCGCCCTTGTTCCGACAGCGGGGAGCCATAGTCCCACAACTTGATGTAACCCATGACCTCAGGGGAGGATGGGAAACAAACACCTGGACGATCCACTGGACACCAACGGTTTCATGGAAAAATTTCTGTTGCAACATGATTGCTATAATTCAATATTCTTATGCCACCGCGTTCTTTCGCAATCTCATTCTCATGCAGCTTTTTGTATCACCATGTATCACCTGGGGATAGCCTCTTGTTCCCAACAGATTCCTACAGCGAAACCCAGGCATTACCAGGCCGTATCCGCACCGTAAAGGCCATCATGAACATTGCCAGGCACAGCGCATAGCTCCTGCGCGCATAGATCAGGGTCTCTCCAAGCATTGCGGCAAAGCCTTCCTTGGCCTTGGGACTGAGGCGTGCCAGATTGAAGTCGATGATGGCACTGGTGAAGGTGAGGTACAGGGCGGAACAGAAACTGGCTGCCATGCCTGAAGCCCAGAAAGAAATTAAAAAAGAACACATTGGCAGGTGAAATGATCTCAGGTGGCCAACTTCAAATCAACTGGTTGAGCGTATGATTATCTGTGGATGAGTGAATAATAATGAATAATATGTCGAATTAATTCAAGTTATGTCAATATATTTTAAGGATCATCAGTTAGTGTGGGACAAACATCAATGTTCATCCATTTTCATCCATTTTCGGCCATGTCATCCATTTACCAGCTGTTTGCTCAACCTGGTTTCGACATGTTTCGACGACCCATCCCAGCAATAACCCCAGCCTACCACATAGGTGGGCCCCAAGACAGCCCCAGAGCGGAATAGGAAGCTGATGCCGTTGTATGCGAAGCCACCGAACATCATAGAGGGCCCTGCGGAACTGATGTCCCCCACTACTGTGGATGGTCGCGAAATCCTACATCTGTTGGTAGCTATTGGTAACCATGAAACATGAAACACTGTAAATTATGGGCTTATAAGGAGATAACCATGGATAAACCATCTACTGTTGTTCTATTTGAGTTCCACTATATTGTCATGACATGTGATGGCCCCTACAGTATTGAAGCAATAGTTGCAGCTCCACATTGATAAATTGATATGATATGTTCACATGCACAAAAACAAAAAACATATGACATCATATGATACTGTGTGCCTGCAAGTACCAACATCTATTAATCCCTCTTTGTCTCTTTGTCTCTCTCTCTCTCTCTGTTCAGCCCAAAACAGCCGGGATTGTGCATGTGCATCTGCCCTAAAAATAGTATTGCCCATAATATTTACTACTAGAAAGGCAACATCAACAAACAACTTTGGCCCTCCTGTAATGGCATCCAACTTCCCCTGCAACACTGCCACACATGGCCCTGGCGGAACTCTGATGGAGCTGCTCGAGTTGTTTGCCCGGCTGCTGGCCACATGTTGCATGCCCCAAATCTTCCTTAGATTTGTGTTTCAAGGGTGCCAGAGATCTTGGCCTAAGATAAAACATGATAAAACCAGGGATCTTCGCCGAAAAAAACGGCGCCGAAAGCGTCCCTCCACAGTTTGAAAACGTCAAAAAACGTAGCTCCAAATGCTCAGATTGGTCAACCATGGTCAATCAACTTTCCTGGTAGGCCGGGTGGTCATCCCCGCTGCCGTTGCGGCCAGGCCGCTGCAACTGGCGTGCCAGCACCACCAACAGCATGGAGCTGGCAATGAAGCCCTCAGGACGAGGAGGCAACATCTTGGCGATGCCCAGCAGGCCGAAGGCTAGGACAAAGGAGACCAAACCTCAAAGGCGCCCAAAGGCCTTTCGAAAAATGCAGGCATGTTTTACAAGAATCTTCATGATTTCAGTATGTTATTCCCCACCTGCCAGCAGTGGGTTGTTAGATTTTATGTCAGTTGCTTCCTCCTCGTCCTCCTCGTCCTCGTCCTCCTCCTTCTCCTCCCTCTTCTCGTCCTCCTTCTCCTCCTCCTCCTATCCTCTCTTCTCCTCTCCTCTCCTCGTCTCCTCTCCTCGTCTCCTCTCCTCCTGCTCCCTGCCGGACTTCAACCACGACCATCCACGCCCAGTGTGCCCTGCCGGACCTCAACCACGACCATC
>Ga0126342_10022093_pt1 | contig 10549 bp, 8 predicted proteins | sample Cyp1metagenome_FD_92528 | JGI IMG/M metagenome (GOLD analysis project Ga0126342, IMG submission 92528) | Coral microbial communities from Lord Howe Island, Old Settlement Bay, Australia - Cyphastrea 1 metagenome | ecosystem: Host-associated > Invertebrates > Cnidaria > Coral ...
AGGCTGACGGCCAGGCTTGGTGGAAGCTGCCGCGCACACTTAAAGCCCGCGCGGAAAAGTTCCACACCTGCGGTGGTCCCAGGCGCCGCCCCGGCCTTGGCGAAGGCCGGGGTCGGCGGATTTTTGTAACTATTTATGTTGGGTTGCTTCAATTCGAATGAAACGATATGTTCAAGCAGCGAGCAGACAAACATGGGGGATTCACCGGCAAATGTCGGGGCAATATGGCTATGATATGATTGATATGGTCTCCCCACAGAAAATCCCTGGATTTCATCAAAGAATCAATATCAACATAGGGAAATTCAATTGGTATGCTGAAATCTTCCCTCAAATGATTAGATTCACCATCCCTCAAATTCACAGAACCTGCCACATGACATGGGGGAGTGGAAGACTACATTCCTCTAGTCAAGGACGCCACATGTGATTCTCATCGTCAAGGTTTTATGTAATTGGATGATACATCATGATACATCAATATCAATCCAGCTTATGAGAAGCAAAACATCTTAGCGCTATATTTCATATAACTCTCTTGAAAATGAGGAAACTGTTTTTTACAAAAATGACACATCCATAGAAATCCATAGAACTTCACCAATTCATATAAAGATCTTAAAGATCAGCTATATTTTTCGAATTTCCCATAGGTTTTTTGTATTGGATATATTACTAGTAACTATGGATATATCCCTTAGCTATGGTTTTTGGGTTATATATATATATACACCATATATTAGCTATATATTCTATATAACATATGGTATATAAAATATGATATATTAGAAATATATTAGCTATGGTTATATATATTAGCTATACCATATATTCTATACCATAGCTATTGGTTTCCCATCGGCATTTCCCATCGATCGCCCCATGAATTCGCCTAGGTCTCTGGCCACTCCCAGCGCGGTCTTCGGGGAGATTTTGCGGCAGGCGACTGATGGGGATATAGTCGGGTAGAATGGGAATATCCAGGATATACAATGAGAAATCGTGGAATATCCCAGCATTATATATATATATGTAAAATCTAGTTTGATATGATATTTAATATAATATAATATAATATAATATAATATATATAATATAGTGTAATGTATCAAATAATAGAGAATATCATATTTAATATAATATAATTTTTCATATATAATATAATATAATATTTTATATAGTATAATATATAATATTATAACATAGTATATAATATAATAACATAATATTTAATATAATAACATCATATATAATATAATTTAATTTAATTCAATAAAATAAGATAAATATTATATATATATGTATACACTATACTATAAATGGGAACGGGGTAGAATGGGGATCAATCCATGGCCAACTGCATCATCCCATTGGAAATGGCTGGATTAAGTCCGAAAAAAATGAGACAAACCTGTACATCTCCAAAGTTTGGGCTGTATGATGTTATTTACACACTATCCCATTATCAAAAAAAACAATTTAAGTCACCATATTTTGGAACAAAACCCAAATGGTTCACCCCATGCTTCTTTCACATCGTACCCCCTTCGGGAAAGGATGATGTGTTGCGACTCTCGCTAAGGCCAAATTCCGCACTGACATCTCCATAACGTGTTGGTTATATATATAGATATATATATATATATATAGATATATATATATATAGATAGATATATACATTGTACATATATATATATGAATATTTATGTATGTGTCTATGATATAGATATCATAGGGAAGCCATGGATTTCCAATGGATTTTCCGCAGGTGGCTTCGGACAAACCCTCGAAGTCGCGAGAGTCAACAGAAGCAGAGGCGGCCAACATCACTTCCGGCGGTGACAGAGGGGGCTTCAACGACTTTTTGGACGGCAGATAGGGATTTAATAGGGATTGAATAGGGATTTATATATAACCATTATAAATGGTCTATCATAACTGGTTGGATTGGATTGGTTTAAGGGAAAATTTACAGGACACCATAGATTTTCCCATTAAATATGGGGTTTTCCTGTAGATTTTCCCTTAAATTAAATCCATTGATTATAAATATATCCAAATACTGGTTGGTGGTTTCAAAGATTTGTTATTTTCCATAACATATGGGATGTCATCCCATTGACTTTCATATTTTTCAGAGGGGTGAAAACCACCAACCAGAATATGATGACATGGGATAGTGTTAATGAGTAATGTTTGATAAGTATGATTCATGTGTTCAATGTGTTTCGGTTTTCAATATTTTTTGTTTAGGAAACCAGGAAACCTAACTTGGTGAATGGTTGGAATACTTTGATGTTCAATGATGTTTGGCCGTATAGATGGAGAAATGGTTTGGATATCTCACTTAAGATGTTTTTGGGGTGGTATCAAAGATTAGCTATGAGAAGGTGAGTGGATGTGAACCGGATACTGCAGCAGCGAAAATGATAATATCATGATTGGCTACACTGTACAAGAGACATTGGCGATCACCCAGCATAGGCATTTCAAAAAGCAAGAATAGGTTCATCACCACTCTTCACAAAGCCGTACTTATTAGAAGGGTACCTGGGATTCTTCTTAATTTCTTTTGAGCCGTAGCAGCCGACAGTGGAGTAGGTGAAGGTGAACTGTTTCAAGAAACTCCCGAGGTTCGTGGCTGCCCGGTAGCCCCCTCCTTGGTTGATGACTCTAACTTGGGGATTGTGGTACTAGTACGACCCTTTATATTAGAGTATAAATATATATATATACTGTAAAAATTAGCATCATCTGTGAACTTGGAACCCCTACCCAGATGGCAAGGATAGTGAAAAATGGAATGAGAACCTTCGGGTTTTGAGAACTGCTTGTATCCTGGTTGATGGTTTCAATCCTTCTTGTATTCATCATTTGCAGGTCCGGGATTTGGTCCGGAAAGCCTTCACGCTCAACAAGCCGCCGGCGCGTCTGGCGTGGTTGGCAAAAGAGTCGTGGATGCCTTTGGTGCTGTTTGCTTGTTTGCTTGCTTGCTTGCTTGCTTGCTTGTTTGTTTGTTTGTTTGTTTGTGCAAACTTGTTTGGAACATTCAGAACAGCAAATTAGGCAGTTTGGGCAAAATCATCTACTTGCAAAATGTTAAGTGCTGGAGGCAGCCAAGCAAAACTGTCTAGAATAGTTCATTTGCATGCAAAGTCATGTGTTTGATATATAGTGTCTTTATATATAAACAAGAAACTGCCAACATATTCAGAAGCGCACTTAAACCACATTTCAGAAATAGCCGCCTGAAGTAGTCGTGTGTTGGTTTATGTTACTCCATCTTAACTAGCTAGTGGAATTAGTGGGATGACATGTACGGCATAAACCCGACAACAGGTCACCATCCTCTTGATCGACGAAGTGGATGCTCTTCTGACTAAGGCCATCGGCTGGGCGTGAAATGGTTGGTAAATGGTTGCTAAACAGTTGGTACTTGGCTTGAAGAATAGCTGGCAAAACCTGAGAGATGTTTCAGATATGCCTTAATGCCAAAACAAATTAACAAATAACTATATGTATAAAGGTCGGGTATCATTCCAGTACTCATTCCAGGGATCCATTGGTTTTTGGTCTTTTTTTGCCTTGTCCCGAGGGGAACCCATTGCATTTGAAGTAGCAGCAGCCACGGCCCCATTGGTTATTGCTGCGCAGGCGCAATCAGTACTCTACCAGATTTTTGACCTCGTCTCTCACCCCTCAGCGCGCTTGGCGGTGGTGGTCTGGCGGCCCAAGCGCGGGTGAAGAGGGAAACGATTAAGCGCTGAGTGACTGGTGAGTAGTTGGTGATGGTTGGTAGCTGTTATTGATCTTCTGTTCAGCAAAAAAGTGATTTGGAGATATTTAGAGTTGTGCCAACATGGCATGTTGTGTTGGCTCATGATCATCGACTACTTGAGAGTGTAATCAAGTGATTGAAATGTTGAAACAACTTTGAGCATAGTTCTGAGTGGAATTATCAGGAACAACTTTGAACATGCAATTTTCAATGTTTGATACATCCATTTTTTGGGCAACATCCATTGAAAGAATATGGCACAATCGCCACTGAGGCAATTGCGAATACCATGGATTTGCCAGAGCGATTGCTGCCACGAGTGGCCAGGACGGGTCCACGCTGTTAGTGCAGGTGTGTCACTAAGATAGCTATGGAAGCCATGGAAGCCATGGAACCCATGTAGTTTAATCGTTTACGCTTAAAAGTGCTGATGTTCAGAAAGGTATAAATTGAAAAGGATGGTCGAAAGTTCCCGTGCCAATGATGATATTTTAATCTATTTTGTTTGGTGTGCTGTGTTTCCTTAGTTGGTTGGCATAACCAGTGTAAACGGCTCAGTGGATTCAATTTGAACTTTGCCGTTCTAGTGCGTAATTATTAATTGCCTTCGGCAAGCCCCCGGCCATAAGCTTCTGCGTGTAAAAGCTTCTGTGTGTAAAAGCTTTAGTGTGTCAAAGCTTTTGTGTGTAAAAGTTTCTGTGTGTAAAAGCTTCTGTGTGCAAAAGTGTCTGTGAGTAAAAGCTTTTGAGTGTAAAAGCTTCTGTGTGCAAAAGCTTCTGTGTGTAAAAGCCTCTGTGTGTAAAAGCTTCTGTGTGTAAAAGTGTCTGTGAGTAAAAGCTTTTGAGTGTAAAAGCTTCTGTGTGCAAAAGCTTCTGTGTGTAAAAGCCTCTGTGTGTAAAAGCTTCTGTGTGTAAAGGTGTCTGTGTGTAAAAAGTTCCATGTGTAGCAGCTTGGGTGTGTAAAAGCATCTGTTTGTAAAAGCTTCTGTGTGTAAAAAACACCGAAAATCCTTCAGTCTGCTGAGGGAAAGTTTTTTTGCCGGAATCCGGGAAAGCCTCTGTGTGTAAAAGCTTTTGTGTGTAAAAGCTTCTGTGTGTAAAAGCTCCTGTGTGTAAAAGTACTAGTAGTAGTAGTAGTAGCAGTAGTAGTAGTAGCAGCAGCAATAGTAGTAGTAGTAGTAGTGGTAGTAGCAGTAGTAGCAGAAGTAGTGGTACTATTACTACTACTAGTACTAGTACCTAGTACATAGTACTAGTACATGTATGTAGTCGGAGGGGGGGTGTGACTTTGATTCAGACGAAGCAAAAACGCGCGGCAAGAGAACAAAGGAACAAGTACAAGCCAATTTCAGAAACAAGTACAAACCAAGAACAGAAACAAGAACAACACCTTCCAATCAGACACGCCGGCAGGCCGGCGGATTGGTAAAGGCATCCTGACATTGAATGGTTGCGTGTTAGCTGACTGAATCGATCTAGGATAGAGTGGGTGGAAAATATGGAAAACAACTGAAATCAATCCTTTCTGACCTGTAGGGCTTCCTGTACTATCATTCCTATTTCGATCGATTTGGTGACACTGATGCAAACAATCCTTTCACACCTTGGCTTGCTTCTCTTGCACCGAGCAAGCACAAGCTTTCTTGCAGTCGCATTGGTGTTCGACGTGTGAGCTTCAATGCTTACAGCCGAGATCAACTGAAAGAAATTCTGGCCCGGAACTGAGATTTGGATTCCTCAGCTGGGTTTGATGTACATTGGGCGGTGATGATTTCAAATTTCAGGTTGTTTCATGTTGTTTCTACTTCCCAAGCCTACTTCACAACAGGATCCCCATTGACTCATGGGGACCAAGGCTGGCCCCAGACCAGTCCAGGATGACATTTGTCGCAGGTCAAGAGACTGAGAGCTCAACAAGCACTGGATGCTTTCCAGGACAAGGACCTTCTCTCAGCACAGTTGTTTTTCTTGGGGGTTGTAGGATACATACCTCAAAAACCGCTAAATCAATGGATTGGGATAAGGCTTAAACGGGATGTGGAAAAACGGTTTTTATTAACGTGTTGAAATCCGTTGTTCATCTTTTTCCCCCATCATTTTTTGTTGAGGGTTTCCTATAAAAAAAATCATTCAAACCGAGTCTGAGATTGAAGTGAGTGTGAGTTGTCCAGGAAAGAAGGGTATAGGCATAGGGTGGACCACATCTCTTCACGGAATTGGGAACATCAACTTGTGGATTCTGTGTGGATCAACGACTTTCGGACTGCGACCAATGCAATTTATGTTGCAACCGCAACTCCAACCTATAGGCTTCAGTAAACAAAACGCCTCAACTTGCTGATTTCCCTCTGGTGATTTAACAGTTTGCTATGGAAAATGTATGAACATGTCCCATTTATAGATGGTTTTATGATGATCCAACAGTATGATCCACCTATGAAAAATGGTGGTTTTCCGCTGCAGAGTCCCTCAACCAGCCGTGGCCGGGCGAAGCCGCCGAGGCGCTGACCATTTGTGCTGCCCGCGTGGCAGCTGATGGAGGGGATGCAAGGAAAGCCTTGCAGGAGCGCGGGGCTGGACTTGGCTCTGGACCTGAAAATGGGGCATGTTTTATCCCAATCAACCCATCATAATAGTAATATGTAATTAATTAGGAATTAATAATGATAAAACTTACATATTTTGACGGTTTATATACCACACATGTATATGGATGTATATGGTAAATTTGGGGATAGGTTCCTATTGTTTTACTCACAGTAGTGGGGATTTCATAGGATATGTTGGGAATAGATTACCAAAAAAAATATCGTTGGTTGTTGGAATATGGCCTCCCAATTTATGGCCATGAAAAAAAAACGAACATGGTGATCCACCGTCGAAAAAACCGCAGGCGGTTCCACATGGTTCCACATGGTGGGATCACAAGTAGCTGAGAATCATGCAACGAACAGGACGTTTAGGGTTTGTGCCACGACCTAGATCCACAGTGTCACAGGCTTTCCTCCACTTGTTTGCACAAGAACTACAAGTATGGGAATTATACTCTGATACTCCTGAACGCTTTCAACCATATCGTCCAAAGCAAATGCTAAGTCCTATGTAGCTTGTGTTTTTCTATGCGTGGATGATCTGCGATGGCAAACTTTATAATTTAATATGTCCATGGTGTTCCTTGCAGCCCTGAAAATGCCTCCCGGTGCACAGTTTTACGCAGGTTTGCCGCCGCGCGATAGAGGCCACTTCCCCGAATGCGATTCGACCAGGGAAACAGCAGTACTTCCATCGAGGGTGGATACGTCAAATCATGGCCATCGTTGCGGGAAAATGATGTTAAGCATCACCATGGGACTTTTGAGGGACTCTTTCTTTAGTCAAAACCACATGGAGACATCTAAACTGACGGATGTTTTTTTAGCATCAAGTGACACCACTGAGGAGATTTTCCATGGATCAGGATCTTTTGCCAACACACGAACGGAAAGATGAGGCTGCTAGGAAAGATGTGGCCATAGTCAAGAAACAGGCCTTAGTTATCTGGGGATGGATCAGTTTACTCGCAGGACCATCTTTGGATGATCATGCTTTTCTTGGCGCTTACCGGGCTGGTAGGTTTGCGATTTGATCCACACATTGCCAAAAACGGTCACAAGTTACCCAGCTGGAACATCAGCCTAAGTTTTTGATAACGCAGCATATCTGAAGTTATCCCATGTCATCCCTGTATCACTGGGGTGTATATGTACATTTTTATGTATATATATATATATGAATGACTATATTATCCTTTTGCTGAGAGGGAGCAAAGCAAAAGAGCTACTAAGAGTTTCCCAACCAAATTGTAGTGTGTATATATATATATGCACAGAGATAGATGTAGGAAAATATTCCAGTCACCATCCATTTTCATCCACTGGATCCTCCAGTGACTCCAGGCGTGTTTGTCGAAGGGTCTGGGGCAAGTCAGGGGCCCTGGCACCAAAAGTACCCTCTGGTAAACTAACATAACTATGGAAAATCACCATTTTTAATGGGTAAATCCACTATAAATGGCCATTTTCAATAGCAAACTGTTAAATTACCAGAGGGTAGGCTTTTTCCGGTAGAACTGGGCTTTTGGCCAAACTTGATGGGGGTATTTTAGTCGGATGTCTCCAACAATAATGAACCAGTGAGCTGTTTCAGCCAGGGAGGTTGACCATTTTTGTAGCCAAGTAAGGCCAGTCGTATCACCAAAAAAGGGGGGTCCCCGCTGAATCAGCCAGGGATCATGACATTCGTCTACCGTCGACATTCAGTGGAATTGAAGCTACCAAGCAGTGCTAACCAGTCGGAATGCTGTCCTAATTTTGTTCGGTGATCTTATGTTCTCCTCTTCTTTCCAGGATGCTTTCCCTTAATGACCAGGAACACCGGCTTCGCTGGAAGATTCCAAACAGTGCGTCACTGTTTGTCGTTCATCTACAAAGGATATCAGTGCCTTTTGCGGAATGGGTGTCCCTTTAGATCGCCGGAACAAGAATCAGTTCAACTGTATGTTTCATCCCAGAAGAACTCCATATATTGAAAAGGAATGGTTGAATCGATTTCATCCTACATAGATGTACAGTATCTACAGACATCTACAGACTACATATCTTTCATTACCTTGTAGATCCATCGGCAAAGACCCCAGTTCTGAAATCTGAGGTGAGCTTCGAGGAAATGACAGGGGCCCAGGTCCGGCTGTGGCCAGCTGCAAGTTTCAGGTTAGTGAAATATGACATTTCCCCAGAATGATATGATATGTCATGACAAATATCGTACCTATCATAGGAGATATATACATATATAGCTATGTCATGATATGATGACAATGAATATGATGATGATCATACTTACCATGATAACCTTGTATATAATATATATATATATATATTAATACCAACCATGATAAAATCATAGATGATAGATGTGAATGACGAATAACTGTATGACGAATGACGGAGTGTCTGTTGTCGTCATGGTGCCCAGATGCTCCCTGCATGGCGCTCGTTGGCCCAGATGGATACAACGTGACGACTAGTAGCTGTGATGTTACCTCCATATGATCGATTGTACGTAATTATATTTAATACTATTAAAGCAGTATATATATATACAGATAGTCATCCTTGAGAAAATAGAATATGTATATATGTGATGTGTTCTTTTTTCCTAAAAAGAAAACACAGGGGAACAATATGACATATTATATACTGAACTTGACTAACGGTTTGGAATCTGCTTGAGCATTCTATGTTCTAGTTGCTTCAGGACCATTAGTTATATTGCATATAGATGTTCCATTCAAAAACCTCGGGGATGAGCAAGATGACAATGGCACAATGGTCTCAAGGATTCCAAAGAGTTGGATCATCCGAACTTCACCTCTTGTTTTCGTTGAAGCACCATATTAGTTGCCTCGATAAATCATCATTTTGCTTGGGGAATTTCCCGTTTCTTATGGTTTTAAATCATCAAAGGACGCGTGTTTTCACGTCCTAAAAACGTGGTGTATCATCAGCATTTTCCTCCTCGCAGGCCGATTTGTTGCAGCTGAATCCAGCCGCCATGGCCATCACGGGACTTCCTTTAAAGGTGGGGTGGACCGCCGTGGCCAACCAGAAAACCATAGGAAAATGGTGACTTAATGAGAGTTTATGGTGGTTTAATGGGATTTTTCATGGGATTTACCCTCTGGTAAACGTTTACAGAAAGCGAACTGGAAAGATCCACCATTTTCTAGCTGGGTAAATCCACTATTTCGACTGGGCCATTTTCAGTAGCAAACTGTTAGTCATTACCAGAGGGTTTTTTTTTTCACGACCCCTTGGCCTGTTCTCCCAAGCCCTGTTCCCACCGTTCTCCAATGGAAAATGGATTGGGAGAACCATCCCATAGCCGAAGATTTCAGGTGAATTATTTTACTTGGATCGTCCCACTTTGACATGGTCCAGTTGGATTGTTTATATACCCAGACCTTGGGGAATAGGAACTTAAATACAGCCCGAGCGCTGGTTAAGGATTCGAGAGCTTGAGGCCCAGGGTCCCTCAAATTCTTATTTTTAAATGCAGGCAAATTTACACCACAACACGCCGAGGGTCCCTCAAATTCTTAGGGCATTCTTAGTTATGAATTCAATGCATCTGCACAGTATGGAGCGGGCTTAAACGAGGTAACGAGGTGGAGTTGGCAGATTTGACAAGAGGCATGCGAAAAAAAAAATAGAGCCTGAAAAATTATTTTTTGCAAAGCCGGGCTTGTCTGAGTTTCATGAGAGCAGTGCGGAAAAAAACAATTCTTTAGAGCCTGAAAAAATGTTTTGTTTGCAAAGCCAGACTTGTCTGAATTTCATAAGGCCAGTGTGCAAAAAAAAAATAGAGCCTGGAAAATTGTTTTTTTGCAAAGGTGAGCTTCTCTGAGTCTCATTAGAGCAGTGCGGAAAAACAATTCTTTAGAGTTTTCTTTAATGCAAAGCCAGGCTTGTCTGAATTTCATAAGGTTAGTGGGCAAAAAACAATTTTTAAGAGCCTGATTTTTTTTTGCAAAGGTGAGCTTCTCTGAGTTTCATTAGAGCAGTGTGGAAAAAACAATTTTTTAGAGCCTGAAAAGTTGTGTTTTGCAAAGCCGGGCTTCTTTGAGTTTCAAAGAATAGCGCGAAAAAGACAATGAGAGCCTGAAAAGTTGTTTTTTTTGGAAAGCCGGGCGTCTCTGAGTGTCATAAGAGCAGTGCGAAAAAAAAATAGAGCC
>Ga0126342_10022094_pt1 | contig 10549 bp, 10 predicted proteins | sample Cyp1metagenome_FD_92528 | JGI IMG/M metagenome (GOLD analysis project Ga0126342, IMG submission 92528) | Coral microbial communities from Lord Howe Island, Old Settlement Bay, Australia - Cyphastrea 1 metagenome | ecosystem: Host-associated > Invertebrates > Cnidaria > Coral ...
CTTGCTTCTTCTTTCATGTTTTCTTGCTTCTTGCCCTTGCTGCTTGTAATGACTTCTTGGCCCTTGCTGCTGGTAATTCCTCCTCTGACGCGCTCCCCCTGCTGTCGGCAGGGGTCGGCGGATCAATGGTTTTCCTATAAAAATTGCCATATTCGTAAATCAACCATTTCCAGACCAACGCCGCGCGGGAAAACGTGGGATTCTTGAGGTGCCCTTCTTGCGACTGATGAAGGCACCCCAGGAACGGAAGAGGCCCTTGGGATGGCTAAAGGATGTTGAAGCATACTATTTCAATGGTTATAGATTATGAATGTATAATATATATATATGATATAAATAACTATAAATAATTATGTCTATGTTTAGTTAAGTACTATATTTTTATATTGCTTGAATACAGACATTAGTAGATGATCTTAGATGCATATGATGAGGCTCATCCTTGCGGTATCTGGCGACGCAACGCGTGGCACAGGCTCGGCCTTCAAGACCGTCAGACTGCTGTCTTCGTGCTGCCGGGTGGAGGCCCAGTGGTGAATCCAACAGCTTGGGATACCCAAAGTCCCTGCCTGTGATGGATACCCTCTGGTAATTTAACAAAAAACTATTGAACATGACCATTTATAGTGGATTTTCCCATTAAAAATGGTGATTTTCCATAGCTATGTTAAATTACCAGAGGGTATCATACTATATCATCATGTTTCGGTGACGGTAGACAACCGTTCTGGTTTCTGTGTACAGTACTGTGTACACCTCAAGCCACAAATCTCTACGTTTTCCCTCGAAAGAACATCCCAAATGGCCACCTGCAGGCGCAGATCTGAGCGACTGGCAAGAAAGGTGTGGTGGCCCTGTTGGACCCACATCCGAATAGTTACACGATAGATCATCAGAGACACATTGGGTCACATGGGTATGGCGGGTATCGGATGGTAATGGTCAAAATGATCACCCTAAAAAGTGGAATCAGACTACTTCAAATGGATGGTTTTGAGATGTCTTGAGATGTTTTGATACTGAAACTGACTCACTTTTTTCGTGAATCCATTGGGGCCCCTCAGGCCCTCAGTACCCCAACCTGACCCATAGCCAGCTTGGTTTATGTAGGTGGGGAGATCCTGGCATTGACCACCAGTTTCCCAAGCAGTGGCTGGATGAGGCAGGATTTTTAGTCCTGGATAGGCCTAAGATAGCATGGAAACGCTCGCAGAATTTTCACGGATGCAGATAGGTGGGGGAATGTTTGTACTTTTGGAGAATGGGTGGCAGAAATTGATGGGTGTTGTGGGCTAAATTTGCCGCTGCAAAGTTGCAAAGCATAGCAGACTTGGAGAAAACCCACCACGAGTGCCTGTAGCAGCTGTAGCAGCTGAAGCAAGGCTTTCTGTATGCAGGTGATAAACATTGACCCTGACATTACATGAGAGATTTGAAAGACCGAATCTCTGCAGATTGGAGATCCTGTGAAGACGGAGACCGGCCCAGAGCCCCAGGGGGGGAACTCTCCGGCGCCGAGTGAAAAGCTTACAACTCACCAGGCAATCCTTTTTTTGGTGGTTTGAAAAAACAGCTCTTGTCGCAATCTTTGCTGGACACTTTTGGCCCAAGACCAAGTGCTTCTTGTCCCAACATCGGATTTCATCTTGCAATGGTTGCTGCAGGCCCAAATCGGACTGTGCTTCTCCGAAGCGATGGCCGTGCTGTGTATTGCGGGGAACCACCTGCACACGGTGCTGCTCCGAAGCGATGGTCAGGCTCTTGCCTCTGGGTACAACAAGGACAATGCGAAATTCCACCATTGGATGCTGGACAGTTCTACACCCAAGTTTCTGCGGGCCACAACCATACAGTTGTTCTTCGAAGTGATGGTGTTGCGGTGGCTTGTGGACACAATCTGTCGAGCAGTGCAACATTCCGCCTTTGGAACACGGCATGACCTACACACAAATTGCAGCGGGTGGGCATCACACAGTGCTTCTTCGTAGTGATGGCCATGCCGTAGCTTGCGGATTGAGTAGCAATGGACTATGCAACATCCCGCCTTTGGTTGATGAAAGGTCAACATCATACATCTAGGTATCTGGAGGCTGGAATCATAGCGTCCTTCTCCGAAGTGATGGGATTGCTGTCGCCGAAGCAATCCGCGTCGCCAATGCAATATCCCGCCTTTGGACGAGGGACAGACTTATACCCAGGTTTCTGCAGGTTGGGAATATACAGTGCTTCTCCGGAATGATGGCATTGGTGTGGCTTGTGGTCTGAATGATGGACAGTGCGTTGCATACCCATTTTGGATGCTGGAATCTCTTACATCCAGGTCTCAGGCCAAGGCCAGACAGTGCTTCTCCGAAGCGATGGCAATGCTTCCACTTGTGGACGGAGTACTACAGGACAGTATATTCCGAGTCTCCGCAACAACTGCTGATATATTTGTGATAGATCCATACCAGTCAATGCAACTGTGCGCGTTTTGCAATTAGATTTTATTTTTCACCATGATGACGATGATGTACTTAGCCTGACATGTTCGAGTTTGTCAGGGCATGAAGTTCTGAGTTTTTTTTGGGTAAGAGGGGCTGACCTGGCTTTGGATACTCATCTGAAAATGGCCCATAAATCCCATAAGCTGGATGGCAACCTCCACAGTCTTCGGATGGTTTTGCCGGAGAATTAGCTTGGCTTCAAGCTACCGAGCAAATCGCTTGGCCAGTGGGGAAAACATATCCATAATTGCGTTTGGGGGTTGAGCAGTTTCGCAAATACAAGCAGCTTCATAACTTTAAGGGGTTATCCTACCCAAACTATTTGGATATATATAATTATATATATATATATATACTGGACTAATTACGATTATATAATTCGCTTTTGCAATCCCCATTTCGCCAACCACTATTTTGAATTATTTTGAGATATTCCGGGCACGGTTCCAAAGGTTTTTGACATTGCGTGCTTGAAGTCATACCGATTTGTTACCGTCATTTAATTCAGACCCCCAAGATCCAACCTTCGGACACTGGTTCAGTACAGGTGTTAATTGGTGTGGTAAACCCAATCACAAACCACCCCCAATGCACCAGAAATGGTTGGTACCGTTGGTACCTTCCAAAATTCGTCGTTTGTGAAGCGATGTTTTTCTGGTGCCGGACCTCGAGGTCTCAGCGCACTCTTGGAGGACTACAAGAAATTGCTCGAGGTGCCGTGCCTGGGCCAGAGCTGTGGCCTTGCTGTTGATTGGCCACGGAATGCCACGGAAATTCCAGACGTCAGTAGACATGTGGAGACAAGTCAGGCTCCCCATTCTCCCCATAACAGAAAAATGATCAAACACGCACTAGGATCACTAGGAACTCATGCATTGTTACGCGATTATACACCACCTTGCCTTCCTGTCTCTTGTTGGACAATCAGCAACACCTGACTGTTGACATCTCAGTTGGCCAGGAGTCTCCCAGCAGCATTCGGCTGCCCTTCATCTTGCTTGCGAGCCCAGTGGACGCGACAGCTCTGGGGGGAAGGGATCGCGTTCCAAAAAATCAGAGAAAGTACCAAGGACATTCACTTTGTGTAGAAAAATTGCACAAAATAGATAGTTTCTGTCAAAACAAAGAGCAGAATAGAGGATATTGGATTACTGTATAGATCACAGGAGATGAGACAGGCATTAGACTATATAGATTTTTCTAGATGAAACATTGGCAATTTAGTGCATATCCATCATACCCAGAGGCTGCAGCCTTGATCACTATAGATCACTAAGTCATCCAACCGCATGCAGCACGCAGGCATTACGAACCAGCTGCAGACATGTCTTCAGAGGTGATCGGGCCTTGAGACATCTTGAAAAAATGGTGGCACTGAACAGCCCAAGGTTTGTATAAAAGAACCTAGTCTTCCTGAACAACATGGGGGGTTCCATAAATGGGGGTACCCCATAATGGATGGTTTATAAGGGAAAATCCAATTAAAGTGGATGATTTAGGGGTACCCCCATTTATGGAAACCCTCACATTTCATTTTCTTGGCTTAGCTGGTTGTTTTCAGGGTTGGAATTGGGAACGTCCGTCAATCATCGTCAATCGCTGGTTCAGGAGAATGGTTTGCTGGAATGTCCTCGGCAACTCTTTTCCTTGGAATTGTCGCTTGCCCTTCGTGCGGCTTCGTTGTGTCAGGAAATTCATCTGGGTATGGGTCAAAATTAGGTACCCCAATAATTGGATGGTTAATACTACACTAGACTAACATCTGTGGTCCCCTAGGTCTTCTATTTTGACCCACATCCATCTGTTGGCTTTGCACATCGGCCACTGGGGTTTTCCATTGACAGCTCAACTCAGGACGTTCTCGTCCAGCGAGCACTACTTAGCCATCGAGCCCATTCGCATCCCGCCCCTCAGTTGAGGAGATTGGTGTGGTTCTGTGGTTCAGAGAATTCTGGGTGTATTTGATGAATTGCTGATTAGCTGATTCACGATGATTGAGCAGAAAAATGAGGATCCTCATCCACTCTCATAATGGCATCCATGACCTGCAACCCATGGTGACGCCGACATATAAGTCTGGTGCTACCAATAAAGAATGCAAAAAACTAAGATCGATCCCCCCTAAAATTATATAACTTATAACATCTTATAGCATCATTTTTCCATGGTTGGGGATCTCAAGTGAAAAGCCCACCAGCTCGAGGTTCATTGCAGCTGGGCAGATTGACCGACCTGACCAGGCGGGTGTGATGTGTCTTCCGGGGATGTGTCAAGCCACTGAGCACCCCAGCTGCAACCAGGACGAGGATGAAGGCACTGGCCACGGTTTTCCATGTCTGTCAGCATCGGCATGTCTTATTGGGGCCAGGGAAACCAATGGAAATGCAGGGCTCTCCAGATTCTTCAGCTCTACGATTCTATAGATGATACAACATGATACAACATGAAAGAACATTGTATTATTATTACATGTCATATCATTTACAACCATAGATATATGGGGACGGGTCAAAACCGATTAGTTATTACCATACATGACCATATCTTACCATATATTACCATATTTCAAACATATATTACCATATATTACCATATATTACCATATTGGTGGGAATATTCCCATCCAGCTATACCAGCTATGACTGAAGGGGCACCGCGTTTGCGGATCGTGAAAATTTCCACCCGTTGCCGCGCCGCCAGGAACAAGCTGCTCCTAAGACTACGACCTCGGAGTCCCGTGCCCACGTCCTTTGGTGCGTGGACGCCCAGCTGATTTTTTGATGGTGATTTAATGCTGTTCATGTGCTGATTTAATGTGCTGATTTATGTGCTGATTTTATGTTTGATCATGGTAAATTTTATGTTTTGTTAATACTGTTTAACAATGGACAATAATGTTTAACACTGTTCAAGAGTGTTTGATTTTGTAACGTTGAATAGTGTCTAATAGTGTTTAGTATTCTTAAAGAATGCTTAATAATTTCTACACTGAAAACCATCAGCCCTTTGTGGGACTCCATTTTTCAGCAGCCTCCAATGAGCTGCCCCGCAAGGTCAACATTGCCTTCAACGACAGCTTGAGTCAGATGTACTTAGGAGCTGCAATGTTGTAGTCTTTCAGAACATCAAACTGGCATTTGGACTTTGAGTTGCATTAATTTCAGTCACGTGGTGTCCTGATATCTCAACAATGGAGTGCCAACAAGCTTGAAAATTTGGTTATCCTCAGGACTAAATCACCCCATTTTAGCTGGGTAAACCATTTTCAGCTAATCCAATTTGCCAACCCACCTGGATTGTATCCCGGCTCCAGGACATCTTGAAGCCTTTGATGTGGCCTTTCAGGCCAAAGTTTGGACCTGGAAAAGCCGTTTTTTGGACCCTACTATTTATTCAATTTATTCTTAGACAAGCCAAGAGAAATGTGAAGCTACACTTCGTGTGAGCCAGCATAGATTTTGTGCACTTTCCCGAAATTGTCCTTGAACGTCTTGTTTGTTGAGAAACGAGTCGCGTGGATATGCAAAGCCTCGTGTCCCACCATACTAAGTAAAAGGCATGTGGCCCTGCAACTGCCCTGTTTGTCAGGCGCATAGAATCGACATTCAACATGAAATTCGCTTTGGTCAAATCCACGCAGAGGTAGGCCGTTAAACCCGAACTGGAGCCAGTGGCAGGACCTCTTCTTGCCTGTGCGGCTGCCCCTGGTCCTGTGGCTTGGAGACCTGGCTTTCACTGTTGTGTGCATTGTTGGATTTAAGGTATCAGTATCTGGAATTTTCCCACCCCAAATAATCTCAGTCATGGATGACCATTTTAGTAGTCAAACCCATGGTTTTGGGAATCCCCCATTTTAGGAACGCCCATACAAACATTGAATGTCGGTATGTCAACAATTCTCCGGAATCAGACTGGAATTCTGTGCGGGCAGATGTGGTGCCATGGTGCTGGCTGCCAGGGCTCCCATTTTCGAAAGCCTTTGGCAGAGCTTGGCGGATCCTTGCTGGTCAGTGAAGGCGTTTGTTTCTGCAATTAAGGTAGTCCCTGTCTGAAGGGCATTCTGTGGTTTTGGGTGGTTGATTGTTGACAAAAAATGCCCCAATCCAGTTTGAATCAGTTTTTATTCAAGTGTGACCCCAATCAACTTAAACCCACTTCAACTTTGCTGCCCTTCTGGGACCTCAAACTGTACCCTCCATCTTCACCCTTGGTACCCCACGGGTGGCAGGTGCTTGACCTTGAAAGGAACATTGTGAAGGACAGCGAGCATCCCAGAGTTGAAGGGAACACATCTATTGTTGGACCTGCGCTATTTTTGAGCAGAGTTCAAGACCGAGGGAATCCTGAGATGCATTTGCCGTTTGATTGTCCATTATTGGAAATAAACCATCCAACTTTTGGGAATTTGGACCGGGCAAAATGAGGGCATGTCCTGAAATTGTCCACCAATATTTTACTAAATTTCCAATGACAGTCAACCAAGTACATAACACTGCGGAGGGAGAAGTCGACCAAGAATACGCCTGCTTTGCATTTTGCTTGGAACCACGCAACAATCTTTTGGATGTTGTATATGATCTACTGCAATCTAATGTATACATAATAAATATATATATACACTGTATATGATGCGATATCATGTGTAATGGATATATATATATATAATAATATATATATATATATACACGATAATTATACGATGCTATATATATACAATTATACACATGACTATATATGTATATTGTAGAATATATTTATTTAGTATTATTATTACTATTACTATTATTATTATTTATTATTATTATTATGATGATGATTATTATTATATCTCATTAACTATATATATATGAGATATGATGTATGATGTATGATACATATATACACATCATACATTTCTAGCTGGCCAAACCTTGCAGTTTCTTCATGACCCCCACCTTGCCAGGAGCTAATCCAGACCCAGCTGGGGCCCTTTGTGGTGCCCTCAAAGGTACAGGTGGAAGAGGAGGATTTTGATTTTGAGCAAGAAGAGTCCGGCAGCCAAAGGGATTGGGAAGGGAACAGATGTGGGAGTTTTGAAGTACCATACCATGGGTATACACCACCTGAAGTATGTTTGTATCTCAAGATGGATAGACCTGAAATGGGGCACTCCTCCGGATGGACTTGGTCAAGTTCCACGACCAGCTCTTTTGGATCCACCGTGAGGTATTTTGATCGATGGAATGCTGCAGATGGGGACCTTCACCTGGAGGACAGGCGGACAGCAGAGACAGGTGGCACCTTTCCATGTGGCTGGACATCAAAGGATGAAGATGTGGTGGTGAATGTGGACATGATCTTCGCGATTCTGCCGCCCCTGCCATGTCTTGCAAATTGCCCAGTCAGGTACTCAATGTCAGGCGGGAAGAACCACTTGCTGGCCTTCAGCACTGGACGATTGAATGCAGCTCATGTGAACGACTTCTGACCTCTGACTGCTACCCACTCCATCTCTTTGGTTGAAGCTAAGTCACAAGATGTGCGTGGCATACCCAACCGCTGGCATATATATATAATATATATATAATATATATATAATATATATAATATATATATATATAATATATATATATATATAATATATATGATATATATATATATATGTATTTATATATATATACACCGAACAAGATGGTTTAATATTTGGTTTACCTAACATTTGGTTTTGGAAAGCCACAGCTCCAGCTTGAATGTTCTTGTGATCTGGCTCAAGCTGGTGGTGCTGTTTGGGGGCCGTCGGTTGTGAATTCCCGTGAGGACAGGATGCGACATATTCATGGTGTTTGGGATGGGGGCATGCAGTGGTAAACCCAAACATGAAACGCAACACAGGGCATGCTTTGTGACACTCCCCAAATGGTAAGATGGGGCATACCACAGTAATTATTGATTTATTTGGTATTGATTTGGAGGGTTTTTCTTTGAAACCTTCTTTTTGTGTAAGTTTCATCGCTGAGAACAGCATCCGAACAGCTGGTCCTGCCGTAGAATCCTGTGAAAAAGTGGATCCACTCAAAACCATTTAAAACCAACCTCTTCATGTGGGTTCCCATAGAGGGTTTTCGTCGAAGTTGCAGGAATCGAAGAGAGTGGTCAGATTTGGAGATCTCTAAATTGACCAAAGTAACCCATAGTAACCCTAAATCAAGCTTCATCCAACCGTTGGACAGGGACGTCCCGCGCTTAAACCTCTCGGTGAGTTCGATTTTCGCGCCATGCTGGCGATGGATCAGGCGGAACCATTTGGATCCATTCGGTAGGATGAATTTTGCCACCCATTGATAGTAATATTGAGGGGGTTTATCATTGGGTTTATCACATTATGGGTTTCCAATATAATGGGTTTCCCAATATTGGGTGATATTCAACTTATGTTTCCCTGCAAAAAGCAGCATGTGTGGATTTGGAAACATAAGTTGAATCATTTGGATCTCTCTGTGCTTGGAGGCGGTGGAGCAAAGCCCTGCCAGTGGGCTTTTTCTGGTGGAGAGCTCAAGTCTTATGGGCCAGCGTAGAAATAGGGATAACCGCGACAACCAATGAAATGCTGGTCGGCGCATGCAAACATATGTTTTTCATACATTGCGCATGACCACCCGTGCCTAGACCTAGACTATCCCAGTCGGAACTGGTGGCCGAAACTGAAATGCCGCAAAACTCACACAGACTTACAGAAAACACTTTTTTTGTTGGACCCGAAGACACACACACACACATTCTTGCCATGGCCCACAAAGGCTTGCTGTTTTCTGATTGCTGTGCTCGGCTTTCTGTTGGTTCGCCGGGTCGGGCGCGGGTGTTGTGGTCCTATTTGGACTATCCCGCCAGCTTCAAGGGAAGTGGAGATTCAAGCTATGAAATTGGCTGCAGATCGGAGACTTTCGATGATATGGCAGAATGATTCAAGTACTCGAATCTGTCCACCACATTGATCTAAGAAGCAACAGTTCGAGACAGCTGATGGTTTGGAGCATGGGAATATTGTTGGGTGGGCCGGCTGGATGTTGAAGCTGAAAGGCCGCTCTCAGAGCGCCCAGCTGCCCGTCAGGCGCATCTGGAAGGGGACCCGAAAGGTGGATACAGCAATGCTCCAACATCGCACTTGCACGAGTGTGTGGTGGCCCAGTTTGCCCTCGAAAGGGTGCTTCCTCATTTTGCTCTGCAGGCTGCACCCAGACTTTCACTGCCCCGAAAGATTCAAACACGTTCACATGAACCAGATAGAACATATAGAACCAATCAGAGTAGATTAACCCCGCAGATTATCGTGGTTGGTCTCCCCGTTTACAAAGGGCGTTCGGCGAGTTTATCCGGCCGTGCTGGGTCAGTCATATCAGTCATGCTGTGTGCTCAAACCTTAGGACTTAGGACTGTGATGTACGAGATTGCATACTGCCAGTATACATATAATGTATATACCATCACATTGAATGAAAATCCTCCAGCGATGCAGCATTAAGGCACGTATGAAGGTGCCAGCGTGTAAGAAATCTGCCTGGTGTTCTTTCTTTGTGCTTTTTCTAAGTGCATCGTCAAAAAGTCAGGAGAGTGTCTCACAGCTGTTGTTTAGGACCATAGACATTCTCTTGGCTGACATTTGAGGAAAGAATATGAAGCAACACCCAAGAGTGGGTTCAGATTCACCCACAGCTTGCCATAACTTGTGGATGCACTCACTTCCCTGAATTGGTCTTTCATCAGCTGCGCAACATAAAGGGTGCTGCTTTGCCCTCTGGTAATTTAAGCTGACAATTGGAAATCCCTCATATAATATCAATCAATTCCCCACCATTTCCAATTCATCTCAAAAGACGTGCCATGTTTTCCACGACTAAAGGGTAGCTTCCGAGGCTGGGCAAATCAGTGCCGATTTCCCGTGAAAATCCGCGGGGAAAATCCCAGAAAAAATGGTAAAACAGGGATGCTAGGACTAGACAGGTTAAAGGTCAGGTGGGATGTTGCTTTGTTTTTTCTTCACGTTATAGTTTGAAATGTTTGACTGTTTCTTTTTGATTATCTTGCTA
>Ga0126342_10022095_pt1 | contig 10549 bp, 6 predicted proteins | sample Cyp1metagenome_FD_92528 | JGI IMG/M metagenome (GOLD analysis project Ga0126342, IMG submission 92528) | Coral microbial communities from Lord Howe Island, Old Settlement Bay, Australia - Cyphastrea 1 metagenome | ecosystem: Host-associated > Invertebrates > Cnidaria > Coral ...
TCATCCCGTGAAAATCCATGAAATCCCACTAGATCAAATGAAATCCCATGACAAATCATGCCAAATCCCATTTCATCCCGTGAAAATCCATGAAATCCCACTAGATCAAATGAAATCCCATGAAATAGAACTATTTGAATCCAACGAATTTCTAAGATATCCCATCCTGGGCATCCCATGAAACTCCCAGGCTTCCTTCGCAGCTTATGGCGTGGCAACCATCCAACAGCCTAGGGGCAGCAAGACAGCCCCAAAGGTTGATCATAGAGTAGAATGTGAGGCCCCCAAGATAGCTACCCTCTGGTAATTTAACAGTTTGCTATTGAACATGGCCATTTATAGTGAGTTTTCCCATTAAAAATGGTGATTTTCCATAGTTATGTATGTTAGTTTACCAGAGGGTAAGTTGGTGAACATAACTCCAATAACTATGATTTATGGTACTTGTAGCTATAGTTAATGGGGTTTATAAATCAATTTATGACTAGGGGGCCCCATCATATTTATGTACCATCATATTTTGGGTCTTATCAATGGCCATGTCAGGAACTAATTTATTGGAGGTACCTACCATCTATTTTTGGCCTAGTTGAAGGCCTATGTAAGGGAATATCCCCACAAAATATGGTCTTTTATGGTACAGTACCTCCATTTTAGGATCTTGAAATTCCCATTGATTTTATTTGACTTTAGTCATCCAAAATTTGGGAATGACATATGAATGAATTCATTGATCAATGATGGTTGATGGTTATAGTCGCTTAATAGGGCCTTTAACCATCAAAATATGCGGATAGAAGTGATATAATTGACAAACGATGGATGATACTCCATTATGGGAAATCCTGTTGCCCAACCAGTACAAAGGGACAACAAAGGGTTTTGAACACTGCTCAAATGATTCACAATGGCTGTTAAGGTCTTAGATTATGCATGAACAAACAGATAAATTTATTCAATTTGTGCCGTAACGATCTTTGTTAAATGGCTTATCCCAATTTGCGCCTTCGGGGCACTCTCCACATGTTCATTGCTTCGGTGACGTGCCAATGAAATTCAGGATTGCAACACAACACAGCTGGTTGATGTTTTTTTCCATGATGGTCCCAATCTTACTGTTGCTTAGCAGGGAATGAGGGAATGATCCATAATCACTAGATATCACTATAGTAATAATCATCCCAGCAACCTCCATTCCCAACCATTCCCTACTAAGCACCAGTAGGACCGTGAAGGTCTTTCAACCGACCGAGGGTTGCTTTCTGGTACTTTTCCGTGCGACGCTGCCAAAGCAAGAATCAAGAGAATCAAGCGCAAGCGGCTTGGAATCTTTCGAGTGACCGGTTTTGTTGGTGTCGTTTCGTCGGGAAACCAAAAATACCTGGAATGATGCTTCGGCGTCGGGGATTTATCATTTTTTTTTAATCATGATTTATCATGAATTGTCATGATTTATCGTGAATTATCATGAATTATCGTGAATTATCCCAACAAAAAGCCGAACTCTTCGGGTTTCGTGAGCCATTTGTTCATTGACCCATAAAACTACACGTCCTTGCCATGTGTGACATCGCTGCCAGAAGGTTTTCAGTGCCTCCTCCGGTGTCTCACAGTGGTAGATGCCCCAGGAGTCACAAGTTAGTTCGGGGATTGCCCAACCAGCTGGGGCTCCAGTTCATCCACACTAGGTGATCTGATCTTTTGGGGTCCAAAAAATCCACTCAAATCCCCAGAAATTGATGGTTATGGTCGGTTGAACTCTAATTTCTTCATGGGTAAACTAGCTTCAACTCTCATTCCAAATGATGTTGAAACTAGGTTAAACAATGAAACTCTGATTAATTTTTATGATTGGACTAGTAGTGAAACTCTGATTTCTTCCTGGGAAATTCTGTAAAGGCCGAAGTCTTTCAAATTGCTGAGTTACCTTCTGGTAAACGTTTACATAACTATGGGAAAATCCACTATTTCTATAGCCATTTTCAATAGCTATTTCTATATGTTTACCAGGCCGGGTAAGTCATATTCATCCCAAAAAATCAGCCATTATCAGTTCATTATCAACCATCATTAAACATTATTATAATGGATATTTTCATGGATATTGGATATTAATGGAAATTAACGGATATTAATGGAAATTAACGGATATCAACGGATATTTTCATGGATATTATAACGGATATTTTCATGGATATCAAACCACCATGACCAGGCCGGGTATGTTGAACTGGTTTCGGGGCTTCGTTGACCCATCGTGGCTCGATCTCTGAGGATTTCACCATTCTGGTTCTAACGGAGGCCGCGGGCTCGGCGTTGGCGTAGCGTTGTCGGCGTTGTCGGTTCGATGTCCTGGAAGTTGAGGGGATCAATGGGATTTTATGGTGGTTTAATGGGATTTAATGGTGGTTTATGGTGGTTTAATGGGATTTCATGGGATTTGATGGGGTTTGATGGGATTTCATGGGATTTCATGGGATTTAGCCTCTGGTAAACACGCAACAAGCGAAGTGGAATTCATCAACGATTCTCTATTTCTTTTAATTTTTGTTTCTCAATTACCCTTCTGGTCATGTGACATGGCGCCACCATTTGGCTCTATGAGTGGACGTGACATGGCGCCTTCATTTGAGCGGTGTTCAAAACCCCTGCTGGTTGATGATTCGTTGGGGGATAAAAAAAAACTTTACCCTTCATATATATATATATATTGGTGATTATGAAACTGCTATTTCATAATCACCCACTAGCCATTAGCCTTCATTAATATTGGTGATGATTTCAAACGGGGAATCCCGTTCTGAAAAGCAGACACCAAACTGGGGATTCATACTCGATCTGAGGCTCTTGGGATGGATCTTACCCATAGGGAGTAGCCACTAGGGTAATTACCTAAAGTGGAGTTTTCCTAAAATGATAGATCCCCAAATCATCCAAAATTTACCTGGTAAACGTTAACAACCATAACTATGGAAAATCACCATGCTATTAATGGGAAAATTCACTATACATGTTGATTTTTCCATAGTTTTTTGTAGGTTTATCAGGCCGGGTACCCGGCCTGGGAAACATGGCCAAAAAGCGATGCTATGCAAAATGGCCATAGAAAGTTCGGCTGCTTTACCACGCAAAATAGCATGGTGATTTTCCATAATAATGTGGTTAAATCAATGTGGAAAATAGTTATCACTAATGTTAAATAATTTAGTTTAACCATCATTGTGATAATGTTAACCACATGTTAGTTTATCACTAATGTGGTTAAAACAATGTCATAAACTACCCGTGACTGGGAATGGTAAACATAGCACCTATGTATTTATGGTGATGACTGGGGGATGGTGCAAATGATATTGTTGTAGCCACATTACTCGATTTGCCTAGATTCATGCGCGGGCATGTGTGTTTCTGTGTTCACATGTCAAAATCCTAGCTTGACTCATTTTTTTCGAAAAAAAACATCAGTTTCATCCTAACTTGACCAGTCTTTGACTCAAAATCCCAACTGGATTCAAAATCCAACAAACCGACCAGAGAGAATCCTAACTCGATCTTGCCTTTTTGTTCCACTGAAAACAGCTTTTCCCATCACAAAACCTCAGCATTTCACGTATTTCAGGCGCTTCTGGCGACGCACTATGGAGTGATCTACCTATTGGCCGTCTTCGGTTGTATATCTTGGCAATATGCTGCTTGGCACATGGCACATGGATGTGTTGCAAGGGGCTGATGATTGGCTTGTCACTTCTGGGATTTTTAGCATGTTTAACCATGAGCATATGGGGGATACAAGTGATAAAACATGATAAAACTGATAAATGATGGTTGTTTGATGTTGATTGATGATTCATTTGGGGATGATAATATTAGCCAAGATCAATCAGGGATTATCTTAATCAGCGGGAAACCCCGCTACCAGCTGGGTGAATTCGCTTATTGACTGGGGGAATCATCCCTGGCCATGGCTGGCCAGCGGCTGGATGTCCTCTTTCCCTTGGTTGAGGAGTTTGACGGGCTCTCCCGTCACACTCATTAGATACATGATTAAAAGAACACTGATAATCAAACACATTGTGATTTTTTAACCCACTCAAACACATTGTGATCATTCACCCACTTACCAGACTTACCACAAAAATGATGATGAATGATCAACTGCTTGGTGGTTTGGAACATGATTTTTTTTTCCCCCATCATATTGGGAATGTCATCATCCCAACTGACGAACTCCATCATTTTTCAGAGGGGTGGCGAAAAACCGCCAACCAGTCAATGTTTTTGAGAATGGGTGATCATTGAGTGGTCTATTTGGTTCTCCACTTTCTGCAATTTTGGACCATTTTGGACCCATTCAGCGGCACATGGACGTCCGAAAAAACCTTTCAAAACCTTTCAGGTTCGGTCGGTGATTCGGTGATAGGCTACGAATCTGGGATTTTGCAGGCATCATTGCATCATTGACAGAGGGTATATACGAAACAAAACAGAAAGAAACTTATTTGGGGCAATGACAATATCATTGTAGCCCGCTTGATATAGGTATTCACGGAAAAATTGAATGAGGATCAACCGCTATCGACTCAGATTGGGCGCAATAACTTCAATTGGTTGATGATTAGTTTGGGTGTTTTACGAGCCTTCACATCTTGGGAATTTAACATGATCCATGTTTTAGTGATTTCCCATTTCCGGTTTTTCACATTGCTTCTTGTTGTTGTTGGATGTTTTAAATTTCTGGATCTGTTCCGAAAAAAAGGGCAATGTTTGGCCGTCAGGACATTTTTTTCATTTGGGTTAGATGTTTTTTTTTGTTTTTCTGGATATCTTCCGGTGAGATGTTTTCGTCAGGAACATATCAAATTCTGGAGATGTTCCGAAACAATTGCCAATGTTTTCGTCAGGAACAGCTTGCCTATACTTATTCTGACATCTTTGCGAAGCTCTTCCATTCCATCTACTTGGTCTCCTCCCGCCGGAGACGAAATCTTCTCTTGCTCGAACAACTCCGTGGCGTGGCTAGTGAGCGGCTAGCGGTAGCCGTGGAGAAATCCAAATCGCTTTGGGTTGGGCCATTTATGGGGTGTTTCATGGTTTCCATAGTCAGGGGGATACCCTAAAATGCATGATTTATATGGGAAAATCATGGAAAATCCATCTATAAATTTTATAAATGGATGAGGACTGGGGGTAACCCCCCATGGATTGGAAACCTCCAAATAGGGAGGATGTAAATTGTGGGAAATCTTGGGAAGCCAGGAAATAGAGGGAAGATGAGATGGAAGATCATCAAACCTGAGGATTTTGATGCGGTGAAGCGGCTCAAAGGAACCCATGCCATAAATATATAAAGACTCTGGTGATAGCTTGCCTCACTGGATTGGTTTAAGGGACAATTTTAACCGGAAACCATAGTTTTTACCATCAAATATAGGGCTTTCCTGTGAATTGTCCCATAATCCAATTCTATGATTGCCATTTTTGTTAAACCAGCCATGTCTCATCATCAAAGTTTTCTGTCTTATTACATACTAGAAGATGGCCATGGCGCCGGTTTTCATTGTCTCAGTTTAACATGTTCAATAGATCAATTACCCTTTGGTTATTTAACATAGCCATGGAAAATGGTCCATTTATAGATGGTTTACCTATTAAAAATGGTGATTGTCCATGGCTATGCTAAATAACCAGATGGTATATATTCCTGGAATCCTATTCTTGATTCTCCCATTAAAAACATTACAAATCAGTCTGGGTTTTCCCTGTGATTGTTTTAACCTTTTATTTCATTCATGCATGGCTTGATGGTTATAATCATAACCATCCCTATTTGTCAATGGGAATTTCAGGATCCTAAAATGGAGGTACCTACCATATATAAGGCCTAGTTGAAGGCCTATGTAAGTGAATATCCCCACAAAATATGGCCAAACATATGGTACGGTACTAACGTACCTCCATGTATTGGATCCTGCTGGTTTGGAACCATGGATTTTTTTTGACTTTCCCATCATATTGGGAATGTCATCATCCCAACTGACGAACTCCATCATTTTTCAGAGGGGTGGCCAAAAACCACCAACCAGATCATACTTTTGTAATTACCCTCTGGTAAACCTACAAAAAACTATGGAAAATCACCATTTCCAATGGGTAAATCCACTATAAATCACCATTTTCAATAGCTATTTGTATGTTTACCAGAGGGTACCAAGTTTTGGGCCATATTTTATGGGATTCCCATGGGTACCAACCAGATCATAACCATCCCCATTTGACCACCTCAGAAGCTGCAGCTTAGGCGCTGGGTCGCAGCTCGCGGCATCGGATTTGCAACGGATGATCTCCTTTGCAAATGCGACTCAGTCGTAAAAACAAGGGGAAATCTGGATCAAACACCTATGAAAAACGTGGAATATGGATCAATATGGTTTGTATAGCTGGGAAATTCATCTAAATCAATGGGAGATCTCCAGGATCCGATTTAATGGAGGTACGTTACAAGTACCATATGTCTGGCCATATGAATTAGAATTGTTGGGATACCCTGAAATTTAGGCATTCAACTAGGCCAAGAATAGATGGTAGGTACCTCCAATAAATCGGTTTCTGAGATGGCCGGTGATCAGTTGTAAAAAAGGGCCCCATCCTGATAGACACGGAGGAACCTCTCCAAGTTCAGACAGTAGATGGCCTGTTTATCCTATTTCATGTGGGTAAAGCAATGTCATAAACTAGCCATGACTGGGAATGGTTTATGCCACCTATATATATTGTGATTTTGGGGATGGATTATGATTGTTTCACCCACATGAGTGATTTTCCATAACTATGGTGTAGATGGCCTAATCAATAGTGGATTTTGCTCTTAGAATGGTGATTTTCCATAGCCATTTTGGGTTACCAGAGGACAACCCTCAAGAATATTGGTGGGATACATACCGGAGATATATATGATGTGAAGTCACATCTGGTGATTTTACTAACAAAAATCGAGGTATATACAGATGGGATATATGATGACAAATGGCTGTATATATATATGATATGAATGGCCCATTTATAGATGATTTTCTCATCAAGGATGATTGATTAGTGGTTAATGCTGGGCTTTAAGTTTATTTGACCATTAACCACGAACTAAACAACGGGTTTAACCACCAAAACATGGGTTTCAACTGCAAATGAAGGTGTGTAGCTCAGCAAACCATGACCTATGGAGATATAACTCACCAAAAATCAAACGTCGCCGCGAAATCGGGAAATTCTCTACATTGCAAATAGAGGTTTATAGCCACTTACATCTGAGAAAACATCTGAAAAAACTGGGGAATTGTCCAGTAAGCCTTGGAGTTGATTCCCTGAGGGTAAGTTGGCTTACTTACCCCATCTAACTATGTTTTTTTGTCACCATCACCTCAGGGTAACTTTAGTTAGTAGCCACTTCAGGTACCGATTTATTGGAGGTACCTACCATAAGGCCTTAATTTCAGGGGATATACACCCAAAATATGGCCAAACATATGGTACTAGTATACCTCCATTTTAGGATCCTGGAATTCTCATTGAGTTAATGATGATTAAGGATGATTGATGATTGATTGATGATTAATGGGACTATTTATTATGATTAATGATGATGAATGAACCGGGGCAGCACCTGGCATCAGCATCGGATGAATCCAGGACAATCCTCTCATCAATCAGCGACATGGCCTTGTTCAACAACAACTGGGATCTAAGGAAGGATGAGGAGCAGGTAAATATCAACATATATCAACATCAACTGTCAACTGCTACTGGAAAATTCGTTCCGAACTCACCTTAGTTAATAACTAGTAACCTTGGGTTAGTTCCTAACATCTAGTATTTAACCATGGTTGTGAAGCACTTAAACCCGCATCTCTCGTTTCAATCTATGCGCCTTCCGAAACTTCCGAATTTCGAGGTACCGATTTTCTGCGTCAACAAGGAGTTGCGCATTGAGGAGTGGAATCAGAAGATTGAACAGCTCACAGGCAGCAAGGGACCATGGGATGATGATGGGATGATGGATCCGTGGAAACAAATGGCTGGCACGGAGAGAGAGACATGGAGAGAGGTTCTGCGACGCTGAGAGAAAAATATATTAATAGGGTGCTGTATTTATAAACACATTACATGACTTATATAGATCCAGATGTATATAACTTGTTTGATAAAAATTATCACCTCTTGGGGTAGATGTTTCAATCAGAAATTCACATTGAAATCCTCCACGCCTGGCAGGCGTTAGTAAAGCTGATGCCTTGAACCGTTTTCTGCCCGTATCTTCGTCGAGCTTGGTGAAATGGGTTACGGGAATCGCAGGATCCTATGGAGCTACGATGTACCCTCTGGTAAACATACAAAAAACTATGGAAAATCACTATTTTTAATGGGTAAATCCACTATGAATGGCCATTTTCAATAGCAAACTGTTAGTTTACCGGAGGGTATTAAGTTTTGGGCCATATTTTGTGGGATTCCTATGGGTTGAAATGTAGCCCAAGGGGGCCTTGTTGGAGGGTCAGGAGTTGGAGGTGAAGTAACGCCTGGAAACTTCCTATAGAAAAAAAAACATGGGAGGCTGTATCGGAAGATCATCGAACGGAACATGGGAGATCTTCAGGATCAAATCCCTATGAAAAATACGGCATATTATTGGTTTAGAGCTGGGAAATTCATCTAAATCAATGGGAGATCTCCGGGATCCGATTTAATGGAGGTACTCGTACGTTATATAGTACCGGACCATATTTTGGGCCATATGAATTGTGGGTATATTCCCTTCAGCTAGGCCTTATGTATTATATATGGTAGGTATCTCCAACAAATCGGTTTCTAAAATGGCCATTGAGAACATGGAAGATTTATGACGATTTTCCATTGCTATGTTTGAGTTCCGCAGGGTACTTGGATTAAAAAAATGATTTTATGGATCCGTCTGAAGGGGATAATTGCTATTTTCCTCTTGGTTAGTACATGATTTGGGGAATCCCTGGTTTGGTTTTCATTTTTGGACCATTTGAAGCACATATCAGTACTAGGAGATGGTCATCAATCCATTTTCATATGGATTTGTGTCCCCATGATAAGGAATGTCAGATAATTCTGTGATGAGCATCAACCGCAAACCATGTTTTCACCATGACGCAGCATGACGCATGGGGTTTTATAACCCCCGCAAGTTAAGATATAACCGCTACATAACCATGTTTATCTATAGTTATATCGCCTATTTGTGGAACTGCACTGTGGTGGTCACCAGAGTTCTCTAAATCGTCACACCACGGTGCCGGAAATTGGCAGCGGATGGCTGTTGTTACTTAAGATGAAATCCGCAAACGCTTGAAACGCTTGAGACTGTAATGGAGGTTTCCCAAAATGGGTTTTCCCCAAAATCATCCAAACTTTCATAGGGTTTTTCCATAGTTTTTCCATTTTTTGAACCATCCAGCGAGCCGGCCTTTTTGTTCGAGTGCGGGTATCCCCATTTATGGAACCCATCTCTACTTGGTGGCTCATACCACTTAGTAAGTGGGTTATAACCCCAGTTATAAGTGGATTAAGTCTACTTATCCCATTTGTAACTGGGGTTATAACCCACTTACGATTCGTGGTATGAGCCACCAAGTATCCCAAAAGCTTCCGACGTTTGAGGAGTTCTACTCAAAACAATCAACGAACTGGTGGAATGATGCCGGGCGCTTGCTGCAAGACACCTTGGCCGGCCAAAACTCCGGCGTGGTGGAGCGCCATGCTGGCAGTTGTTGGAGAAGTTGGGGGAGGATGGACAGGATAACTATGGCCAATTATGGCTGGTTGGTGGTTTGGAACATTTCGTATGGGGTAATGATGGTTAATGATGGTTAGCAAGAGTACGGACATCACCGCAAAAAAAAATCACATGAACCAAAAACCTTGAGCAACCGCCCTGCGAAACAAGAGATGAATATGTCAAATACTTGGCGGGGAAAGTGACACAACGATGGTTGCATGCAACGGTTGGGCAAGCAAACTCATAATACAACATAATACAACCAACAACAATCAATGCACAACAAAAAGCAAGGAAAAAACAAAGGAATGACAGGAACAAATTAACACCAGAACCGAGCAATGACACAACGCAATTGCGTTCGGATCCCCGGATGTAAGTTGACGAAGACATACGATGACATTTGGGTATTTCATGCTGTTTCCACAACAAGGAAACAGCCCCCCCAGTCATCAGCTCGCGCATAAACCCCAGTAAATATACGGGCAGGACTGAGGGTTTGCCCGGAACGGAATGAGTGACGTCTTAAGGAGGCTCATTTCACTGCGCAGGCCCGTGTTTTATGGCTTTGGTACATCTTTGGGTTACTCTGTTCCACGTCAATTTGTTGGAAAAATCTGTCGGAAAAGTGAACCCTCTGCGGACTTCATGCGTGTCGGCCTTTTCCCGTTTTTCACTTTTTTGGCGAGTCTGGAGTGTTCATGTGGTATAACGGTTATAACTTATATAAACCCTAAATGAAACCCTAATAGA
>Ga0126342_10022096_pt1 | contig 10548 bp, 9 predicted proteins | sample Cyp1metagenome_FD_92528 | JGI IMG/M metagenome (GOLD analysis project Ga0126342, IMG submission 92528) | Coral microbial communities from Lord Howe Island, Old Settlement Bay, Australia - Cyphastrea 1 metagenome | ecosystem: Host-associated > Invertebrates > Cnidaria > Coral ...
AACAACAACCAACAACAACCAACAACAACCAACAACAACCAACAACAACCAACAACAACCAACAACAACCAACAACAACCAACAACAACCAACAACAACCAACAACAACAACAACAACGACAAAAACGACATGTTGTTCCTTGTTCCATGGCTTCTTCTGGTTAACTGTGCGCACTGCACGCACGCAGGGTTGATACGACTTTCACGTCCATCGATACGACAGAAACCTACCCCCTAGTAGCATCCAGGAGTAGTTAAGTTATAGAGCATGGTTTTCAGACCCGGCCTCGTCGAACTGCTGGGAACCCAAAACACCCAAGCGGGAACCCAAAACACCGTGGGAACCAGACACACCTTTGAGGGAACCACAAACACCCTCCCGGGAACTGAAAACACCATTCCGGGAAAAAAAACACCACGGGAACCAGAAACACCATTCCGGGAACTGGATACACCCAACCCGAAGATTACCCTCTGGTAAACTAACATAAATGGGTAAAATGGGTACCTCAATGCTATGTTATAACAATTATGTTGACCATAGGGTAATTTTTATGCTAATGTGATTTTCCCTCTGGTAACCTTTGGCCATGGAACATCACAATGTTATAAATGGGTACCTCAACTATTTTGTCTGGGCCATGGTTTTAATGTCGCAAACATTTTTGGTCATTACCAGGGGGTAGCCCCCATTACCATCTGGTCATGACTAACAGTTCGCCATGGAAAATCACCATGCTATTAAGAACGGTAAACCATCTATATCTATGGGCCATCTATACCATGGCTATGTGAGTCATAACCAGGTTGGGTAAATCACCATTAATCACCATTACATCTCATTAAAACCCATAAAATCACCATTTTCCTATGGTTTTCCTATGGTTTTCCTATGTTAAATAACCAGGTTGGGTACCCCTATTATAATATCGCCCCCTGGTGATGGCTGAATCCTCCGAGTCATCACCATGATAAAGCCTGTTGATGGATAAAGCCTCGTATTCTCCGAAAAAAACAAAAATGATTAAGTCTATCTTTAGCTTCAACATGCTTCAACATCAACCATTTCAAATGTAACAAGAATATTCATTATTAATATCAATTAATGCCGTTTATCATTGTTGATCATTAATTAATTTCCATTATCCAAATCATCATTAGCACGATAAAAATAGTGATAACAATTACACAAATAATCGTCATCGTCAAAGCCATGAACATCCGATTGCAATCCCATGTTTGAGGGGAAACATTGCCATGTTAGGTGACTATACACACATGATGATTTGATAATCTTACCATGAACCTCATTACCCTCTGGTAAACTAACAGTTTGCTATGGAAAGTCATCATTTTTAATGGGTAAGTCCACTATAAATGGCCATTTACCAGAGGGTATTACATGTAAATTTCCCTTAGAATGGGCGTACCTCTAGTTCTCATCCATTTCACTAGGATTTCCCACGTTTCAAAAACCAAGTCCACTTTAAGGGGTACCCCCTTGACTATAGAAACCACCATTAGTAATGGTTCATAGTCATGGTTAAGTTGGTTAAGAATGATGGACATAATGGTGAAGTAATGCACAATAAGATGATGATTATATACATTCCATATCATCCCGTCCACGTTTAAGTACAGGCACCACCCCTTGTTGAATACCAAGGCAGTCGTGGGCAACCTTGGCTTTCGCGAAAAGGCGATTTTTTGTGCAAACAAATATGGAGAAATCGTGTGGATTATTGTCATGTTTGTTGTTATAACAATGTAATGGATAGTACATAAGGGATGTAATGACATAATATCAGATAATTTCATTACATCGTTATAACAACAATAATAACAATACTAATACAATAATACAATCGTAATTCTTGGGATGTCACGGTATCCAGTATGTGCACATGTAGTATACTAACCCGTACCACAATGATGGATTTGGCTTTACACTATGGTTGCTTTTTGCGGGTTGTACTTGGTTATATACGATTGGAATACAGCTTATTTGTAACCAACCAACATCAATTGGGTATATAAAGCCATAATTCTGTAACTTTTGAATAGTGGTGAATATAATAATGAGGATGTAATGGGAACACATGAAGAAAACATGGGTGACATTCAACCTGACCTAATTCTATAGTGGATTTAACAGTCAACAACAGGGATTATAAGCCTGGACAATTATAATAAGGCAAAACTAAAAAGCAATGGGACAGCTATGGATGACTTGTGATGACTTTATAGATCATTTATGGATGGCTTTCAATTGCCATGTATTGCCATGTTTGAAGGAGGGCACCCCCGGCTGAGAACATGATTTGCCAGTGAGATTTTGTAATTTTCCCCACATGTTCACACAAAGACATGGAATAAGTCCTCCTACAGAGTATAGGCATTCCACAGGTCTCACCAATACTGGTTGGTGGTTTCAACCATCTTGAACAGTATTAGTCAATGGGAAGGATTATCCCATATATTATGGGAAAATAAACATGTTCCAAACCACCAACCAAATAGTGCCTCGCTTTAGTATTTCTTCCAACTTTTCGGGAGTCACAACTGAGAGTTGTTTTTTTTCATCAAAGCGTTTTTTTCTCTATCACCTATATCCATCTATATCCTATATTATCCATCAAAACCTATATAAATCTGTCAGTGATAAACGTCCATTTGCCAACGTCCCTTAGTTGGATCTTTGGTGTTCACCCAGGGATGATGGTTCAGCCCGGCTGAACCAAGGATGCCGCAGTACAAGAAAACACCATCGTTGATGGCGAGGTCAGTTACATCAACAGCGATCTTTGTAGCTGACTTGTGTATTTGTGAAGTGCATAGATTCATTTTGTGCTTTTTTTTGTTACGCTTCCCGTGGGGCGGGAACTGCCTTCATCATGATAGTCATCATGATCATCACCATTTGCCATCGTCATCGTCAGCATCATCCTTTCATCTTAGTTAGGAGAACCTCTGAAGGCCCCTTGATCCATCGTTACAACCGTCGTTTCTTCTTTTGTGAAGGCATGCCTGTGCTAGTTTCCTAGTATCTATTTGATTTTAGCCAACATGTTGGTGCAAACTCTAGTTATATAATTGCTGTAAAGAAATAAACAAAGACACAAGTAATGCCAATGGCGGAATATACAATGTATACACATACTAGAGACAAATCCATAGTTTGTGCTAGCAATCTATACACACCCTTTTCCATCTCAAGTAGCATCTGTGCAATGTGCAAGCATGTTGAGCTTGGCAAAGCTATGAAACATCACAATTTTTACTAGGTAAATCATCGAACTGAATTAACCTTTCCCATTAGCTGTTTTAAATTAACGGAGGGTATGTAAACCCACTGCGTGCCCCAAAAGGACTCAATCTCAGTCTGTGGCTATCCAATCAGGTGTACTTGGCCGCTGGCTTTTTGGAAAGGAATGGGAAAACGTCATTCCAATGGTTCATCATGTGGGGTTTTCCATAAATGGGGGTACCCCCAACATTGTTAACATGGATGGTTAATGATGGAAAATCCGAAAATAAAATGGATGATTCGGGGGTACGACCATTTCAGGAACCCTCCATGTGTTCCCATGTTGTGCCAGTGTTCATGAATTGTCGGTCCATCTTCCACTTTGGGACAAACACATATCTAAAATTATCTAAACATAGATAGATGTACAGCCGACAAACTATATATATATGTATATATATAGTCATACATAATATCTCTGTATGAATCCTCAGAACATATCCATATCCATATATATATACTGTATATATATGTATACTGTATATATATATATTTATATATATACACTGTATATATATATATAAGGTGCTAAACCCAATGCTAATCTGAAATTCTAGGCTTGAAATATCTCCATTTCAGGGCCATTCAGGACGGTGGCATTGGGTATGCCATATTCCCTCTGGGTTTAAATCTGAAAATGATGGGAAAAACGAAACAAATCCACCGTTGAATGTGTATATTTTCAGACACACCCACATCACATATCAAGGTTGTTAAATCCCATTTAGAGATCCTATCATATCCACATGTTCCTAGTTAAATCACCATTATTCATGGCTAAACCCATATCTATACCTTTCGGATTTTTGTAATTTTGAAAACACGGCCTATTGAGTTGACTCATCTACCCCAAACAGGGTGAGTTTCTGCAGCTCACCATCATTGACTAACCAACTATCATATTCCATTAGTAATTTAATTCATGAATCATTCACCCACTTATGTAACTTGAATTATCCAATATACTACCAATCATCATGAATAATCATCATAATTCATCACCAATCACCATGAATCGCCACTATATACTTATTCGCCTCAGTGGCGAGAGAGTCCCAATTCAGTCTCGCCACCTCTGGCAGAAGTAGGATGGTGGCAAGGCTTTGCCTGGCAAAGGCAGCGCAAGAAAAAACATATTTCTATATCTATATATTTAAATATGTCTATGTATATTATATAAATACGTATATATATATATATCTATAATGTGTATTATATCTATAATGTGTATACATCCAAATATATGTATATGCATGTACGTGTGTATGTTTGTATCTATGCCTGCGCGCATGTCTGTATGTCTGCCAACTTAAAAAGCACCCATGGATCCACGGGGAATATGCCGAACCCTTGGGAAAAAATATTGATTAAGGGGGTGATCAATAAGTATGATACTGGTTGGTGGTTTTAACCATCTTGAAAAAAATGTCAATGGGAAGGATTAACCCATATATTATGGAAAATTAAAAATGCTTAAAACCACCAACCAGGATATAAGTGGGATGGTTAACGGAGATTAACGGAGATTAACGGATAATAGTGGATATGAGTGGCTCATACTTTGTGGTTCATTCCACTTCGCATACATGTAGGTTATATCGCTGGTGTTGCTGATTAGATAAGATGCGATAAGTAGGGTTAATCACCTGTTGTAGCCCACTTACTAAGTAATCCCATCCCCCTAATATAAACACCCCCTTAGAAACCATGATTTAATGAAAATTTCCACATAATTGGGACCATTTGGGGGGTGTTTAATATTAGGGTAGGGGATTAGGATGAACAAGTGACAATCTGAGCTGAGTTGGTTTGCAAATGGGGTGCTCAAAAAATCACCAACGGTTGTAGCATCATAATTGAGGGTACCCCACAATGGATGGTTTAATGGGAAAATCACAATTTTATAAGGGAAAACCACCATTTTATAATGGAAAATACTATATTAACATGAATGATTTAGGGGTACCCCTATTTCAGGAAACCTCCATCTGATTCGCTAACAGAAACCTCACTTGAATGATTGTATGGGTATCTCCAATTTTCAGGTGACACCCTTATGAATTTCTGTAAGTGACGAAATGAAGATAAAAAACCCTTGAGATATGGACTTGATCAACACCATACACCGTCAAGTCACATTTTAGGCGGTCTGGGGGACTGAACTTGATTAGTTTGGGATGCCTGTTTTTAGAGTTCCACCGGTATATTGGTGCAGACATACATATCTATGTCTACCATATTTCATACATTGTGAATGGTATATTCACCCCGCATTCGAACATGTCGGGATAACTAGGGTGAAAAAATGCAGTCTGTGATTGCCTATATTGCAATGTTTCTTGCTAGGCCCTCCATGTTTGGTGGCGACTAAACGGATGTTTGTGTGCAATGACAAAATCGGATCGAAACAACTGAAAATCCCACTGAATGATCTTCATTTTCATATAGCTGGGATTTTTGGGTGTTCCTTGATCAGCAAAGATGACTTTCCAGCCACAAATCAGTCACGGGCTCATTGTTGTGAGATGGTGCTCTTTAGTTACAACACATTACATTACATAGCTTCAGCCATTTAACTACAGCCATTTCATCACCAAGAATCCAACTAACAGTTCGCCATGGTATAGATGGCCCATTGAAATAGATGTTTGACCGTTCTTAATAGCATGGTGATTTTCCATGGCTATGTTAAATAACCAGAGGGTATTTTTTGTTGATAAACAATTCCTACAATGTGAGGCTCCCCAGTTATGTTTGTTGGTTTAGATTCGCCCCAGTAACTAGTTCGTTATTTGCGTACCATAAACCAGTTGAATTGGAGTGATTAGTGCACCAACTGAACGCTATCGTGGCCGGGGGCCTCACATTGCATAAACCAATTGGTTTACTGTGTTTATAAACCATCATTAACAATCATTAACCATCATTAACCATAAATTATTAACCATTATGAACCATCATTAACCAGTGGTTAAACTCACCGAAAATCTGGCACGAAAATCTGCCAACACACTGTGGCAGACATTGTACCTGACAAGAGCTCAAACCAGAAGTCTCCAAGCTCCTGTGGCCGCTGGTACACTGCCAATTTTTTGCAAAAACTTTTCATGGTACTATATTATATATAGAGGCATTTTTCTATGTGGGCCTGAAGATGGGGTATTTACCCATAGAATGACCATTGGACATATGATTCACCAAGATATGGTACGGGGTACCCTATTTTCAAAGCCGTATGGGTTTTATCCACTGTTAACAATGGATGGAATTTGGATTGAACCAAAGCTAGGACCAGCTAGGAGAAAATACACAACGGCCTTCTATGGGCTTTACCCTTCGGTATCAAACAATGCTAGCTGGGAAATGCCCCTTCACTAGCCATGGAGGGGAAAATCCTGGAACTCAATACGGAGGGTTATGTTTGCTAAATACCAACCACCCATTTCTGCATCACCGTGGATGGTACCCATTGGGTTTTTACGGCACATTAGAACATGGCTGCCCAATGGTGGGTTGATAACCATGAAAGTTGCTGCTGATTTGACCCATGAAAAAGGTAGGCTAGGTTTCCAGGTCAGAAAAGAATCACCTGCTCCAGCCATATTTCCTCTACACACATCACCTTTAATTGCAGGGTGGACCAGTGTTTAACCACCAAAAAAATCGGGGAAATCTGTTGAGACCCCTGAATTTACAGAGCGAAATTTGGAGAAACACAAACCTTCCCAGCTAAAACCAAGATTTCAAGATATGGAACAAATCTTCATGTCTGGACATACCAGTGTGTATATATATATATATAATATTCATCAGCATAAACCCTCCGTGTCGTACCAGGGTACGAGCCGTTTATAAATTGGAAAATCCACAGACATGTACTTGGCGATCATCCCACGAAAGATATGATAGGTAGATGATAACACCCCCGTCGAAAGTGGATGATCACCCTACTTGGCAAATTTACCACCAGGTCGAAAATAATACAACATGATTAGTATATACATATACAAATATATGTATATATATATGTGTCTAATTTGTTCATAGATGCCTTTTAGTATAGCAAATAATATAGTACTAGATACAGTACCCCTGGTAATCAAACAGAGTATATTATTTCAGTACTATATTATTTGCTTTTTCTTATTTGGTAAAATAGTACTGTATTAGCAAATAATATCTGGTTGGTGGTATACCTACCCCTCTGAACAATATGAAAGTCACTTGGGATGATTCTTCCCAAAAAATACGGAAAACAAAATGTTCCAAACCACCAACCAGATGGTGATTTAATGTATAGCTTATCCATTTTACAGGGATGTAAGCAGGTTTTCCATAGGAGTTGAGGATTTCCCAAATCGATAACTCAAGGGTCGCTGGACAGGTTCGAATCGTCTCTTGGAGGATCATCCATGGATTGTAAATGGTTCAACAGTTGTCACATGGAAAAACATGGTTATCAATAGAAATACAATGGAAATTCCTATGGTTGATCCATTTCCCAATTTTTTATAGCTTAACCAAGGAGGTTTGCAATAGAAAAATAAGGTGCACATAGGCGCACTAACTTGGATTTGCGAAAGAGATGGCATTTTACGAAAGTATGACATACTATCGGTAGATTCCCCAAATACTGCACTTAACCAATGGGGAATTAACAAATCACCTACAACGAATCCAAAATTACTGCGTCATCGAACGTTTCCCAGCTGGTCATCTTTGATTACCAACGGGGTAACCATTACACCAATCATTCTTGGGGCAAAACCCCATGATGATCCTATGAAAGACCACATTTATTATATTTATTTACATGTATATTATATACAGTAATTGAGTTTGAACTATGGCTAATGCGGTCAATCACCACCTACCCAAAAACATACTTATATATATATTGTCATATTTAAACCGGATATTGTTGATCAGTTCTGTCCCATTATATTTCGACGACATCACCATTTACCATCTGGTTATTTAAGACATAGCCATGGAAAATCACCATGCTATTAGTAGGTAAACATAGGTAAACCATCTATTTCTATGGGCCATTTTCCATGGCTATGTTAAATAACCAGAGGGTATTTTTTGTTGATAAACAATTCCTGTTCATAGTGGTTAAACTCACCGCATGTTTTTCCATTCCATCCCGTTATTCTCTGGGCAACACATCGTCGCAGCCACACCTCTGCTGTGTCCCAGTGCACATGCTCCATGTTGCCTGGGAAGTGGGCAGCTGCCCTCGAAATGAAGCGCCGCTGGGGGAGGTTGCAGCCGCATTTCTTCAACATTTCGGGTTTCTGGAACACTTCAGGAGATGTCAAAGGACCTGTTGAGACCCAAAAATGACATATTCGTTCTTTGTTTTGTTGTTTTTTTGTGCCACTCAAAGTACTTGAACACATCCTCTATAGCCATTTAGACTAGGACAATGATGATGAACCAGTGGATGAAATGGGCAACTCCCTTTTCAAACATATCCATATTTAGGAATCAAAGTACCAGCAGGATTGAAGTACTTTGAAACTAGACTTGTTTTTTTGACTAAAATCCTTGCTGCATGTTTCTACCCTCCTTTTTAATCAACATGGCTAGCTGGGAAATCTGTCATCAATTCCTGATGGGAAAATGTTCTGCAAAAATGTAGGGTTTTCCCGCAAGCCATGCTTGAGAAGGTATCCAGTACGCAAGACACGCTAACCATATTGGAACCACTAACAAGTTGCTATCCTCAGAGTTTCTGTTGCTTTGTGGATATCTTCTTCTGGGTTGGTTTATCCCACTATATCCCATTTATCTGGTTATATCTCATCATATCATATACAGTATCCCATTATATCCCGTTTATCATATGCTAATAAATCCCATTTTTCTCCCTTATCCCTGCAACTAAATCCCAAAAAATATCCTAATACATCCCACGGATGTGCCTCCCAGTTATGTGAATGTGGGTCTACAACCCCCATTAACCATAAACATCCATAAACCATCATTCATTGGTAGATGAAGTATCGAAGGAAGTTTAGAAGTCAAACTTCCGACAATATGGACAGATGAAAAGCAGAGATGGAAAGGGTCAGAGAGAAGAGAAGAGTAGAATAGAAGAGCAGAAGAGAGAAGATGACAGAAGAGAAAGAGTCAGAAGAAAGAAGATGCAGGTGCGCGAAAAGGTAGGAAAGTCGCTCGAAAAGTAAGCTCGCCAAAGCGGCGGGTGCGGAGCCATCTTGCCAGATGAGAGATGAAAAATTGCACGCCTTTGTGGCGCGAAGCACATTTCGAAGTCAACAAGCACAAAACACACCATTTTCGGACCACTTTTGGAAGTTGAGATGTCGAAAAAGTGCACGCCGTTGTGGCGCGAAGCACATTTCGAAGTCAACAAGCACAAAACACACCATTTTCAGACCACTTTTAGAAGTTACGATGTCGAAAAGGTGCACGCCGTTGTGGCGCGAAGCACATTTCGAAGTCAAAATGTTAAAGACAACAAGGGTTCGGACCACTTTTCGAGGTTCAGATGCCATTTCGCGTGGCAGGCGCAAGGGATTGTGCACTTTGTCGAAAGTGAGCAAAACGTGAGGGCTTTGTAGCATTTCCAAAAGCGATGGCAGGCGTGGGACACTTGAAGAGGATCTTCAAAGATGCATTTCGCGTGGCAGGCGCAGTACAAAAGACATGTTCATCAGAGATGTTAGGAGGTCAGGGCGCTGATTTCCTGAGATGGGTTGCATTTTGGAGCATCAGATCTTCAGGTTTGCTAAGATGATTTTGCGTGACAGGTGCAGCACTTCGTATGACCTGGCATCACTTTGCACAGTACTTTCGACAGGTGGACTGGAAACATCGCAAGCCGCATTGGTACGAGGCTGTCCGCTCTGCACTCAACTTTCCATTTTTGAAGGAAGCCTCGCAGAAATCATTTGTTTTTGATGTTGTCAAATTCACAAATTGAAGAAGTCTCGCAGAACTGCTTCGTTTTGGATGTTGTCCAGTTCAGAAAATTAAAGGACCGGATAACCCCACAAGTCAACTTCTTCCTAAAATGAGCTTCAATGGTTTCAGCGGGGACAGGGAAGGAAGGAAAGACAAAGGAGGTGGTGAAAGATCGTGTATGTATATGTATGTATGTATGTATGTATGTATGTAGGTATGTAGCTGGTTGTCAATGCAACTATGGAAGACACGACACAGTCACAGTCACAGGCAAACACCATGACACTAACTGTGCAGGTTTTTCCAAA
>Ga0126342_10022097_pt1 | contig 10548 bp, 11 predicted proteins | sample Cyp1metagenome_FD_92528 | JGI IMG/M metagenome (GOLD analysis project Ga0126342, IMG submission 92528) | Coral microbial communities from Lord Howe Island, Old Settlement Bay, Australia - Cyphastrea 1 metagenome | ecosystem: Host-associated > Invertebrates > Cnidaria > Coral ...
GGCAGTCTTCCTGGTGGAATCAATAGTTGTTAGTTGTAGAATCGCGAGATTTTGGTTGTGGAATCCTGAGGTTTTGGTTGTGGAATCGTGGGAGTTTGGTTGTGGAATCCTGAGATTTTGGTTTTGGAATCGTGGGAGTGTGGTTGTGGAATCGTGAGAATGTAAATGTGGAAGCGCGCCGGCTTTGGTTGGGGAATCGCGTGGTTTGGTTTTGGAATCGCGTGGTTTTGGTTCTGGAATCGTGAGAACGTAGTTGTGGAATCGCGCTTTGTTCGATTTTGTCGGATCACTCATGGTCACTTGACATGCTGCAAGTAGGATTGCTCAGCGCAAATCATATTGCTTATGGTGATTTCCTCGTGTGGTTATCAGTGCCTCGCTAAGAAGTTCCTTCAAACACTCTGCTCAGTCTTTTTTCTCATGCTTTTGAGTCAGCCCCGTGTCATGAACCGATGGTCCAATGTTTTGCACAAGTTTGTCACGGCTATCCAGAGTCGATGTAAACCTGACTCCCACCGCCTTTGCAGAGCTTCTTTTTGTTCTCAGACTCTATCAGATGTGGTGCAACAACTGCAATGGCATCTCCAATCAGAGATCCCGCAAAGGGAAGACAACTAAAGAATACGACAGAGACGATCCAAGTCCGACGCAGTGCCCAAAAGGCCAATGATCTGGTCGTTTTGTGATTCCCAAATGATGGACCATTGCCTTGGGAGTATATAGAAAACGGGCACCCGCTTTCCCAAAACATGTTGGGCTTTGTAAATGTACAATGACACTTTGATGAGCTTTTCTCTTCACTGCGTCTTTGCAAAGCTGAACAAATGGTGGAAGCGGTGACAGAGGATTGTTGCGTGAAGTTGCAACTTAAAAGCATGTTTTTGTGAGAAATGTATCTAGTCCATGAAGCATTCCACAGCGCAACCCTCTGAACCGCAGTATGCTAGAAATCGGGCAACTGAGAAAATGCCAAGGCATTTCGCTTGCACTGCGACGACCACAGGCTACACATGAAAGGGTTGGAGTTTCGGTGAACATCTCCGCACATTTCCCAGTTGCCATGCGCATCCTTTGCTGCGCCAAATAAAATGTCCAAGCCGCGGTTCAGTTTTGGTATTGGCCTCAGAGATCCAAGCCACGCTGTTGAAACAATCCGATCAAACCGTGGCATTGATTCATGAATGCATTTCTATCCACATCATTTCGCATCTTGGTTGAGATCCTTCACTCCTTACACAATGAACCCATTCGTGTGTAGAGTCTGTCTGGAAAGTCCGATCTGAATGCTTATGTCTTATGATTTCTTAGGTGAAGTACAGAAAATCCCTATTCCAAAGCGGTAGAAAGAAACTCTGCGAAGGCATAAAGTACTGCCTCGGCACCCATCGTCTCGAGTCGTTATTGCCCCGGCACCACACAGCTCCGGCAGGGAGATCATGTGGCGGTCTGATACAATGGACGGGTTCCTGCGGGCGATGCATACGGCACGAAGCATGCTGTGGGTATTTCAGGTCCTGACTGTCCTGACTCAGGTCTTTTTCCCGGCTGTCTTGTGTCTTGAGTAAGGTTAAGCAGTTAAACACACCCCTGCTCAGCTCCTATTTCAGCAACTGGATGATTTGGTGACAGCTTCATGTGAGTCCATATCTCTAGACTCTAGCTCGCTACTGCCAACAGGTCAATAAATAAAATAGAAGCTCTTTGAATCCTCACCATGTCAGTGACAGACCCACGTGCAACTCCACACTCTGCCATTTCATCCCCAAACCTGAAGACAAAGCCAACTGCCAGCCGCTGGAAGCTGCTACTCCAGTATTGCTCGGCCTATGGTGTGCCAACATTTCGACGGCAAAAAGCTAGAGAAACACACACCTAGTTCATCCAACCTAATTCTTGGAACTTGGTCAAGGTCAAGGGTTCTTCACATGGTTTCAATGTTTCGAAACCACAGAAACATACAGAAACAACGTAGTATTGGGAACACAACGCCTGCGTTCCTTCACAGTGCTGACCAAGGTGCTGTCGCTGGTAGTTCCAACCTGGAAATGGATGGAACATTCACAGGGCGCAACATGGCGTGACATGGTGGGGACCTGATTCACACCGCTCTCTACCAATTGCCCAGCTGCAATCAAAAACCTTGTTGTGTCTTTACCTCAGAGCACTGCTACTTCAGCTACTTCTTTGAAATGTTAAGTTGTCACTCCAGTTTGCCTCGTCCGACTTCAGATCCAATATGATCCGATTTGGAGGATGCGCTTCCGTTGCTTCTCAAATAACTGACATCGACATGGGTACCAGCAGCAGCCATGAATGTCAGTCTACAGGTCTACAGATGTCTACAGTGCCCACAGTATACCTACCTTTTCCCACAGTCCCACACCAGCCTTTGGGGCTGGAGGCAGCTGAAACAGGACTTCCTTGAGTTCCTTGTGGTATATGCATATAGGTCTGCCTGGCGAGGGATGGCCGTCTGGCCTTTCAACGTTTTGGCGGACAGGAGGACAGCGTACAACGTCTAGGCACTCCTTGAAAGACATCTTCAAATCTCCCAAGAGTTTTGGAATCGCCCGAAAGGCATCAGTGCAGTATTCTGATCTACCATAAATATCCATGCATTAAAGTAGAGCAGCAATGGAAGTTTTTGTGCACCATGTTGCACCGTTGAAAATGTGGAGGTCTGCATCCTATTGAGGCTCCAACATGGATGGATGAGAGCCAAACTGGGAGTTGGCTAAAGAGTTGGTAGACGGCGCGCGACCTGTGGCGCAATCGTATTTCCAAATTCTCGGGACACCCAAATAGTCTGGGCTTCACGGCTCTCTGAGCTACTTCAGAGTTATGACGTGCTATATCGTGCTGTGATGTTGGATAATCTTATCATAATGGAAATAGTACGGAAATTGTCATTCTGCACAAATCTGGCTTTGCTAAGCCACGTAGAGCTAGCTCTCAACACCTCACCCTCTACTGCACCTGCCGGTGGCTGATAGCGCCCCATGACAGAACTCCAAGCCTGTCATTGGCAGCTCTGATCGGTCTGATGTGGTCGACTGGTCGAAGGCCCAAAAGAACTCAACGAAGATTCATCTAATTTCAATTAATTTCATCTAGCAGTTGAAATTAGCGAAGGAATCAACAGTTCTCAACACTTCACCACTCGAACTGCAGAATATTTGAGTACAGCCATAGCAGCCATAGCCATAACACTACAACCGCTCCCCGGGTTCCCCAGGTTCACCTGAGATGTGACTGCGGAGGCACGTGACATGAAGCTCGTGGGTGGTGGCGGTCGGACCAGATTTCCACTGTTCATTCGATCTTGACTGCCTTGGAAAGAAGTGACTTGAAGTAGCTGAGTAGGTTGGGACAAAATTGAGAACATCTAAGAATAACTGCTGAAACATGGTGAAACATGGTGAAACATGGTGAAAAACATGCACCTGGTCTCAAAAAGTCTCACAGGAACTCTAGTCAGTCATTTGAGTCATCTCATGAATCAAATCATGGGCTCAAGAGTCATCCAGCAGCTTTCTGGGTCCCAACCAAAATTCCGCTCCAACTGTCTAGTAGGATGAGAACCCATTGCCTCAGAGACTTTTCAGGAACTCCCAAGGCATTGAGATCTCACAAATGAACAAGTACAAGTTACAAGCAAAATTCCAGAAACAAAGATCCACTGGTTGTGCATTGCTTACAAAGCTTACCAAGATCCACCGGCTGTTTGCCGCTGGAACTAACCCCAGGAATATAATTAGACATAATTTATCATACTCATCATACTCTCATTGTTTCAATCCCAACATCAGTACTTTCACTTTAACTTATGAAGCTGATCAGCAGTTTCCCTCTGCCAAGCCTAGTCGCATCTGATTGCGATGGATTGGGCCATCTGGGAACCCGGCAGCTTGCTGGTGGCTTTCCTCAAGTTCTATTCCTTGATGCAAACACGACAAATGCAAATTTCAATACCAAACTCCATGTCTGCAACATTTCCCAAAGACATTTCCCAAAGTTCATGCTTGAATCATATCTTTCAGATGATTCGAGCATCAGGTCCTAGCCGCTAAAGGAATAGTCGTTAGTAGCCGTGCCAGCTCTGATCTTTCAGGCTCCAGCGCTGGGTACGTTGAGGATGCACCGCCTCTGGCCTCTGCATACCTGTGACCTGCCAGGGCTCACCAGCAACGTTTCCAGTTCCACCAGTTCCACCAGTTCCACCAGGAACCCTGGCCTCAGACAGGTTCAGTACCAAACCGCTAAAGGCATTGGAGAACCAACGACCTCACCCGATCCAACATGATCCAACAGCATCCAACAGGATAAAGCGACCACATCTCAGGTCGTCTCAAGAAATTGCGACCGAAAAAACAGATGTACTGTGCACAACACACTCTTATAAAAATGTACTAAAAAGTTATGCATTGCTCCTTTTCTCTGGTTCATTTTGGCCACACTTGTCACTGTATGCCTTCCTACGATGATCAGAATCCGTACCAAAGCAGCGAGTCTACTGTCGGTGTCTTACCGTGTCTCATGATCACAGCATAAGGTGGCCACATTTCGAACTTTCTTGAAGATCGTGCTCAAAACCGTGACGTCCAAAAACAGTTACTACTCCGTGATTCCTTTGACACTTTCCCATTTTGATAATCTTGTGTTTTTATATATTTAAAGAAAAAAAACGTCATCCAAAATCGTTCTGTTTGAGGCCCCCACGAGTTTGATCCACGGTGGTCTCAACATCCATCTGTTCACGATGACCAAGAGGGTCAAGATTCCAAATCCCAGATTCCATGTCTTTCTCCACAAACACTGATCTGTTTCAAAAAGACTCCCAGATCAATCTTGGAGGTACAGGGAACAGCGTGGTGCATGGCACAGTATGGCACAGCATGGCAGTATTAGGCAGTATGGCACAGCATGAAGCTGCATGGCACAGCACGGCAAAGCATGGCAAAGCTTCATGGCACAGCAGGGCGCTGCGTGGCGCAGCGTGGCACGGCATGGACCTGCTGGTCTTCCAAAAACTCTCCAGTCGGTACCCGACCCGGTAGCCCTTGTGCTACGAGCCTCTCTCACGTCCTCCATGCAGCTGGATAAGCCTGGCGTGTCGTGACCAGTGGTGCAACTTGCTTTCTCGAAATCAGCACCAAAATGTACCAAAGTTTGCCAAACCGGGCCAAACTAGCAGCCAGACGCCAAACTCCCAGGTCAGTTCCACAGTTTGAGTTTCACTGGATGGCAATGCCAAGGCTTCACTTCCCTCCTTTCATTTTCCAGGAAGATCCTTTGTTTGGCAGCTGTGCGCCTTGCATTTCTTGATCCACCAGACTTGCCTCATCTGCCTGAATTGAAAGTGCTCAAAGCTGGTCAAGGCCAAGTTCAAAGGGATGTGCACAGTGAAAGATGTAGCTGGTATTGTGCCCAAACCGACACAGCCATAGATGCCGATTGACAGAGTCCTCCAGTCCCGGTCACTGCCCCGTACCCCGGACCTTGTTCAGCATGGCGTAGCAAATGCCGATCAAGCCCGTCATGCCCTGCAGCCAGCCAGCAGCCAGCAGCATCTGGAATTCCCAAGCCTGTGAAAACTGCTGAGCTCAGGACCAAGGAAATCAGGATAAGGCCAGACTTAGATGTTGCAACCCAAGGATCCACAGTCAGGGGACTTTGCCTGTGATATCAAACAGTCTACCGCCAAGATCCCTGAGCTTGCCCGAACTGCCCATGCCTACTGAATGTTCTAAACCGATTCTAAACTTTCAATGAGTCCATCTTCCACCATAAAACTCATCTGGACGGCACAGCAACAATCAGCACGCCAGGGAACGAAAGTCCATCCAGAGCTGGGCCGCTTGACTTTTTCCTGGCACTGGATGAAGAGGGTCATACTTGCCTTCCCTATGATTCCCTATGATTCCCTGAGTGCATCTGTGTGAAATTTACCCAAGAGATCCCATGAGCAACATGGCTCATCAGCTCATCTGTTTCCTTTGCTTCCCAAGAGTCAACATGATCAAACATGCCTTTCCCCACATAGCTCACTCCAACTGGAGCGGATAACACACCAGGCTGCTCGCTCCTTGCATCCCAAGAACCATTTACTCACCATGAAACCAGGCTCAGACTGTTCCAGTATGCTGTACGACGACTCTATGAGGCCACCAGGGCTACCACGATCGTCTATAAATGTCCAGCGTGCGGATGGACCAATAAGCCTCCGAGAAAACCTAGGTGGTTGCGAGGATTCTCCAACAATGTGGAGACTCTGGATATAGGTCCTATAGGTGTCCTCCCTCTCCAAGGATTTTGGGATCCAGAATATATCGCTGCTCCGACATGGCACTCAGCACGGCCAGCTCATGATTCCCATCTTTGGCTCTGACATGTGGATTCTTCTGCACGTAGTCTTTGCACGACATGCCTGGCATGCCACTGACATCGACAGCTCTGAAACCATCCTAAAACATCCTGAAACAAACCTCTTCCCTCCCACCTGTCGCAGGACAGCTGCTGGAAAAGGTCGCATCACCTTGCCCAACTTGCACATCTCAAGGATGTTCCAGGTGTCCAACATCAGTTGTCTCAGCATCATACCGTAGTCTCCACAGAAGGTGGTATCAAACACCAATCCTAAGCGAGAAATGCATAGAAATCCTGCGAAAATATTGCAGCCTTGCTGGTTGTGGTGGTACGACTTCAACCAAAACATCACCGAACCAGATCATGCTTGATCTGCAAAGGCAGATCAGGATCAGAAGCCAAAGGCCTCACTTGAAAGCTTTTGAGCCGGGAGCAAAACGATTCTGCTCTCAGATTTCCAGCTGAGGCAAAGTCGCATGTGCTGGAAGTGTTCGGGACCTCCAGAACCGTGTTTTTTACGTCGGCTGTCTCTCGACTCTCGAATGTCCACAAACTTGTAGCAATCTCTAGATGTCACAACTGGATCATAAGAATCATAATGAATAAAAAAATACCAAAATCGTGGCCAATTTGGCCCAGTCTCTCGCATTCGCACAGCTCAGGAAGGGACTGCAGTACTTGGAATGAAGCGTAAAGAACGATGTTGGCATTGCCCACGTGTCCGGACTCGGCAAATGAAAAGAATTGAGATTGAGCAGTGAGAAGGGAATGTTGAGTAAAACTAACGGAGACTCTGACTCTGGTTCTTTGCGCAAAAGATCAGCTGGCTCCTGATGCACACAAAATGATGTTCAGCAGATCAGCATGACATGTCCACTTTTGACAATTTAACGCGACACGAACAGGCACACGCAGAAAAAAAACGCAGTTTTGTCCTGTCCCTTGCGGAAGAACCATGTCCCTGCATGCGTCAATTTCACAATTTTGGGGAATATGATTGAATCATAGAATCATCTCCTTGACTAGCAGTGACTAGCATCTTGTTTCATGTTATTTCTGTTGAGGAACGCATTACGTGCCATGTGACCCACGCCGCGGGAAACGCAGCGGAATCGCCCGCCCCAAAGGATTACTCAGGTCCAGGCGAATCTTCCTGCGGTCAGGGTCCCATTCAGCTGCCCATGTACCACCTCCAGCCTATCATCGGACCAAAATGGGACCAATTCGATGTCCATCTCCACATGCAGCGCAGCAAAGCGCATTGCAGCACAACTTTCAGCGCCAGCGCAACTGGCGCCTGATTCAAAGCTGTACCCCAGGAACCCTGTGGCCTCAGTGCGGTGCATGAGAACACCACGGGTACCATGGGCATCCATGGGCACCACGGAAGGCATGACACAGCGCTCAGAATCGCACTGCTTCTGGCCGCAGCCCTGATTTTCGTATTCGTTTGGGGCCTAAGTCAAGCATGGCATCACATCACATCACATCACATCACATCACATCACATCCTCAGGTTTCTGAGCGAGACGAGGCCCAAAGATGCCCAAAGGATGTTCAGAGACTTCACATGTTGCCAATGTGAACAAATCCTTGGGGTTCCCTGCATGGACCCAGCAATTCTTGGCAGGACCGCCTTGCTCATTACCAGCCCAAGCAGAGCCAGAGAAGTCCACGTCTTTGTTCACATCATACTGGTCCTCTGCCGGCTTTTGGGAAATCTAATTCCAACAAATTCGCAACTGGGCATAGAAACACAAGTATGGCATCTTCAAAACCAACCTTTGAGTCTGCTTGCTGAGACCACATTCCACACATTCCACACATTCCCACAGTTTTGGGTGCTTGACAAGGCACACAATTGGACCGCGTATGCAACGTGGTTGTGGCATAGGTCTGGTTGTGCACAGCTTCCAGGATGTCATACTCGCCCCACCGAGGCCAAGCCTTGGTGAGATCGACTGTGGAGACATGTGGAGACCACTGGGAGGTTTGGAGGTTTGGATCGGAAGTTTCTCAGAGCAGAACATGCTGCGAGTCCTCACGAAAGGAGAATCCAGGCGTGCAACCAAAGGCGGTCGCTGCTTCAAGACATGACGAATGACGAATGAGTCACAAAATGAGTCAATGAATCACACACTGAGTTGTAAATCTATTATAAATCCATTTGATCAGTGGCTCCATCATCTTCACTACAAATTGCCTAAACTGCATAAACTGCATCTGCCGATGGTCTGAACATGTCGTGGAACGCCGGCCTCACCATACATCCAGAAAGCCGGCCACGCTCCGCACGCAATCGGTGCCTTAGGCCAGTGGCGATGCAATGATGAAACAGCAGCCTACGTAGGCCACGTGCCACATTTGAACATCACTAAGTTTATCTGACTCTCCAAATGCACAAAGGTAAATACAAAAATATACCTATTTATTAATATGTGTATATTATGTGTATATTATATATAAATATATTCATTTATTTACTTATATATATATTATATATCGATCATTTATTAATATACTATATGTATTATATTAAAGATGTCATGTCATGTAATGTATATTATCAAAGGAAGTTGGGAAACAGTTTTCCGAGCTACGGATGATTTTTATTCAAGTGACTTTACATCACATAACAATACATCACACACCAATACATCTGACAAAGCGTGGTGAATTGGTGACAACACGTCGCACAACAATTCACCACATAAAAGAAGGCAACGAAGGGTGGTGATTGAGGGAAGTGATGACGAAGGGTGCTGACGAAGGGTGGTGACGGAGGGTGGTGACGGAGGATGGTGACTAAGGTAATGGCGACGAAGGATGGTGACTGAGACGAATGAATTTGCACGTGCTGCAGCAAAACGCATTGTAATGGCTGCATGAATGTTGCATGGGCTTTGTTTTGGGGAGGAAGCCGGAGCACGAAACCTTGCGTTTTTCCGTGTAGAGTGGCTGCAGCCGGCGATGAAAGGTATCTCCTCTGTGCGGCGGATGCGGCTGCGATCGTTTGGGGCGTAATCGGTTCTCCCTTGGTGTTCTGCCACGTGTGGTTGTTCATGCGTGCATAGTTCTATGCGCTTGTTGAGTCTCTGGTTGCAGATCGCAGTGTAATGGCTGCATGATTGTTGCTACGTTTTTCGGCCACGAGTGTCGAAACATGCGGGTTAGACACGTGATGCTGCAAAACGCAATGTAGTGGCTGCATGAATGTTGCATGGGCTTTCTTTTGGGGAGGAAGCTGGAGCACGAAACCTTGCGTTTTCCGTGTAGTGGGGCTGCAGCCGGTGATGAAAGGTACCTCCTCTGTGCGGCGGGTGCGGCTGCGATTGTTTGGGGCGTAAGCGGTTCTCTTGGTGTTCTGCCACCTGTGGTTGTTCATGTGTGCGTAGTTCTATGCGCTTGTTGAATCTTTGGTGGCATATCGCAGAGGAATGGCTGCGTCAAGGTTGCTTTGCTGCCGCGGCTGCATGCGTAATAGTATTGTCTTTTGCAGCTGGACATTGTAAAGCGTATTGGAGTGGCTGCATCAAGGCTGCGATAGTGATTTGTCAGCAGATTTTCTCAATTTTGGCGCTGGGGATTTTCCTTTTAGAGTTCCTTTGAAGAAATGCTTCAAAATCGTTTTTTTTCCTGCTTTGTTGCGTTTTGCAAGTCAATATTATCTCGATATCGCATTGTAATGGCTGCTTCAAAGTTGCTTCCTGCCACGGCCGCATGCACAATACTATTGTCTTTTGCTGCTGGACATCGTAATTCGTATTGGAGTGGCTGCCTCAAGGCTGCGATAGCAATTTGTCAGCAAATTTTCTCAATTTTGGCGCTGGTGATTTTCCTATTTTAAAAAGTGCTTCAAAATGTTTTTTGTCGCTTTAGCGCCGGGATCCGGCTTTGGAGCTGCAATTTCTGTTGTCATTGTGTGCCAAAAATTTCTCTGTGCAAGCTTTGTAGTACAAAGTAGTACTGGGACGTGCTTGGTGCAAGCTTTGTAGTACAAAGTAGTACTGAGTAGTACTTTGGGCAAGCTTTGTAGTGGAAAGTAGTACTGGGAAATGCTTTGTGCAAGCTTTCTAATACAAAGTAGTACTGGGAAGTACTTTGTGCCAGCTCTGTAGTACAAAGTAGTACTGGGACGTGCTTTGTGCAAGCTTTGTAGTACAAAGTAGTACTGAGTAGTAC
>Ga0126342_10022098_pt1 | contig 10548 bp, 10 predicted proteins | sample Cyp1metagenome_FD_92528 | JGI IMG/M metagenome (GOLD analysis project Ga0126342, IMG submission 92528) | Coral microbial communities from Lord Howe Island, Old Settlement Bay, Australia - Cyphastrea 1 metagenome | ecosystem: Host-associated > Invertebrates > Cnidaria > Coral ...
TAAATTCCCCGGTACGTTCTAAGTGATGAATCTTGATATTTGAACGTTCTAAGTGGGGTACTTAGAACGTAGACGAATAATCACTTAGAACGTCCAAAAAGCGTGAAATATTCAGAAAAAAAAAATCCAAAATACGTTCTAAGTGATTGTCCGTCACTATATATCGTAGATTATATACAACATATACCAACATATACTGTACTGCTGTACCCCATAAATCTCCATCCCCAGATATGACATCAATCTGCTCCAAGGCCGCCCCTGCGTTTCATTTGCTCACCTTCTTGCGCCAGGTGTACCGCGAGCTCTTCCAGTTCACGCAGGTCCTCTTCGAGGTCATCCTGCAGAAGTCCAGCGGCAGATTCCATCCGGCTTTCCATGGAAATTAATTGAACAAGTGGAAACTGGCGAAGCATTTTTGAAATTCAATTTTCGTTCTGCTATATACCATTCATTTTCTGTTGATTTACATGATGAGCAAAAAAGGATATATAAAGGATCTAAAGTCTGTACGTCGCATGTCCATGGTTTTGGGTCTGCACGAATCTGGAATCAAATATTTCTCAGAGTGAAGCCCGACATGTCCCCTCTCAAGAGGTTCCTTGAAACTCAGGGGAAACCCAAGGGCGCCCAAATCAAACCCAAACACAGACGCCAAATCAAACCCAAAATGTTGAAGAGCCAAGTTTTTGGCGAAGTTGCTGGCAATAGCTGTAAGCAGTTGGAAACCCCTGAACATTGATGCTGAAATGTTGAAAAAACATGATCCGTTTGAACTTTTGAATTATTGTAGTTTGTTTACTCGTTCCATGGTCTTAGCTTTCTTGGTGTCTGGGATATTCTGGGTTGATGATCAAATTTTGAATTTTCTGGTGCGCTGATGGCTTGCATCTCTCCGCTAGTATGGCCACGGTTATTGACATCTGTTATATAGACAAACACATTGAGGACCAAACAAGACCGCATATCACCACATGCTACCCTCTGGATACGTTCACATGTGCTGGGTGGGCTAATCCAGCGACGGCTAATCCAGCGACATTTGATCCATTGATTCTTGGTGATGCCTGCTAAAGCAAAAAGTCATGCATTGCTAGCTTGCTGTTTAGACCGGGTCGGGGTCTGTTTCATCTGTATTTGCATCTCCCCCCTGTAACATTAACCTAGAAGCCGAAAACAAATGAGCCAAAAATGACTTCCAGGATTGCCGGCTTCCTAGGTTAGGCAGTGGTGGGGTGTTTAGGGTGGGGGCTCCAGTTTTGTGTGGTGGTGCTTAGGTTCGGGAATGTCGTATGTACCCATATGATCCCATATGTACCTTGTGCTGTGAAATACCGCAAAGACTTCACTCGAACGAGATAGGTAGAGATGTGATTCATACAAGCTCATACTACACACTACACGGCTATACACCTGTTACCCAGCTGGCTCTTCCAGCCGGTGTCTTCATTCTCAACCAAGTGAAAAGGCCTCCAATTCGTCACCGCGCGCACTGAAGGTCACACCTGGATAGATCTGGTGGTGATTACCAGGCACATCCAAGCACCATAAAAAGCATCATGAAAGGACATCAAGGGGTTCTGGGGTTATGCCATGCCAATGAAAATGATTGAAAATGAATGGTCATCCCAGTTGTTCAGCCAGGTCACTGTTTTCATGATTGTTCATTATGGTACAAATTCTCTAGCACCGCAAATCAGCAGGCTCCTGCCTGGTTCTTCAACCGTCTCCGGCTGCGAAAGGTCCAAGCCTGTCCGGACAATTCGCTTCAAGCTGAGAAACTTTCACAATTCCATGCTGAAGAATAAGAATCTCAAATGCAATCTGCGGGCCATGAGATCACTTGAAAGGGTTATATCAACTTTGCGCTGTAATTGATGGGTTTGTGAGGGTTTCTCCTGAGATGGGATCCACGGGCTTCATCCTTTTTTAGCCTTTCATACGTTACTCCCCAGTTTTGCACATCGAACAAATGAAACGCAAAGAAGAGTCTAAAACTTGGAGATATCAACCATATCAACCCCAGGAAAATAAGAAAACTCTTGGGCCCCTCTGCATCTACACCAGGCATCCCCACCTGCTGGCGCGGATCTGGCCATGCGATCGCTGATCGGAGGTAAAGAGTTGCTGCTGCGCAGGCATCGCCCTCGTGGCGCTTCAAGATGACAGAGATGTGGAAAAATTACCCTCTGATTATGTCAAAATAGCTATTGAAAATGGTGATTTATAGTGGATTTTCCCATTGAAAATGGTGGATCTTTCCATTGCTATGTTAGTTTACCAGAGGGTATGCCATTTTTTTTGACAAATGGACATGACACCCCAAATTACAACGAAAATTGGGAAATGATGATGGTTTCTGGGCGTCAATTTGATGTTTTTTCCATGGTCGATAAACTGGGTTGCTATCCTTTTGGGTCAGTTCTTTTGTCGTAATATAGTGGGGAAACTCGAAATTGCACCTGTTCTGAGCTTCTTATCATCTTTGACTACCCCACTGCCCACCAGTTGGCTAGTCGATTTTTCAATCATTGGATGAGAATCCGCTATCCCTTTGCTGATAAGTTATCCCAGTTACAACTGGGCCGGATCATCCCCCCTATCAAGGGGCGCCTGCGTCGCCTTCGCCGTTCGCTCGGGGAGTGGAGCTGCCCTCTTTGGAGCTACTCTCCTTGGAGCTGTCGGCCAACAACAAAAAAAATGTTGTTTGGAGGACCCCAAAGCAGCCCAAAGCATCGAACTAGATCGAAATTTTGGTTGTTTCAATATTGAAATATTCCGAGATAGTCCGATCGACTTGGGTGATTTGGGGGTACCCTGATTTCAAGAAACGACTTGGATAGAGTCAATCTTTTGTGCCAAAAACCAACATCTACTTTACACACTACGTCAGGTCCTTCATTGTCTTGATACATAAACCATCATAAACCCATGATTTTGTATCACCCTTCACACCACATCAAATCCTCGCAGTTTGCTTTGCAGCTTGAAAATGGAACCTGTTTTCCTGAAAATCAGAGACTCGCCAGAAGGCCAACAGCAAGATGCCCAAACTCTGCTATCCCTTCGCTGATCCAAGTGACTGCATTTCGGAGTGGCCTGGGTTGTTGAAGAGTGGAAAACCCAAAGGTAAAGGCAGAATGGGTCGCTGTCAATCTCTGCTGGATCCTGGCTGTCAAAGTTTAACCTATATATCATATATATATATATGAATGCCTGTGATGAAAGGTCAAAGTTTCTAAGCGACTGCCAGCCGAAGGATTTCTTGACCGTTTTTGAGGAACAGCAACGTTGGGCGTGACCGCTCCGTGAAAGCATCTTGATTACATCAATTACCATCTGGTTATTTAACATAGCCATGGAAAATCACCATTTTTAATAGGTAAACCATCTATAAATGGGCCATTTCCCATGGCTATGTTAAATAACCAGAGGGTAACGTCAAATTACGTCTTTGATTTTTGCCCCCAATATCCGCTTCCCAAGTGGTATGGTTCAAAAATGGGGTGCCAAGGGGCCAACAAAAATTATTCACCTTTTGCCTTTTGGCGTTGTAAGGGAAGAAAATCCACCATTTATGGGTGATGCGTTTTGTCCTGTGTTTTCCTGTTGCCCCAAGTCCACCATCGCAGCCAAGTTCTGGGCTCCCGACCTCAAGGGGTAACCATCATTGGGCACCGGCGGAAGCATACGCTGTCGATGTGCCTCCTGGTGCCCCCGACTGTCATAGCTGTGGGATACTGTGGGCATCGATGACAGACATGGCCTCCGGTTGCTCTCGTAGTGTCATACAAATACTAACAATCAACAGGTCTGTCAGAATGTCACTATAGCAGATTTCAATTCGGACTCTTCCCGGTATCACGCAGTAATTATCACGTTTCGTTTTCAAATCGTTTAGCCCAAGAACTCAAGAAAACAACCCTTGAAAATGATCTAATATGATCTATTTAAATCTATTTTTGGAGTTTGCTTCTGGGTGCGCTTCGCAAGAGCGCCATCCTGGACCATTACATCGGAAAAAGACTAACCCAGTTTGGTGGCAGCATCCCAGACATGCCAATCTTGGTTCAGCCATCGATATTTTACCGGTGCAGTTTGCAGAAGTCCCCCCATATACCTTTACATCCTCACGTATCTTTCAGTCAGAAGCGGTAAGGATTTGGAGTCCAGCTGGCTCCCGGAGGCCTTCATCCGCTCAAGTGGACACTCCCGCAAACAAAACATGAGTTGTCTGCCGGGATTAATGACACATGATCCTTAATCACTGGTTTCAAATCACCAAAATCAGTACAGCACTCCATGCCCAAACCGAAAGGCGTCCTCTGTTCGCGACAGATGATCTTGCGCTTGTCGCACACTGCGCGCGCCAGCCCGTGGGGCCCGTGGGGCACGCGCAGCCATGGCGTCATGAACAAGGCGCCCTCAGTGGCGAAGCTTTTTGGATTTTTGTGTTCTTCCCCTAAATGACTGGTGAAAATCGCAAGCAAGCCATATCAGCCTTGTGATGTACTCATGCATTGTTGCAACTGATGCATCACTTCATCTGCTCTGGAAGAGGGGGTTGATTGAAGGGAAATGTAAGGACTATTTTTTCTAGCTGAGCATGTGAATAACTAATATGACTGTTGCTGTGTGCATGTCATGTACCAACAAGACTCACTGGGAGAAAGCGGAGCGGATCTCGACAGAACAACGCTTCACTCAACTGCGACCTTGACAGTCATCGTTGGGTCCCGGCTTGAAATGCATTGAATCTGGAGATATCTGGAGAATCGCCGATCATTTAGTACACAACTATGAAGAAGTGATTTCAAACATTTTCAAACGTTCATGGAATATGAATATGGAATATGTATATATTTATATAATATTATCTATATGCATATTCACACACTTCATACCAACTGTTTTGACCAATTTATCGACTTTCGGCAGATCCAAAGCTCCAAACACCGCTGTCATCCGAGTCGCTCTTTTTCGGATCGACACTTCCGGGCGAGGCGTTCTTCCCCACTGGTGCCATGGGACTGGTCTGTGATTCATGGATTCAACATGTGCAATGGATTGAAGTGGAATGTTTACCTCAGACCTCCAAATATCCGGTATATATATAATATATACTGTAGTATATATTATTGGATCATTATACAAATGGGTTTCCTCCAAAATCTCCAAAAGTACAAGCCAATTCTGAGACCATTCCAAACTGCTGTGAAAATCCGAACGCTGTTTCATGAGATTCGCGGCAATCAACATGTTCTCCGGACCAGTCCCGGCAACCCATGAGCCGTGGCGAGTTCAAAAGACAGGGGCGACCATCTTCAGTACCTTCCAATCGCATCGCCATACAAAACCTTGAAATGGTAGCATATCATCATCAACGAAGCATCATCTATCATATCATCTATCAATCTTACATTTATATATATATATCATGTATATACATACATACAATTTGATGGCTAGTTTATTAGATAGTTTAAAACCCTCCTTTAAAATCCTAGCTGTCTTGTTTCTCTTAGAAGCATCTGCACAACTGCGAAGTCCCCGGGCACGCGCCAGACGCATTTTGTCAAGAGCAAGTCGCCACGTGTGCACCTCGAGATGCACTGAGGGGGATATGAAATTTATCATGGCATATTTGGGATGGAACATGTCCATTTACACATTATATAACATATTAATTACATATTATATAAATATATATATATATATACATATACATATAATTACGTATACATATATCATGCCAGATATCCATATGACACACATATTTGAGAATGTTGCATATTTGGCAAAAAAATATGTCTGTGTATTATATATAATATATATATATCCATGTGTACATGGAAAAGAACAAATGCTGCGTACGCATCAACCAACAAATAACAACACATCTAGATATACATACCATTACATACTACAATAGAAGTATATGGAATGAGGGGCGACTCTGCACAGGTACAATATTTATCGGATGGGATCCACCTGAGGCACCGACTCTGGTTGCCAAGCACAGCGGGGGGGAGCGCATAGCCCCGAAAGCCACGACTGGGCGGCGCCCATTTGGGGGTTGAAAATTGGGACGGGCCTCAAAAGTGCCATTTCTGATATCGCATAGAAGTGATACACCATCGGACTTTGGGGTTCGAGATTTTGAGACAACTCCACCTGATATGTGTCAATAGATGTCAATAGTGTCAATGCGTCCGAACTGACAAAACTTCCACTTCTGCATCGCCAAGCTCGGTAATCAAAGCCAGAAATGATGCAATCCCCAAATTGGATGGTCACTCGCGACCAACCGACCAACGTGGTCCCCTGGCAGAATGTTGACCTCCAAAAAAAAAGGGGAAACTGGGAAACTAATCTAACTACTCACTAGTCGAATCAATATTGATAGATTTGATAGTACAAATATTTACAAATATTGGAAACTATTACTGCACAAATTGGATCGATATCGAAGCATTATCACTAAGCAATGTTTGAACCGATAAAACATCCAATCATGGCTTGGCCCCCCTGAGGTCCAAGGAGCGCTTGTGGGCTGCCTGAGCGGTTTTTTGGTGTCAAACATGACATGACAAGAAATTCCTATATGTATGGCAAATGCAGACATGTCATTTTGTTCAGTGGCTTTGCACGATTTTGGAATGATTGTCTTCCCAGACCAGATTCTGCCATTCTGCAGTTACAGTAATCATCCCCTAAGTTCTGTGCGGCTGAAACGGTCTGAGTGTCGTTGTGCCAGCCATGTTGCGATACAAATTGTTGAAAACGAACTCGCTAAAGCCTTGACTCCTCAGCTGCGAGCAGAATGTTAAAATCATTTGACAACAGACCCTGAAATCGTTGGTCCAAATCAAAGCGTTCAGCCATGACTCGCCAGTGCAACATGTTTTTGAAGGGCTGTGATATCCACCAGGATGATCCCTTCCCTGCATGGAAGCAGTTGCCCTCCAGAAGTGCTCAGCTTGAAGAAATTCGATTGTCGCAATGTCATGATTGGAAGACGGTACTAATCGATTACCATCATCCTTGAAACTCACAATATACATCAATATACCCCATCAATCCCAATCATCACCTTTAGGACGAACAGCTGCTGTAGTGGTGCCAACGGGTCTCACCCAAACCTATGGTTTTGAAAAAAAACAAAATCCCAATCATAGATGATCACCACAATGTACCAAATCACTTCTGGCTTAAGGAATGGTTAAGGAGGATTAACCACCACACTTTCTAACCCCACAATATTAGCATAGCTGTCTTCGGCATGCCGTCCAGCAACGCATCGAAACCGGAACCGATCCGGAGGAGCTTCTTGGCATAGCGCAGCGTAATCTTGGGGCCGTCGTTCAAACGACGGTATGGGGGGGTTTCCCATGAAACCAGAGGAATCCTCTGTTTTTGTAGCCATTTTTTGAATGCAATTGCTATAGGTATTTAATACAATACCATCTATATATATATGTATGTATGTCACGTCTATTATATGTATATATAAAGATGTCAGTCTGTCTCTATCTATCTGCAATAATTATATTTGCAATGATGTATTTAAGACTGCCTCAATACACAAGTGCTGCCCGGGACAGTTTTGGGACCACATCCCCTGGAATTAATGTTGGATTCCTAGTCATTCCACATGAGCGGTCAGGGTCTTGCATCATGGCAATCCAGCATGGGGCACGCTGTGACACATGATTCAGGCTTTCATCTGGCCAAGCGCGAAATCTGCCAGCAGTGTCTTGGACATGAAGTGCCAGGCATTATTTGTTGCGTTTACCCAAACATACCAAACTCATCCGAACCCAATCTTTGTGTTGCCTCCTCCAGATAGTCCAACCAACAACTTTTGGGATGTCACCGGCCAGCAATGATGGGGGTGCAACTTCCAATGACAGTATGGGTGTAAGCTGTCCCTTGAGCGACTGTGGACAAGCAACATAGTAGTTGTTGAAAGCTTGTGGAAGCCTGACAACAAGAGAAGCATAGTGTGCAGACAGGCTGGGTGGATAAGGAGAAACGAAAGAACAATCGAAGTGAGGAACCAAAACCAGAAGATCAAAATCTTCAGCTTTTACACTAAATCACTATAATCTATGTAATTATATATATATTATATATTATATATTATATATATATATATATATATGTTATATAATGTTACATACATACACAATACATACACCTGTATACCCTATCTTTGCACAGCATCAGGTCTAAGAATTGCCTGTTGAACCAACCGCCATTTTTGGGAGCGCTTAAGAGAAAACGGATGAAAACGGGCTCCACCGAAACCAGCAGCTGGTAGGGAAAGAAAGATTGGAAAACCCACCACCTGAGTGCTGGACCCTTTGCCGGGTTTCAGCCGGAAGATGGGTGTGTTCGCCTTCTTCCGCTTCCTCGGTTTCTGGATTTACCACCCCGCATAGAGGGGCCAGTCTCCGCCGGTACTTATCACAAAATATATCCAGATCGCATCTACGTCTTGGCTGTGGGATTCACCCCTCCATGCATCAACCAGTAGGACAAGGACGTCTGGAGAGTCATCTCTCCTTCTGTAAGTGTATTATATTAGATTTTTGTATAAGATTACATAAAATTACATGTAAATGCATGTAATTATCTATAATTCCATACAATTCTATATAAATCTATACAGTACATGCTATGTACATGTAGTATTTCCTGATTTCAACTCCCATCACATCCACCAGGCGCCAGGCATCTCGGTGGAATTGCCATGCTTCTTGGAGTTCAGCTTCTGGTCCAGCTGCCCTACCTCTTTCAGTGGATTGAAGGCCACGAAGTCGGTCTTCAGCGGCAGTTTTCCCAGCAACTCGTTGCGCCTGCGGCGTCAAATGAGACATGAAATGGGATGTGAACAATCACATGGGCTTATCAGGGGCCATTTGAAATCTAATACATATTCATATATATATATATAATTATATACGGTAACTACATTTAAATAATTATACAGATTTTAAAATATACGAACAAGTATTTTAGATTATTTTAGAGTACCTCCGGGAAGGTTTTCCTTGGCCCGCCCGGCCATTTAAACATACGGAATCCAATTCATTTAAACATACTGTACGATAACTACATTCAAATGTACGAACTGGTATTTTATACTACCTCCTGGGCCTCGCGGTCTTGCCCGCCCTCCACATATTTAAATGAAATTACCGTGTATATATATATGTGATATATTGAAATATGGCTCTAAAATGTTGTGTTATGTTCCGTTCAGTTTTGTGGTCTTCATTGGTTAATTCTCTTGAGGTCCCCACTTCTGGCGAAAGTTCCAGCACAGGCTCTCTGAATCTTCCAGAATGCTGACCGCTGGGATGTTCCTCGAGCACATGCACAGCTCTGATAAAAATTGGCAGATTTCACTGCAAATCACCTGGTCCAGCTAAAGCAGAGAAACTTCAAAATGACATTCGCAATTTACCTGTGATTTCCTGTGTGTTTGTGAAAAATGTGAATTTTCAAATATGCCTGTGGTCAAGTCCATCAATATCATACAGGACATATCCAAACTGGTTGGTAACTCTCGAACATTCGCAAAGTCGCCGCATCACCATGAACTTCCACAATTTCATGTGGGATGCTGCCTTCCTGGGCCACCGCAACTGGGGTGTCTGAAAGGTAATGGAAAAAACATGGAAAACCCGTTAAAATCCAATCGGGATTATCTATGATTATCATGATTCTCTACAAAAATAGCCAGAATTTGGGGTGTACTGCATTTTCATACCCAAATATTGAGGAAAAACTCTGCCTACGGGAAAAAAAGAAAACTCCAAGCTGCTGGGTGACAATTTTTACGGAGGGAACTGATTTCTTGATGCCACCCTCTCGAAGTGGAATCTCATAAAGTGAGATGTGGTAAACTGAAAATGGGATACACCAAATGTGATGTCTCATCATCATTTGTCCTATCAAAACGTATTAATGTATATCAAAATATCAGATGTTCGGGTCCATTTATAGTGGATTTTCCCACCAAAACCTCCATTTATAGTGGATTTTCCCATAAAAACATCCATTTATAGTGGATTTTTCCTAAAAAGTCATCTAAAAGTATCCATTTGTTAAAGACACATAGCTATCCCATCCCCCGAACGGACCAAGGGGCGCAAGCTCCAGGCGCGCTCCCGGAGATCCTGGGACTCAAAGCCATGGACCCCATTGAAAACCATAAAACATCTCATAATCTTCCCATATGTTCTGATATATATATATAAATAAATATACATATATATATATATATAAATATACATATATATATATATATATATATCCATGGTCGAGAGCCAGAGGAGTCCCATTGCATGGCATGTCAGAGTTCACTGGTTTGGTGCAGCGATGCGGACCGCGCATCATACGAGATATTCAGCGCTCATGGGGGCTGGATTGCGTCACCATCCGTGAGCTTGAGCAACTTCAAGTTGGAAATGCACTGCTTGGATTTACGCTTTTGGCGCTCCTGGAAATGGCGCTTGCTGACGGACAAGGCATGGTAGA
>Ga0126342_10022099_pt1 | contig 10548 bp, 9 predicted proteins | sample Cyp1metagenome_FD_92528 | JGI IMG/M metagenome (GOLD analysis project Ga0126342, IMG submission 92528) | Coral microbial communities from Lord Howe Island, Old Settlement Bay, Australia - Cyphastrea 1 metagenome | ecosystem: Host-associated > Invertebrates > Cnidaria > Coral ...
CCCAAAACCCCACCTGAAAAAACATCAAAGGCGAAGATGAAACATTGAACCCCAACACAAAATCATAACAAGCAACATACAAACATATACGCCCTGAAACCCCCATTTTTCCATTTTTTTCCCGCATATGTTGGGATAGAATTCCCAGAATTACGGAAAACTGCCAATTTTTAATCAGTGGAATTGCACCCGCAAGTAGCCACTGGTGCTCTATGTTGGGTCTGTTCACAGGTCACCTGGCTCTTCTTGACCCTACCTCTGCTGGCAGCCGCCTTTCGGTTTCGCACTAAGATGAGTGGATGATGTTGCAAAGACATGAAGGGCATCTGAAGATTTTGTACATGGTTAATGGATGTTAATTATGTTAATGTTTGAACAGTTACACCTCGAACCCCAAAGTTGATAGAATTTGATGGTCCATTTTTGAAAATTGATAAGATTAGCAGGACCTCGTACTTTTCGATGCTTTGCAAGTTCCCTCGATTCAAGTTGGACACTGTCCAAGGTGCCAGTTGGCAGCCGCACAGAACAAGCTGAGACCTCAGTTGAGAATGCCCATGATGGTGGGTTCTTGGGGATTTTCTCCCATGTATTGCAAAGGATTTATCAAGGGTTTCAACCATGGTTTTCAATACTGCTCAAACGCCATGGGGAGCTCATGTCTTTTGAATGGAACATGTCAGAGGAACAACAATGAAACCGGCTTCAAAGAAGAGACGCGATCGATTTGTGCGGTATTCTGCGAAGTTGAGCCAAATGAACATGTTTCGGAGCCTGGTGGAATTGAAGGTCCCCCAAAATTGCCCGCAAGATTTGGGGGTCCCATTCTGCGGTATCAACTTCAAAGGACCTTAACTTTGTCACGAGGCAAAGCAGCAGCTCTGTTGAAGAACAACAGCTGTACCAGTTATGGCTTCATGGAGCAAGCTGCCTCAGTGCCATGCTGCAGGTGGGATCCATGCCAATCCATGCCAATCCATGCCATACTGGGAGCATGCCTCTGGTGGGGTGCATCTGGTGCGGGTGAAGCACTCCCATCACCACGTGCGCCCGGAGGTCTGCCTGATGTGTTTCGTTCCAAGCGTCACAGAGGATTCGTGGGACATCGTTCCCTCTGCGATGTGCTTCGTGCTGCTGAACATAGGCACGGCACCCCCTGGCCCTGAAGAGGTGACCACATGATTTCAGAAGGACAGGCTCTTAAGGCATCCAAGTCAAGAATGAATGTGGATTGTTCTTTTCAAAGAATCTAAACTGGATTGCAAAGACTTAATATAATATCTCACCACAAGCTTGCAAGTAAATAAAGTGTTATTGTGCGGAGCACGGCTCCTTTGAGCATGGTTCTCTTCGCACGACTGCATCACTATGACTTACCACAATCAGACGAACATCCAACCTGCTGACATGTGGATGTAGAGTTTTCAAGCTGGCACGTAGGTGCTTGGACGTCTGTGGCTGCTGCGAGAAGCTTGCAGGATTTTGTGTCACTTCATTCTGAGTAAAGTTTGACCAACTTTTCTGTGTGGACAACCATGGTCTTAACTTGGGGCATTTGATATTAGGGAGAATTTACGGTTTGCCATTGTTCACGACCCTTGCAGCCAGGAGCACGTGGTGTCAGACAAAAGCTCGGCAGTTGCCCTGCAGCTTCCAGTCGACATGGAACCCGTGGATGTCATCGACGTTTCGGTGGGGTTGCTGCTGGGGAATGAATCTGTCCAGCCCAGGGACACAGTCTGACACACCAACTTACCGATATAAAATTTGACAGCACAGCTGTCTTTCATTGACATTTTTTTCTAGAACCTTCCTCAGTTTTCTTTCATGATTTTCTGTGAAATGTGTGGCACTGTGGACCATAGGCTACAGCAAATCCTGGCCGGATGTCAGGTAGCAGAGACTGAGTTGGAAGAGATTTGCAGCATTTGCTTGAGGCCACCTTTGGGAAACCTGATGCACACAAGGATCTATGGCCTGCAAATCAAAGATATCTCAACAATTACTTGCCCAAAACGGCTGGTTCATTCGTGTATAATCATCCCATGTCCCTAAAAAGTTATATATATATCTATCCACCACTAAGTTATACCTTTGTGTAGTATTGGGTCTATTCATTTTGAGGGCCCTGGTTTGGGGGCTATTTAGAGCACCCAAGTTTGGTACTCCATCCTCGCCATGGCGTCAGGCCGCTGGCCACGGAACCCCTGCGAAGGCTCCATTGCGGTCATGTCTACTAGCTCAGTGCAGTTGCTTGGGGATTTCTTTCCCGAAAGATGAAGGATCTAAGGAGCCAAAATGGGGGTTCAATCGGGTTCAATTCTCCAAAAACAAGAATTTACATGTTTTAACGCACGAAGAACGGATATGATATATGGGTCCGTCCGAAAAATGGGATCTGATACGATGTATACCGATACCGCATATACCCTTCGACAATATGATTATGATGATGAACCCCTGGATTTGGAAGGGAATGGTGGGAATGAGTTGGCTGAGGCTTTTCATCAAGGGTGTATTGACGCCTGGCTGCGTGCAGGGCTCAGGTTGCGTCGGCCATGGCGAAAAAAACACGGGAGGGTTTTTCAGTGAAACGGGGGATCATTCGCCGATTTTGTTGGCAAGTTTCGAAGGGATGATGATGATGATGATGATGATGATGATGATGATGATACCTATTTTATGATAGTGTATTGAGGTTCTTGTGCCATGCCAACCTTAGAATGTTACAATGCTGTTGTCATTGATGGGTTCTGAGATTCTTTTTGATTCTTTTTACTTTTTGTTTGTTTTGTTTTTCTGAGAGAATCCGCTTGAGCTTAAGGCACAGTCACTCGGGGAGAAACCCGGCTCTGCGGGGGTGCTCAGATTTCCACAGAGTGACGACAATTCGATGTCCCAAGCCAGGGGTTCCATTCAAGACCTGAGGGTTTGGTCTCAAGGCCCCATGCGGTGCGAGAACCCCGTGCAGGCCAGGTACCAGTTGGCTCAAGGGTGTCTCGCGAGCAGAACCTCCCAAGTTACATACATTCCACGCCCATCGGACATTTCTGTGCGAAACAAGTGTTGTTTCGTAAAACTGTAGGAGGAGTTATGAAATCTAAAAATGACCGAAACCACCGATTCATAGTTAAGGAGAGGTCTGGCGTGCCTGTACACACGGTTTTCGACAGGTGCGGACAGCCCCTCCAGTGACAGCACCTGGTGTGGCTTCCGTGCAGCGAAACCGCTTGGCAGCGGCAGGCGGTGCATAGGCCAGGAGAGTGCATAGCAATGGAAAATCCTCCATTTATAGACGAGTTTCCCATTAAGACCTCCAGTACCAGGGGATTTCCCAACTTGCCATGGTTGATTACCGGAGGGTAGACCTGGAACTGGAAATGCCTGATGGCTAGATGGACTTCTAGGGGCGAAGGCCAAGATGATGCTTTGCTCCAGGACAGCAAGGTGCCAAAGTGCGAGCTGAAGAGCGGTGCTGAAGATAGGGCAGGGGCTAGACTGGCAACCACAATGGCATGATCGGTCGCATCGTTGTAATCATGACAACACTCCCAACATATTACAGCATTGGCAGACAAAGAAGTGGTCACTGTGGCTGTCAGCTCCGCTCCATTGGTTTCAGTCACCAACCAATTAATGCAAGCAGATTGTAGGGCTCTAAAAATTGGCACGGGCACGTGCTGGAGCCTTTTTTCACTCACCATCACTCACCGTTTTCTGTCTCTACACATGGCAGTAGCACAAAAGTAGATGTGGAGGCCCTTCTGTTTTGTGTTCAGCTCTTTCAACATGGTCTATATGGTCTCTTTCCAAGGTGTTGAGATGAGTTGGAATGTGCGGATGTGGCATGTGTTGTCTCATTGTGAGGACTTGCAGGACTTGAGCCCCCCACATCAACCCTGCTGGGACCGATCTCTGCAGGTGGAGAACGATAGGTAGAAGCTATTGGGCTTGCCCCACTCAGTTCCTGCTATGTGGACACAGTGTGGACCCATGGAAATTGCGTCCACCGTTCACAACGCGGACTCTGTTGGTACCTGAGTGGACCGGTGAAAAAGGTCCCTTCAACTATCAATCATGCTGTGGGGGAAGCATCTCCCATGGCTTACGTTACTGAGCAGTGGTAAAGCCATTGCTTGTTGCACAGAAAGAATTCATTCCAAAGCTGACTTGCGATGTGACCTGAGACATTTGTGAAGGCAAAGAGGCAAGGTCATTCAAAACGTCACAAAAGAACACTTCAGCAACTTCATGCTTGTCGAGTTTAGTGCAAAAATGTCATTTTTATCAACCTTTACAACCTTTATCAACCAATTCTTGGACGCAAGATGTGACCCAGCTCAATGGAGGAGTTGACCGGGGCCAAGTGTTTGCGCTGAATGGTGACTGCTGCTGGACAAAAGTGGTTAGGGCTCCCTAGGATGGAGTGAGGGCCAGTTCTCGTTGTCGCAAGGAAACTCACAGATATGTGCATGTTGCAAAATTTGGACCGGACCCTGGTACCATGCCGCCGCATTGGATGAAGGGGTTGAACAGGTATAGCCCCTCAAAAATCTGTCCCAGAGGACAACGAAACGGAGCCCACGACCCTGACAGTGTACAGAGTGCCAGTCGACATGCTGTGAGTCATTAGGTGGACCCCAAAGAGTCAATTTCTTTATAGGTGGCCAGCGAACCAATGACTCAGCATTTCATGACATTCCCTTGAAGCATAGCCTGCTGTGCAACTTAGCATTGCGGGCAACAGTTTCAGCGCCAGAAGTGTTGCTGATAAAAAGAAATGATCCGAGAGTGTGCATTGCAGGCAGCTGCTGACTTGATTCTATGTGCATGCCTTGGGAAGCCACTGAACCTGTCTAGCTGATCTTTTAAGCAAAGACACCATACCTTCCCACACCTTCGACTGTTCCAGTTGTGTGAACCCATCGACGTCACCATGGACACGGATGGAGCGCTGTATGTAGCTGACAATGGTCGGGTGTCTTGGAAGGTTGTTGAAGCTGTCCAGACCATCCGGGATCTGACGGCTACTAGTAGGGATGAGAATCGTCAATTAGCCATGTCAGGTGGTGGTATATGTAATATAGATTAATATAGGTCCAGCTGCAGGTTACTTCTCAGGTTGTCAGGAAACAGTCAATCCTCAATTCAGAGCTTCTTCCAAACCTAAGCCAATCGCCCAGGGAATGCTCGCGTTGTTTGAACCTCAGAAGATCCAAGATTGGTTGCGGAGTTTACAGCCTGCACCTCTGATCTACTACGCTGGTGACCGCTGGTGCAGCTTGCAGTCTGCACTGAATCGACAGTCTTAGTTTCAATGGCTTCAGTCTTGCAGACTGTAACCCCTGTGACTACATACCGTGGATGTGACGGATGTGAGTACAAGGTTCGCTGGGCTGCACCATGCGCCCCCTATGAGCGCATCCTGTGCCAGACCTCAGTGTGTGAACGTCGTGATTGTGGTCGTGCCATTTTGCGAATGTTGTGGTGTGGTGGTGGTGCAGCTACTGCTGCTTTGGTGGAAATTGATGCAAATATCGGTGCAAAAATAGGCTTCCAATTTGTGAAGCAGCTCCAAAGCTCGTTGATTTCTCTGAGGCCCTGTGCTTCCGGATTCTGAGACTTGCTGCCATGGTCGAGGATCAAAGTGTCCTCATGATTTCCGTGATGAACGGTGCAGGTGTTTCTGGAGTTGCGAAGCAGAATCAAGAATTTGCAACGCCGTCAAAGAGTTCCAGGAAATACCCGACGTTTCCTGCACGTTTCACTCAATGTCAAGATGGTTTCTGCTCACTCAAGGATGTAGTGTAGTGCATCAGACCTCTTGGAGTTGAGGAAAGATCAAAGAACAGTCCGACTGAAGCTTGGTTGTGTCACGTACACGGATTAGGCATTGGTCCTTCCACAATCTGCGAAGGTGCTCTGCCGGTTTTATTGCTCCAACACTTGTGATTCACTTTCCCACCATGATTTTCTTTTCCAGTCTGCTGTGCCTCTCGCTCTTTGGCTTAGTGCTGCTCGTATTTCCAGATCTTCGGTTTGGCGAACAGATTTTTGGGTTCTGGCGGTTTGGGTGTCAGCGTCAGCGGTAGAGAACTACTATGTTACTATCTAGTATAATGTCAACACCGGATTAATAAACCCCCCTCACAAGGTCAGATTGAGCTTGGAAGGTCTTTCCTAGTTCCCCCCCTAAATCAACGCCCTCTGAACCATAAAATTTTGGATATGGATTGGCATCTATAGAAGTCAATAAGTTTTTCGTAGAATTCCATTGGCTGAAAGCTATGGCGGACATTGGGAATGAATGGGCAAATCCAAAGAAACAAACATTAGGGACATGGGGGTTGATTAATAAAGGGAACCCTGGTTATTATTATTAATTGGGGGACATGGGCTCATGGGGGGTACCCTTTGGGAGCTATCCAAATTGATGATTTTTAGATATTTTTAGAAAGGATTTAATTAGAAATCGATCATTCGGGAAATAGTTTTTTTTTTCAATTTTTCAATGATCAGCAGTGATGGGTTCTGGTGCTCATGAGGTTTCAACTTAGGTATAGCATAAGGAAACTATTTGAAAATAAAAATAATGATAAAATAAAACAAAACCATATTTCAACTTAAACCTTAAGTATAACAATGATGAGTGCTGAGGTTGATGAGACATGATGAGAAACAAAAAGAATTGAAAATAAAGAATTTTGGATCAAACAAATTGGATTTCAGCACTGGAGGTTGATTAATTAGGTCCAGGCAAAAAAGTTTTTTTTAAATCCTGGGGGACCAACTGTTTTTATAAATTACATTTTTTTTTGGCAGTCGAGGTTGTCTAATCGTGGGGGTTTGATTAATCCTGACTTGACATTATCTGCAAAAAGTGTTGGGGATATGGCGTACAACCGTCAGGTCACAAACCTGTTTTCCACTCATCAGGTGGCTCCATAGTATTTGAGCACGAGGCGTGGGACTGTCTGCTACGAGTTTTGACCCCAGTGTGGGCGAGGAGGCGGCGGAGGAGGAAGAAGGAGGAGAAGAACCCTTATAAAACCTAACAACCGTCACCTTGCAGGTGGGAAGAGAAGATGAAGAAGGTTCTGAAGATTTCGCGCCATTGGAGTTGCTTTCTCTTGAATCTTGAATCTTTCCTTCTCTGATCTTCCTTCTTCTGAGGCTCTCTCTCTCTTCTCTCTTCTCTCTTCTTTCTCTCTCGCGCGATCTGGCTGCATCTTCCCATAAGTTGGAAGTTTAATTTCTAAACTTCCTTTGATGACTCATCATTCATACGCCAGCTTGGGTTGGTTGTGTCTCGCTCGTGCTTTCTTTTTGGCAGGAGGGCAGTTGGTGCAGCTAGTCGTTCCAGCCAGCTCCGCTCTTTTTGCCTGCTGGCTGGGTGCGGGTGTGGGACCACCAATGGCGATGGTGGTCCTACATCACGCCGAGCGGGAGGGCCACGTCCTCCCCCCCGTCTCTTGGTCGGGATGGGGGTGGACACAGACGTAGATGTCAGCGTAGACGTAGATGATATATATATAACATATATATATATATCTATCCATATATAGATGTCGGTCTATGTCGACACTGAAACCGGATAGATAGACAGAAAGATAAAAATATAGTCATGGATAGAAAGGTACAAAGGGCCCAATTCGCAGAAAAGGCCAGACTACTTGCTTACTTACATACTTACTTGCTTACTTGCTTGTTTGCCTACTTGCCTATTTGCTTACTTGCTTACTTGCTTACTTCCTTGCTTCCTAATTTGCTGACTTGCTTGCTTGCTTGTTTGCCTACTTGCCTATTTGCCTACTTGCTTACTTGCTTACTTGCTTACTTCCTTGCTTCCTAATTTCCTGACTTGCTTACTTGCTTACCTGCTTACTGGGGCCACATCAAGGTTTGGGTGATTCCGTCGCATACTTGCAAGCACTTGCAAATTTTGGGATGTGGCCGTGCGCGTTTTTGGCAGACGATCTACGAAGACATTTTGCTGTGGCCTGTGTCCTGCCCTCATCTAGCATTTACAGCACTGTTTCCTGCGTTCCGCCTTGAGGCAAACAGCTGCCTAAGTTTTGGCTTGTGTGGTGTCATCAAGCAGTACTATGTTATTTTGACGTTTGCCACGCAGGGACGAGTGAGCCTCGTACATCTTCCGGTAAAATGCGCAGACTAAAAGATTAGAAATGTGGACCGGAACGTCACTGCTCCAACAGCTCTGTCAATCTCGCGTGTAATTTGGGATGCACATGCACGCGCGTTTAAGATCAAATGTTTGCGTTTTGAAACTGATCACGATTGACGTACGGTCGAATATGCATATTGGCTCATTGGCTTCAGCCTGTCGCTGATTCTTGACTTGATGTTGCTTCCAACTTGAGGTGACTAATGCTCCGACGGCGCATGGTAGAAACGTTGCCATGTGGGTAGAAAGAACGAGCAATGGCGCTTCAGCAAGCTTAACTTGGCAGACTTGTCCTTGCATTGACTCCATGGCACTTGTGTTGAGGGCTAAACCTGCCAGGAGCAGACTAGCTGTATAGGTTGAAACGTACGTTTTTGGCTGGCCTGCCGCCCTTTTTGGGCTCAAGAGTCTGCAATTCGAAAAGAACGAGTTGGTAGCAGGGACCACTTGACATGTTGAATGCCGCAATTTGATTGCGCGCAAGCAATGAAAATGATCCGAAATTCTTGTGATTAATTTATATGCGTTTGGGTTTCCACTGGTCCATTCGTCGTGCTGGTGTTCGGCAATTGACACAAGAGCCACACCAACGGACTGCAGCAGTGTTCAGCTCGATATTGTAGAGCTTCGCGCACCGGCGATGCAATAAGGGTTATGTATAGTAGTGAGCTTTGGTGTTGTTCATGTGCTCAGCGCCCGCGCAGGTGCAGAGCACAATGTGATGTTCTTTTCATACCGTAGCTGGCAACCATCTTACCACACATCTTTTTGCCCCTTTTTTTGCTTGTTCTTGTTCTTGTTCTTGTTGTTGTTGTTGTTGTTGTTGCTGTTGGTTGTTGGTTGTTGGTTTTTAGTTTTTGGTTGTTGGATGTTGGTTGTTGGTTGTTGTTTGTTGGTTGTTGGTCGTTGGTTGTTGGCTAGTGGATGTTGGTTGTTGGTTGTTGTTTGTTGGTTGTTGGTTGTTGGTTGTTGGGTGTTGGTTGTTGGTTGTTGCTGTTGGTTGTTTGTTGTTGGTTGTTGGTTGTTGGTTGTTGGTTGTTGGTTGTTGTTTGTTGTTTGTTGGTTGTTGGTTGTGGTTGTGGTTGTGGTTGTGGTTGTGGTTGTGGTTGTTGTGGTTGTGGTTGTGGTTGTGGTTGTGGTTGTGGTTGTGGTTGTGGTTGTTGTTGTTGTTGTTGTTGTTGTTTTTGTTGTTGTGTTGTTCTTGCTGTTGTTGTTTTTGTGGTTGTTTTTGTTGTTGTTCTTGTTGCCTGTGCAGCTTTTTTCTCAGTCTGGGTAGTGGCCGAAAATCGTCAAATAGGTGAAGTTTTCAAGTTTTTTTTCTTGCGATTATCGGAAGAAAAACAGCGTAATTACCGAAGTACAAAACCATGGGTTTACGAGGTTTTCTTGCTTCTGGTAGCAAGAATCACGGTAGTTGCAGTGTGTCTTGGCTAGTGCGTAGCAAAAACACTGGTATTTATTCAGTTTTCAACCTGTTGCAAGAAGTACTTCTTCCATAATAAAGGCACAGAAACATTGTAAATGACCGTGTTTTGGCCCTTGGCACGCACCAATAAAACAACAAAAATTGCCAACAAGTGTTCAAAATGACTTCCAAAAAACATCTATTTTAGCGTCTTCTTTGCCACCCGAGACCCCAAAAAACGTGAAAACACCACCGGACCACACGGTGGCATCGCCGGATTTAAGCGCTTACGCGCGACAGCCGGCCAGGGGCCCAACTATGTTGGCCCATCTTGTAGCTATGTTGGCCTATGTTGGCCTCATGTTGACCCAGGTTGAGCCGAAAGAGCCGAAAAGTGGGAACAGCAAAAAAACACTGTAAAACGCAGGATATTTTGATGGTCGGCGGCCTATCTTGGGGCTAGGGTGGCCCATCTTGGGGTTATGTTGGCCTACATTGAAGGCAATGTGGGCCCATCTTGGGGCTATGTTGGCCCATCTTGGGGCTATGTTGGCCCATCTTGAAACTATGTTGGCCCATCTTGGGGCTATGTTGGCCCATCTTGGGGGCTATGTTGGCCCATCTTGAGGCTATGTTGGCCCATCTTGAGGCCTATGTTGGCCCATGTTGACCCATCTTGAGCCACAAGATCTGAAAAATGGGAAAAAATGGAAAGAGCACGCTGCCCTTGCCGATGGCCCCGGATAGTTTTGTGGTGGGTTTCTTGGCTTGGACTTGGGTCCTGGAGCTGGGGCATTGGAGTGGGGTCAACACGCGATGACCACCGCAATGCCAAGTTATTAAAGGGCTGCCGCCCCCTGCCGCCGACCCCTGGTAGCGTGTGGGGTGCAGAGTGAGGAGCGTGGAGTGTAAAGTGCGGAGTGTGGAGTGTGCAGTGGGTAAAGCGTAGAGTGTAGAG
>Ga0126342_10022100_pt1 | contig 10548 bp, 10 predicted proteins | sample Cyp1metagenome_FD_92528 | JGI IMG/M metagenome (GOLD analysis project Ga0126342, IMG submission 92528) | Coral microbial communities from Lord Howe Island, Old Settlement Bay, Australia - Cyphastrea 1 metagenome | ecosystem: Host-associated > Invertebrates > Cnidaria > Coral ...
AAGTGGAACAAGCATCACTGAACTCAACTGCACTAGAGAAGTTAGTTTCGAATGGCTGCACATGCACACTGACATCACTGCAAAAGAAGTGTCACTAGAGAGTTATGTTTCACTTGACTGTACTGTAGTTGACACAAGGCACAGCAAAGTTTGTTTTTGAACACAAGTAATTTTTGTTTTTCACAAGCGAAGGCAAACAAGTTTAAGTTCAACAAAGGCAAGTAATTTTCGTTTTTCACAAGTGAAGGAAGGCATGGCTGAAAGTTTTTCAAACTTTCTTTTTGCTCTGGGGTTTAAAGCGCTATCATGGGATGACAGCTAGCTTAAACCCAGAGCCAAAACCGCCATGCAAAATGCACTTAAACACAAAGACACGAGCCAAGGATAACCACTAGTACATTCCCCAAAAACAAAACTTGCAAAGAACGTGAGTAGACAAGTTAAACTAGAATACCCACGTGGTTCACAACAGCTTCACTCAGCTTCACTGCGGCGACGGCTGCACAGCTTTTTGGCACCACAGTGGGGACCATCAGGCGGTTCGACATCTACGAAGGTCAAGGGATGACCATGCAAAGGAAAAGAGTGCACACATGTTTTGAAAGATGGATTTGCAAGGTTTCACTCCACCAAGGTTATCAAAAGTAGGTGCACGTCACAATCCTATCACCACACCCCCATTTAACCGGACTATAATTTGGATACAACTTCGTTGACTGCATTAAGGACTACATCATGGGGCATGTAGGGGACTGCAATTCCATCTCGGGAGCATCTGGAGGGAGCATCAGCAATGTTGGATGCTGAAGCAACACGAGCATACCATGCAAGGACGCCAAGTGAATCCTCCAGTTTCAGCAACTGCGCTACCAACGAGGAACCAGGCTCTGTCCGCGCATGACCTGAAATCGAGATATCCCTGGCCGAGTTGTTGTCCACAAAGAACAAGCACGGTTGATGGGAAACCCTGTCGCCCCATAAGCGCATAGAAATGAGCAGGGCGAGCAACTCAGCCTCAAAGATGACAGTCTTCTTCCGAGGGTACCCCAAAGGCTCCAAGTGCATCTTGAAGTCCAACACAATCGAGAAGGCATCTGATTGATTTCCATCAGGGTCAACCAGCACACCACCAAGCCCACAGGGCATGTCCACATTTTCGGGCTGGAACGAGGCGTCTGTAAAAACAAACCAAGGGCGTCTCCAGTTGTGAGAAATCTTCCTAGGAGGTGAGGTGACCAAGCAGTCCCTGAAGGTGTTTAAGGAGGCTATGGCTGATGGGCTCAAGGAGCAATTGCTACCAAAGGCATGGTCGGTCATCAAGCATAACCTGGCAGCCCCGCCCCATATCTGAGCCTTTGCAAATTGCATTCTCCCCCAAGCTCAATGCTTCAGCTTGAGTCATCTGTCCTTTATCGAGTATGCTGGTGATGGCGCACACGAGCTCTTCGACACGGCGGGTGGTGTTCCTGAAGATCACATTCCCAAGATGACACTCAACCAGGCTGATCTCCACCCCCAAGGCTTTGAACACTGGCGAGAACGGGAGGTCCTTCCCACCCGAAGAGATCAGCCAACCAAGCAACCTGAAGAACTGCGAGATGACACCTGCGACGACTTCGGACTCGATGTCACGGCTGAAGGTGATGAAATCATCAAAGAAACTGCTCCAAGGCAAGTGGAGCGCCACACACCCCAACCACCACAACGAATGTGCCACTCGCAGGAAGCTATACACCGACCTAGATTCACCAAATGGCAAAGCCCGCATCAAGAAGACTTCAGGCTTCTTTGAACTGGGGTTGAAAACGGAAAGGTACGACACATGCTCCGACTGCGGAGAAATCCCGAGTTGGCGGTTTGCTGAAGAGAGATCCACTGTCTTTCCAACCCATGAGCAATCCAAAGGAGGGCGAGTGAGTTCCAATGAAAGAGCTGCAACAATATCCAACGTATGAAGTTTGGGCATGGAGCTCACTTGCACTGTGCTGTTCACACCGCTGGCTGAGAAGTCATCAATTAACCTAACTTTGGTGGCATCACCACTTGTCTGCTTTATTCCAAACCGACGATTGACTATTGCATGTGAAGGCAAATCGGCAGGGGCGATCGGCCCACGCAACCAACCACTTTCAACTTCGGCCAAAGTCTTGTTGTAGACCTCGTCATCTATCACACCATCACCCGAGCTCCTTGTGGACCAGACAATGGCATCCCTAGCGCCACTTGCACACTGCAGCAACTCGGATTCGGTGATCTTGGCCGGCTTGAAGGATTGGTCAAAGCACTCAACATATGGGGACTTTCCAGTGAGAACCGTACCACCCACAACCTCATCGAAGACACCCATGTCTGGTATTCTAACATCTCCTTCCACACAAGTAACCTCTTTGGCTTCAAAATGTGGGCGAGGGACGGGTGCAAAGATTCATGAAGAGCAGACTCATCACTTTGAAGGTTTCGAGCACGGTCCAACCAACTTGACAGAGTTGCGAGTCTTTGCTTGGCAAGTACATGCGGAGAGGTGCTTCGAGTGTTATCGATGGCCAACTGAAGGGCATGAGGTAGCACCGTAGCATTGCTGATGGGGTGGCCTGTAGCCACTGCATCTTTCACAAATGTTGCGGGGTCCGAAAAACACCAAAGTGCCAAGGTGCGCCATCACTAGTGTCAATCCCCTTACTTAACCGAGCTGGAGGGTTTTCAAGATGACAGGCGCCAGCAGGAAGACCCTTCCAAGGGTTTTGAAGGTTCTGGCCAGGTGCAACCGGGGGGAGTTCACCATGGGGAAGATGGACAGTAGTAATGGTCTTAAATTCGGAGACTACATAGGAGTCCCCGGCTACATGTCCAGTTGTAACAGGAGTTTAAGTTACTCAGCTACTTATGTTATAAGCAAGTATATAAGTAGAAATAAGTATAAATAAGTAGAAATAACTTTTTTGTATGTTTTTTTGGGTTTTGCACGATTATTGCCAAATTAGCACCTCCGATTCTTTTTTTCCGCGCAGGTATTATGCGTGTAGACATGTGAGAACACTGTCAGCGTCTTTGCGCGTTTTCCTAAAGAAGTATACGGGCACGGTTTGTAAAGCTTTGTCAAGAGGCAACAGCCATGTATTGTCACTGGACGGGTGCAGTTTCCAATGTGACATAGCTGGAGTCGAAGCGGGTAGCGACTGCAGTGGTTGGCACAAAAGAAAAAAACGGCCGTGGGATTCCACCGCACCGTGGATTTCTATTGCGTTTTGTGCCGAAAGAATCTTGTATTGACCACAAGCAAAAGTGACACCCTTGCATTCGACAGAGGTTGCAACATAAGCGTCTTGGCCAAACCATGTCTGCAGGGCATGGCATTGAGCAGTTGGTCCACGCAGGACCGGAAGGAAAGAACCTCGGTTCTCATTTGGAGAAACGTCTATGTGAGTCATTTCCAATAAGGCAGAAGCGGAAAATCTGTCTAATCTTGTCAACGTCTCTGCAATTCTTTTGAAGAGACGGTGTTTTCTTTCTGCGGGAAAGCAGTCCACACACAGTGTGTGTGCATTCCATTGCACTGGTAGATGCAAAGAATAATGATGTTTGGGACGGCAAACATCGATTGAATACACAGAGGCAAATTTGTTGAGGTGAACTTTTTGCAAGCGTTGCATCGAGATGCTTTTCAGTTGAAGGTTTCCACCGCGTTTGGCATCAGTCCAGCAGCATATCAGCGCCAACAGCGCCGTCAAAGATTCGCAGTGGGGAAGCATAGCTGGAAACTCAGGCACTATGACTTCCCAGGAAAATGCAACCATCAAAGGTAGCACTGATAGAGCTTCAGATGCATCTCCGCGGAAGTCTCTTTCTTTCTGCCATCTTTTCTTTGTGAAAATTTTGTTGATGTCCAAGGTCGACTCTTTGGAGGCTGTCCAGCATTGCAGAACGTATCTGCGTACTGTATCGATGTCGCAGGAGGTCTTGTCCAACAGAGCATTATACCAGAGCCCCAATTCTTGAGGTACTATGCCATTTGCCAGGAAGCAGTGCATGGCGTCGTACCTCAAGGATGATAATGGAATCCAGTTTCGGAGGTCTTCTTGCGCTAAAATAGAAGCCGACAAGGCATGCAGGTGCCATCCCAGTAGCTTTTCGGCTTCTTCTCTTTCCTTGCGATGCAGCAAGGTTTGAAGGTGACTTTGGATCTGGATAATATTGTCTTGCGTTTGCAAGTGGCAAGCATGCACATCGCAGCAACTGATGTGCACGTGGTTCTGCACTTTGTCATGTCCGTTTAAAACATTTTGACATAAGAAGCACGGCTTCAGAGCCGAACTTCCTTTGCAACCGGTGAGCAAACGCAGGCCATATGCGTCAGCAACCAGAGAGATTTTGGCAATGGTGCAAAGGGTTGGTTCTTCATTCAGAACGAGCGTGAAGCCATGCTGGGCTTGCTGCCTCAGCCACCGTAAATAGTGAACAAGCGACTGTGGATAGCCATTTTCGCAGCTCTGCATTTCTCGAGTCCGAATGACAGCAAGTGTCATCCAAGCATCATCAGCCCAAAGCACGGGCATCTGCGCAATGGCTCCATACGTCATTGCTGCCTTTCGCTGCAAATCAGGTTGCAAAACATTACCTGGAGTTGCTTCGTCCCAAGCAAGCACTAGATGCAACTGCGGACCATGTTCTTTGAGAACATATGCCATGGTCTCAGGAAAAAAATGGCGATCCATCACACTTAGCTTGCAGCAACTCCGGCAAAGAAGTAACAGCCATGTGGCAACAAGGATCTCCGAACGTCACAGTTGTGACAAAATCATTCACTTTCGAAAACTTTATCCGTTTTCGTTTCGACGATCCACGTCCTTGCCCATCATCCCGCAGATGCGAGATAATCCGGCGCGCAGCGTCCGCTGTCACACCTCGAATTTCACGCAGAAATTCGAATTGCTCCGAAGGTTTGGCGTTTGGATCAAGGAGACAATTTTTTTCTCCATGGCTCTTTTTCGACCCCGCCTGTTTGGCTTTCATGTGTCCTCTATGCGCGTGAACCATACATGCAGCAGAAGAGAAACATGAAATGCACACATATATCTAGCAATCATGGTACTTCGGGTTCCCTTCGAGGATGGTTCTTTGAGACGTATCATATAGTGGCTTATATACGTAGGTTCGAATCTGCCACGTTATACGACAAGTCGTTATATATACGTGATGAAACTGTAATCGACGACACGCTTTGGGTTTTGCATGCATGCAACCTATATATAAATATACATATATTCTAAATTTCAATAATTCGTGCATGAATGGAAAGATATGACAGTGGCATGTTTCTTGCATACAAACCGGTTCAGACACAGCACGGCACTTTTCCCGGAAGCAGCAGGACCGTGCGCTCTGATCCATCTACGACTACAGCTCTATTCCATATGAGACGCTGTCTTATACCCAGCACCCTCACAGGGACAAGCTGTCTGCGTGCGATCCACGTTTCCAAAGATGTTGCTGCTCACAGCAACACAGAGCCCCAAAAGAAACTGGTCTAAGGATCGCAGCTGACACACACACAAAAGTTTGTCCGGAGACTCAGGCGGGGCTCTTGCCAGTTTTGCGGCGCTTCTCACCGCCCTCAGCGTCCTGGCTGCGAGCTGCCCTCTTCTTGGGCGATGCTTTCGCCGCAGCATTGGCCTTGGGCTCCGCCTTCGCCTTTGCCTCCTTTTTGGGCAGCAGGGAACGCAATGCGCTCTGCACTTCCGTTGCTTGTTTTAGCAGCAACTTTACATCATTGCCTTCGAACGGCAACGCCGTCAACGGCATCAGGTCGCCACCTGCATCCTTCCAAAGCTCGCGGGTCGACTCATGCATGTTGATGCACTCACGAGCTGCCGTCGCCCAGGTCTCGAGCTTGGCCATGCAATCTTCTTTCGACTTTGTGATTCCCTCCGGAATCTCACAGCCGCTTTTTTGCACTCGTTCCAGCAACTTGGAGAAACCTGTGGCCGTGCTCTGCAAGGGACCCAAGGCCTTAGCTGCTTTGTCAGCTAACGCAACGTTCTTAGCCAACAACTTCTTGCGGTCCACCTCCGGCTTTCCTTTCTTGTCCGACACGCTGCCTTCCGCAGAAGGCAAATCCAATTCTCCATCGGTTGATACATCTGCGTTGGCAACGTCATCCTTTTTCTTTTTTCCACCTTTTTTTTTCTGTCCATCTCTCTCATGTCGCAGGAGTTGCTCCTCAATTTTCGCATACTCTTCGCCCCACGACAATTCCCGCACGGGGACAGCATAGACTTGCGTATTCAGTTCCTCGGAAAACCGATTAGGACACGCTTCGACAAGGGTCGCATCCCAGCCTTGGTTAACCCAGACCGAGAGAGGCAACTCCTTTTGGGTGCACGTGGCACGAAAACTTGAGATCCTGCGATCTGTCAGGGATCTCACAAGTGTTGCCCGCACGGTGACCCACTGAATGCGACCTCCCTGCTTCTCCTTTTCCTTCGCAATGCCGCGAAAGAAGGAGTGCGTCTCGGCCGGACTGAAATCTTTCAATTCAGTCCTTTCCCCCAGGTTGCGCCGCAGCATCGCTTTAGCTGCCCAGCAACCAGTGCAAGTGAAGGAGCGACCATGCATCCTGCCCGCAGCAGAAGCGTGCTCCAGGCCGCACAAGCGACACATGCGAAGGTCCGCCATGACGCCAGACACCCTGACAAAAGAGGACGAGCAATCACCGGTCAAAAAGCCCAAATGGCTGCGGAGAAGTGAAGTCGAAGGAACTTGCGCACAACAAGCAGGTAAATGAGAGAGACCACATCCGGCAAGCAAACGACAGTCATCCATTTCGGAGCAGCACGTTCGAACCTAAAGTGGCCAAAATCAGGACATTTTGGTGCCACTCCGGACACATTTGTTTTCCAAATTCCGGACACATTTCTCTTTAAAGTATAATTAAAACCCGGACACATTCCTTTTTCCGGACACATTCGGACACATTTCGGACACATTTCGGACACATTCCAAAACCTATAGATTCAACGCCAGCAAAGTCTCCCTCATCTTTTCTAGCTGGCACTCAGCCTGGTACAACCACGAGGCTTCTGGGAGACTGTTTTCAGTCTCCTCCTGCCAGCGCAGCCGCAGCTGCTCCAAAGCTGGGATCGCTACTTCCACCTGGCGCAGGTGATATGCCCCGACCCTTTCCACGAAGCGTGGCCAGTGCCCATCCCAGTCTGTGTTCCGAGTCCAGAGACAACAGACATCGGGAAGGACAGCCATGTCCTCAGACATGACTTTCTCAATTATGCGATTGCATCTTTCAATACATTTCGCAGCTTCCAGCTGTCCTTCCGAGTGCGCCATGCCTTCAGCTTGATCCAACAGTTCCTCCACAATTCTCCAACCATCCATCCAACGGTCATCACCCTCCGGAAGAACTTCAGGAGTGGTCGTGGTTGCTTTGAGGCAATCACGAAAGACCCGCAGTCTTTCCTTTGAGATGCAAAAGTCGGTAGGAGCCATCTTCCCCACGTCTCGTTTTCAGTATTGGACTTTGAGCCAAACAAAAACGGAACCATGCACATCGAAGCACTCAGGAGCGTGTCAAACCCGGATTACATGTCGTGCAGATCATTATACAAACACGCATTACACGGCACATAGACCATATGCATCTCCCCAAGTTGTCGTTAAACCCAAACCCAGCCCCAGAAGAAGCAGCGCAGTTTCTTTTTTTGCCACGTCTCCAGTGCATGTTGTATCCTCTATATAGCAGCTTCCGCACTCACGTCCCAGGTCAGCCATGAAAGTTGATGACAACATTGTGCCGGCTTCTCTTCTCCTTCTTGGCGGCACGGCCGCTGCTGGAGGAGGACCGAGCGTCCTTGCGTCGTCCGTGACCCTTGCGAGGCACCGACACTTCACGCGGAAGTGACGGAGGACGCTCACGATGGGAAGACGCGACACTCACAGCCCTCTCTGGCACAATGCCGGTCATCGTCTGTGCAGAACGTCCCGCAGACGTGGCATCCAGCTACACAAGATTGCTCTTCACATCCTGTCCGATCTTCTTGGCTTTCTCCCACGATCCCTGCTGGTCTCTCTGGTAAGGGGTCATCCGCTCGTAGGCTTGCCAAGCCAAGCAGTATTCGGACAGCCACTGATGCTGATCCAGAGCGGATGAAGTCCCCGCGACGCGTGAGCCGCAGATCTTGCAGACCTGCTTCTTTGGACCTCCTTTGAGGTTTTTTCCGCCACCTTTGCCTGTGTCAGCGTGCGCCCTCTGCTTCTGCGGGACCACCCGGCGGAGCCTGCGATCCGCGCCTGTCACGACTTGCCTGAGACCGTCTCTTGTGTTTTTTTCTTTCTCCTTCTTCTCTTTCCTGTCTGAGCGGTCCCTTCGGTCACGGGAGCGCGACCGACGGGATCGTGAGCGACGCCGCTCGGCGCGTCCGCGTTCCTGACTGCCTTTCTTTGGCACTAAGCGCGCCTTGCGGTCATTCTTTCCCTCGGGTTCCTTTTCTTCTTCCTCTGCAGCCAGAAGGTCTGCAGACACCTCCTCCTCAGAGGAGGATTGGCGCTTCTCCATCGGACTGAACGGCGACGCCTTGATGAGCATTCACCTGGCCAACACGAAACGAATTGACATGATCAGTATAAATATATCTGGCAACTCCGTGCATCCGGATCTATACTGCTGCAAAATATATCAGATATACATGAAGACACGTTTCAACTTTTTTAGAGCACGTCCAGCGCGCAAGTAGCCAGCGTAATCAGCACGCAGGTGATCCTTTAGACACCACGCAGGTGCTTGTGGTCACCACGCAGGTGAGCACGACGCATCCCGCAGATACATCTGCGATCACCTCGCAGGTGATCCGTTGCAAGCACCACGCAGGTGCTTGCCCTCACCACGCAGGTGAGGAGAGCACATCCCGCAGATGTGCGATCACCTCGCAGGTGATCCGTTGCAAGCACCACGCAGATGCTTGCCCTCACCACGCAGGTGAGGAGAGCACATCCCGCAGATGTGCGATCACCTCGCAGGTGATCCGTTGCAAGCACCACGCAGAAGCACCACGCAGGTACTTGATCCCATCACATAGATGATAGCGAAACATCCCGCAGATGTTTCCGGTCATCACCGCGCAGGTGAAGCGAGGCACAAATAACATGTCGGTGCGACAGGGTGTCCCCCCAAGGAAAACATGACATGACATCGAGTCAGACCAGAAGAGTCAGTAATCACAAGAAATGTACTCATCACTTGGAAATCTATACAAGAAAATAATAAAAATCGAATCATCTATACGTCATCAAACAATCAAGATTCAAATTCCAACAAACAAAACCCAGCACACCTCCAGGCAGCGTCTGCGAAGCACGGGAAACATAAACACTTGAGCCTATATGTGTGTCGACATATAACAGACCAGCTGTGCATAGCATGCAATGTTTCTTCACCTAACACATGTTGTTTCAAATGTCACATGCGACCCAACCCCTCAATGCCATTTGCTTTTCCTCAGCATGACACGGAAAATTGGGTTCCCGCTACTTGTAACCTCTACGCGCCCAGCAGCTAACAGTGCAATAAGCGCGATGATAGCACCTGGAGCAACCACCTTTGTATCGCTGCAAGACATCCTTTGGGATCTTCTTCAACAAGGCGTCCCTGCGATCATTGTATCCCCCCTCCGACATGCCTCCCGCAGAGGACGATGCCGCAACAGCAGCGGGACGCTTCAAAATCTTTTTCACAACAGCCGCAGGCCTTGCCATACCCTTGATCTTGCCTTTCGACAGCATGTGGCAGGTTTCTTGCAAGGCCTTACCTCCACATTTTTTCCAGCCGCCCCTTTCCCTTTATTGTTCAACTCATCCCGCAAAGCGGCGATTGCAGCTTGAGGCCCGCAGGTCTCGCTCAGTGCTTCCTGCCGATTCTCTGCCTCTGCAATGGGCTGCGAGGCAGCAGCAACAGGCTTGCTGTCTTCCAAAGCCAACGCTGCAGGCGCTGCCATGGTCACCTGTGCTTCCCGATGCTCCAACATGCGAAAGCCTGGTATGTCAACCTCGTTCTGTCGAGATTGTGTCTGCACACGCGCCACTAGGGTGGCTGCAGCATGCACCAAAGCAGCAGGATCGATTTGACCACTTGCCGGCATCGCTGGCATGGAAGACATCCCTTCCTCAGGTGCCCTCAAACGGAAATCAGCGATGACCCGCCGCAACCTTGCTTTGTCCATGATTTCCGGGGAACCTGGAGTCAATCCCGTAGGAAACACAGAAGCAAACAAAGAAACTGGAATCTCCTCTGGATTCTCGGGCAAAATTTCCAAACGGACACTGGTAGCTGCTGCCTTATTCAACCAACGACGCATGCGCTCCTTATGTGCCCTCAGGAGCTTCACCTGGTCCGATTCTGGCCACACCTCAGCATTGTCCGCATAGAAAGACAATGCCACCAAAGCGCCATAGGACGCCTCCGTTGGATTCTTCAGACCCAAAGTGGCAGCAAAATTGGTCAAGAGCTCAAGTTTATAAACTCCAGCGGCACGAGATTCTAATTTC
>Ga0126342_10022101_pt1 | contig 10547 bp, 11 predicted proteins | sample Cyp1metagenome_FD_92528 | JGI IMG/M metagenome (GOLD analysis project Ga0126342, IMG submission 92528) | Coral microbial communities from Lord Howe Island, Old Settlement Bay, Australia - Cyphastrea 1 metagenome | ecosystem: Host-associated > Invertebrates > Cnidaria > Coral ...
AAACCCTAAAGGTCTCGTGGCTCTTAATTAAAGTGTAAGAGTAGTGTCTCTTAATTAAAGTGTAAGAGTAGTGGTGTGTACATGTGATCGCGGTCGCAGAGTACTTGTGTGCACATGTTACCTGAATCTGCGTGCGCAGATGATCTCACTTGTGCGTACATGTGATCGTGGGCTTGCTGGTGTGTACATGTGATCCCCAGCTGCGTGCGCAGGTGATCTTAAGGGCTTCAAACGGGCTCTGTGTGTACATGTGATTTGGATTTGCGTGCGCGGATGATCCCTTGACCCCACAGGGTCTGAATCAACGTGGTGACAGGAACCAAGATTCGGATGAAAGAGATGGTCGTGGCATCTTTTCCAAGTCAGAGAAGTGGTTGCCGCCAATGCCGACTATTGACTTTAGTCGTTGGCGAACTCGTGCAGATGAAGTCCTTGGATTTTTGGACTGGGTTCAAGCACTGCGTGCTTGGGTTTTCTTAGGAAGTGACATCTTTGCTTGGGAGATTGCCCAATGCATCGGTTGGGAACAGGAGATTCATATGGCTGTGCTGAAGCCCGCTCAGCAGACTCGAAGTGCACGGTTTCTTGCATGTCTCATTCAGACGTTCAAAGATTTCCCGAGGGGAAACACCATGCTGCAAGCTTATGTTGAAGGAGTTGGTGTTGATGGAGCGTTCTTGGCATCGAGAGGCACAAGTGGTTTTGAAGGTTTGTGTTTGTTGGCAAGAGAGTTTTCTTTGCGTTCAAGGGCAGAAGCGTCTTTCTTCCGCACTGAGTTTCTGGCAAAGACGTGCGCGTCTTCAGGCGTTACCTCTCTCCATTGGCAATAGTGCCACAAAGTTTCACAGCACAGAGCTCCAACAGAAACGACAGAATGGACTTAGCATGGTTTTGAGGAGCGATTTACAGCAATGCATCAAAGATGCAAACTGAGGTGGGGTGAAAACATTTTACTCATCCTGCATCAGCTGCCATGTGATGTACATTCAGCATTTCATAGCAGGGACATGTCAGTCACAGCCTTTCGATGTCAGATCGCATCGTTGAGGCGCTTTCGGCTCCAAAAAAATAACAAACAAATACTTTCGTAGAATTTTTTGAGGGTCTCAGGCAGCATTACGCATCCACAACAAAAATTGAAGATATTTGCGCCGGTTATACCGCACATTGGCATCCTTATATGGTTAGGTTGTTCTTAGCACCCCCGGGCAACCAAGTCAAACCCAAATTCGTTCATTCGGACTAAACCAGCAACCTGTTGCGTCCAATTGTCGCAAAGATTGCAAAGACAACCGGTTTTGAAGTCGTTTCGCTGCACAAAAACTGTTGAATTAACCCATGAAAAAATCAAACAATGTTGAATAGGTCGAAACAACAGTTGGCGGTGTTCATGGTTGGTCACAAAAATCGGAAAACATGTTTCATGTTTCCATTTTATGTATTTGCATGGCATGTCTCAGCCTGCCGCCTGAATCACAAGCCTCAGACGCTTCTGAGTGCAGGGAAATAAAAACAAACAATGATTTGTTTCGTGCAACGATTGGGATTTTGTGTTCGAAGAACGGATGGCAAATCATTGAACACGCCATGCGTACACAAATTTGTTGTGAAACAATACAATGAGGAGCACGAACTCTGGCAGACGTAAACATTAGATGCAGCAAAAATATGACACACTACATGAAATTTGCGGCCGCCATGAAGAAACATGTGCTATATGCAGATCAATCAAGGACGACTTCAGTGCCACTGTGAGGGTTTGTGAACGGTGGATTTTCAGTACGCAGGCTGCGACAGTGCCGATCCTTGGTGGGCAAGACTTTATGTTGCGACAAAGACAACATCTAGGCCGCTGTTGGCCAGTTTGTGGCCATCCAGTTTGTGGCCATCAAACGTGAACAAAGATTAATTGCATCCAACCGCAGGTGAAATTTGCATTTTGCAACACTATGGCAGCTCGAATTGATCCGGCCTTAAATTCATGCGGTCGTTGCAGGTGGTAAAAGGTTGGAATTCCCTTGGAATGCAAACACTTCGACAGGCTTTTTGCCAATGGCACAATTCAATTTTGACCCAGGTCTTGCAGCAGATCTTGCAAAATGAACAAAGGAATTTGCTGCATGCAGTATTGACAGTGTTGCGAAAAATTGGAAAAATTGGAAAATACTCGCAGATTGCTTTGTGATAAGCATTGATTTGGTGAAGTAAACAATGCCAAATGCAGGAGATCCCGGACCAACGCGAGGAATCAAAGGCATTGCTGTTCAATATTGAAAAGTGATGTTGGATAGGTCAAGGTGTTCAACGTGCTAAATACAAAAACAATGTTTTATATATTCCATGTTGTTTTTTTCGTCTCAACCTTTCCGAGCAGGATCTCTGCAACTGGGCCCTTTTCCATCGATACAGGTGAGGTGCTTGAATGCAAGACTTGGTAACCATATATACCCTGTCAATATTTGTGAATATGAATCGGTGGTTGCACTTGAACCATGGAAGGTCAAGAAGAAGACGGATTCTTGCAAATTCTCAAAAATTCCATCGAGGCCATGGCAGTATTTGTCTCTGCAATGCTTGGACGTTTGCACATGTTTGGAGTCTCGCAGAAAACTTGTGAATGACATCCAAAAAATCCAAAGTATATACCATTTGCCGCACCTTGAAAAAAATAAAACACTCAACGTGACATTTCCAGTTTCTGAGCTCCAACCATTCTAAAAATTCCAATGTGTACTTATGCCACCATGTGCTTTGATTCGGCGGGAAACTGTTTCTTATTGAAACATGTCCAGGCTAGAGTTCCAAGTGTGCATGGAGCTCCAGCCGGTACTGGTGGTACAGGCAACACTGGTGAGGACAGAGGCCTACATGCTAGCCACGTACTAGCTATATACACGCTACCTACATGATACCTCCATGCCGGGCTCAATACTTTTTTCCCTTCACTCAGCCCACAGAAACAGGGGGCGTGAGGGCAAACTACACCCCTACGTACAGCTTGGATACTGCCATGTACATACAGATAGATATGTAAATATGCACATAGATAACATCCATCGCGCAAGTATTCCCACATGCGTTGTGCGAATGTTGGCGCAAGGAGGATTCCAGCAGCCAAGACTGCAGAGTCAAAACTCGTGATGGTGGTTGCTTGACTGCTTGATTACTTGGTATCTATATTATGCTGTCCAGTGGCTGCTTCAAAACGAAAATTTTGTCGTGCCTGTAGAATCTTTATGGATAAATTCATGTACAAAAACAAATTGTATTGTGTGTTTTTGTGCAGCGTTTGTTTCTTTGATCTTTTTGGATGCATCACTTTGATCATGTATCACGGCGCTTGGTCAGCTATTCCTAGCAGCACTTTGAAATTTCTTCAAGTAAACCACAATTTTGGCAAATGGTTGCAGCATGTTGCAGCCAAGAGCTGGAAAAAAATGGTCCAACAATCTTTCTGACCTTCTTTGTGACCTTCGAGGTCCTTATGAAAGTGGAGCAGTTGAAGCAGCATCTTTCGAGAGCCTGTCCGACCAGGCTAGGAACAAAACCGAGAGCAGTTTTTTTCAAGTGACGGAATATGTGACTTTTGTGAAGCTTGAACCAAGTTGAGTTGGATTGCCATGATGTGACAGGAGAGCACCCCGAAACAGTTATGACCCTGGCTGTGAGCCGCTTCTGAGTTACTTGCATGGACAAACATGGAAAAATGTGAGAATTTGCTGAGGAGATGTTTGATTCTCTCACCACGTGATCCTTGGAAGGCGGGCCAAAAGTAATTTCACCTGTGGGAGTCCGTGTAGTAACGTAGTACTCGTGTGGTATTCGTGTAGTGCTTCTTTTACGGAACCGTGTAGCCTCCCATCAGACGTCAAGGTGTGCTGGGATGTCTTCATTGGAGTGCTGATCATCTATACGATCATCACCCTGACCTGGCGCATTGGTTTTGACCAGGCACTGTTGGCACAACTCGGAACAATTGCACTTAATCTGAAACAACGCAAGTGAAACAACTAAGCAAATTGTGAAACGCTGAACAGGCTTGAGATATCTTGAGACCTAACGTTTTGTGATGGTGTGTGAATACTAGTCATGAACATATTATGAACATGTTGAATAGAAGACTTCCATAGACTTCCCAGTTCCAACCTTCGGGTCTAAGCCGTCGACACTGCGCAAATAGAAGACAAAATGTCAAAACGCCGCAACAGTCGTTTTAAAATGTTTAAAAGGGTGCAAATATGTGCAAATGCACATGTGTCAGCTTGTGTCAGCCTGTGTCAGCCTGCGTCAGCCGTGTTTTCCTGGAAATGTTTTGAATTGAAGCATTGGAGGAAGCTCGTGAAGCAGCTCTGGCATTTGAATACTCCATTGACATCCTTTTTGCCGCCCAGCACCCGGATCCGTTGTCCAAAGTAACAAATGGTTGTCAAATGGTTGTCAAATGGTTGTCAAATGGCCCGGAAATGGATCAGGTGGATACCATTCTTTGTTTCCGAACAGGTTTCTACATGGAGGACAACTGTCTAACTAGCACGAAAACGTGACTTGTTGAACTTGCAATGTTTTTTTGCTCTTTTTCGCTCCAGTTTAGTGCTTGGACTCTGTCTCAAGAAAAAGGACATTTGCCTTTGTGTCATTTGATTTGTACATTTCCAGATTTTCCAGGACACTTTCATCACTGATTGGTGGGAGATTGCGAAGAGGCATGCTTTCATCGCCTGTTCCAGTTATTTTTTTTTTTTGCCGCCTTTATTTGCAGCTGTGGCCGCTGTGACCCAAGGTACTGCATGACTTACTTTCTTTTCGATCTCCTGTCGTGGTTTCCGATTGATTTGCTGGTTCAGGCCATTTTGGGTCTCTGCATTTGGGCACGGTTTCACATGTCCACTACATCAGCTCTATTTTGACGAGCCTCTTAATCATTGTGACGAGTCTCTTAATCATTTTTAACTAGCCGCCTTTTTTGTCTGAGCAAGTGGAAGGTCCTCACTGGTCAAAACAGCTCTGGGATGAGGCACCTGCAAGTTGAATGTTTGTGGTTTCGATGTTTTGACTTGGCCCAACATTGTTGGAAAAGTGAAATGGTATTTCAAACTCGAGTGAGCTAAAGGTGTTTGTTCCTAAAAAATGTAAATGGGATCACAGAGTCTTCGAAACCCCAGGTCTGTGAAACTCATGAAGTTCGTTCGCTTGGTGATCGGCTGAGCATTGTGCACTGTTGGGGATAGTCTTGAACAGTTGGTAGACAAGCACACTGTAGCTTTTTACTTGGTGACTTGCAAGATAGTTGGCACTCAATTCGGATGGCCTGGCGTGACGCTCCAGAGGAGCTGGAGAAGACGGGCGAAAAGAGGAACTGGATGGAACTGTATCATGAGATATCATGAGTATACTGTCAGTGCTGACTATGTGCTGCACCGTAGTGGTCTGTGGCCACAGCAAGCTCAAAGGCGGAGCTCAAATTTTCTTTGTTGGCCAAGGAAGCTATGTCAAGACAAAGAAGGACAAAGAGGCATGGAATGATGTGACGACTTGCTTGAGCACAAGCCTTCCGTGTGATTTGCTGTTTACACCACGGAGGAGGTCTGAGGATGATCCAAAGTGTGACCTGGTGGGCTCATAGTGGCATGGCTTGGAAGTCAAGCGCAGCACCATCGCTGGAGACTCGAAGCGGCATATTTTCTGTGAAAGACACCAACTTCCATCTCGAGGAGGCACTCTGGTGCTCATACAGCTCTGCCGAAGTCAGGGACTTGGTGGTGACATCTTTGTGGTCACATCAACGAGGTCGTTTTGGGTCTTGCGGGACCAGTAGCCACAAGTGTCACTTGCATGTGAAAAGCTGTAAAGCTATGGAGGGCGGCAGCTATCAACCTGTCACAGCCAGTGGCATGGCTCGACAGTTGTAATGCACTGCCACGCGCTTGGTCAGTGCAGCTGGTACCACGCTGGAACACTTGGCCCGGTACTGGCGCCTGGGACTGCTTTGGTGCCTATTGCCTTAGGATGGCTTGACAGGGGCTTGCAGCAAGCTGCATTACGCTCCTTGCACAGCACATGCCAGTTGGTGGAAGCCACCGAACTGGCTTGAGGAAGTCCAAAGATGCCAAGAAGAAACGAAAGAGTCATATCATCTCTGAGGAGGGACAAAATGCAGATGAAGAGACCCAAATATTCCTCTGAAGATCGCTTGGTAGATTTCATCAACAAGGCAGTGGTGATCGTCGCAACCCAGGACTTCACCAACCAGTTACCACTGCCACCTCTGCCTGAGGATCCACCCGCCGGGGCAGAGCCAGTGGCGGATCCGGATCTACAGCCCCAGCCGACCAAAGAAGGTGAAGGTGAAGAAGCCGCCCAAATCGTCACCTCACCGCCGACGCTAGCTCTTGAAATCCTTTCAAGGATCCACTGGGTACTAGATCCACTGGATACTAGGTCCAGCCTGTCTCACAAAAGATCTTCAAAGATGGAAAAAATCTATGAGAACTATGCACGTCTACCGAACTTCACACCTTGTGACATCTCGTCAAATCTTGTGCTTTTGCAATCTTTTGCATGGTGCAACGTTGTGGTAGCTTTGTGTGCCCAGCAGCTACCACCAATCAGCGGGCGCAGGTCCCAGCAACAGTGTCACTAAGGTCCGCCTTGCCAAGTTGATGCGGCTCTTCAAACTCAATAGGCTTCGGCAAACTATCGACAATTTTGACCAAACATGACTTCCACTAAAGTCACTAAACACTTCCAAGCACCTTCAAAATCTTCTAAAGTTCTATCTGCGTCGTGGAAAAATCAAGTCTTGTCCGTGACGCTGTATGAAGCTGTCAGGTTTCTCGTTCTCCTAGAGGAAAAGCTCCATTTGAAGCCCGCCATGATTCGTATGGCCGGAGACCCAGACCAGAAGCGACCAAGATGCTACAACTCATGCCTTGTATATTTACATGCACATGCAAGTGCAACATGCGTTCAGAAAGTTGTTTGAATTGGCAATGATTGGGATCATTTGCCATGTACTTTGCACTTTGGACAGGAGGTTAATTGTTTACAAACCCTTTTTGCATGTTGCAACAGGTTGCGTTTGAAACAAATTTGATTGCAGCATTGGAAACGGCAGAGGTCAGACTCATCATCAACATTGTCTTTCTTGCGCACTTGCTTGCTTGCATGTGGCAGCACTCTTAAGTCGCATCCAAAGGCGCAAGGCTTCAAGCGATTCAAACGACTCAAACGATTTGTCTAAGCCACTGTCCAGAGTCATATAATGGGTGCTCCGGTTCTATTTCTGAAGCCTTGCGGTGGCTCAACTCTGCTGTGAAGTGATTGACCCGATGTGTGATATGATGTGAGCAAACGTGCTCCATGGTGCTCCGCTGAGCTCGAGGCATTTCATAGCTTTGCCGGCATGCGGTGAGGAGACTGAGGCGAGACTGAGGCTTCTTACTGACCTTGGCTGCTTTAGCGTTCCGCTAGATGCAACATCTTAATACATTTCATTCCCTTGATGAAGAGTTCGGATTTCATCAGCATTTTCACGAATGTTTTTTGACTTTTTGATTGATGATTCAAAAAAAATGCTTCAGTACAAGGGTGCCAACTTGAGATGGTCAATTTGAGATGCAGGATATCCCGGCAGTTGGACCTTGCCCAGATGCAGACCAGCCAAAGTATCTTCCAAACTGGATCAGGAACGCTTTGAGCTGCAATTCAAGATATTCAAGAATGATTCAAGAACTGGATGTTTTTTCTTCAGATTTTTGCGCGTGTCCAGATTTTGCATCAGATGTTGACGGTGGTAATTGCAGGGTAACTTTGACAGACTAGTTCATTTTGTGTTGGAAGGGCTGTTTTGCCACTCTGTCGTGATGTGCGTCTGCAGCTTCGATTATCAACAGATCAACAGCGTATCGCTGTACATTTAGGCAATGGCTTTGAGAGTCTGCGTGGCACGGAATCGGTTCTAATTTGATGTTATTGTAGTTCTGCTCGGCCAGTCAAACAACATGCTAAGAAACACTGCTGCTGTACATCACAGCTACATGGAGGTTGAAAAGAGCGAAATCTTGAATCTAGCTTGGGAACATGAAAACTAAGAACATCTAAGAAACATAACGAGAGTGAGCGATGATGACCAAAAGAACCTTGGGCCAATTGGGGTCTTGTTTGAAGCCTTGCATCAGTTGCCTGGCTTTTGTCTCACACATGGCGTTGCTTGACGGCGTGGGGGAAGGCGCTGCTGAGCATCTTGACAACAAACAAAGTTTTAAATTATTTGAAGCAAAACAGAAAGAACGTCGAAAGCAAACAAGATGCAACCTACGAACCCGAATGCAGTCACGTAAAACACGCTTGTGAAACAAGTTATTTGAACAGTCTTGTAAATTTTCCCTGTTACCGTACCAGTGCGCTGGTAGATACTGTGGAATGTGGAAGGGGGTGGAGTGCAAAGTGTGGAGTATGAGTATGAAGAAAGTGGAGTGTTGAGTGAGGAATGTAGTGTGTAGAGCGTGAAATGGGGATTGTGGAGTGTGAAGTGTAAAGTGTAAAGTAAGGGGTGGAAAGTGTGAAGTGTAGAGTGTGGAGTGTAAAGTGTAGAGTCTAGAGTGTAAAGTGTGGAGTGTAAAGTGCAAAGTGTGGAGTGTAGAGTGTAAAAAGCAAAGTGTGGAGCGTGGAGTGTGGAGAAAAGTGTAAGGTGCAAAAAGTGGAGTGTAAAGTGTAGAGTGTGGAGTGTAAAGTGCAAAGTGTGGAGTGTAAAAGTTTGGAGTGTAGTGTGTAAAGTGTGGAGTGTAAAGTGAAAAGTGTGGAGTGTAGAGTTTGAAGTGTGGAGTGTAGAGTGTAAAGTGTAGAGTGTGGAGTGTAAAGTGTAGAGTGTGGAGTGTAAAGTGTATATAGAGTGTGGAGTGTAGAGTGTGGACTGTAGAGTGTGGAGTGTAAAGTGTAAAGTGTGGAGTGTAGAGTGTAAAGTGTAGAGTGTGGAGTGTAAAGTGTAGAGTGTGGACTATAAAGTGTATATAGAGTGTGGAGTGTAGAGTGTGGAGTGTAAAGTGTAGAGTGTACATAAAGTGTAAAGTGTGGTGTGCCAAGTGTAGAGCGTGGAGTGTGGAGTGTACAGCGTACAGTGTGTAGAATGTGTAGAGTGTCCGAAAAAATTGCGCCTGCCACGCAAAATGACATTCCACACGCAACGGATCTGCGGCAAATACTGCCCCTAACATGCAAAATGACACTGTCACGATGTTGTACGCTTGCCACGCGATTTGCAGATTGTCACCACTTCACTCAGGCCTTTCAATGCGATTTGCCAAAAACCCGCAGGAGCACTTGCCTAAAGTGTTGCACTTGCCACGCAAAATGACGATGGAGGTATCCACAGTGCCGCGCTTGCCACGAGACATGCGGCTCATCTTCTGAAAAGAGCAAAAGTATTGCGCCTGCCACACAAAACATGGTGTAGCCTCAAAACGAGCGTTTCGTACGAGACTTGCTTAAATTTCAAACTTTGTTGCTTCAAAACCGACATTTACCCACGGGTTTTCTCATGAACCCTAGAACCTACCACCTCAAAAACGATGTTTCGTGCTAGGCTTCTGTCAATTTTCAACACATCTCACAAAATGCCACGCCTGCCGTGCAGTTTGCACGTGACCCAGCCCTGACAATGCGATTCGCAAAACACATGCAACACGACATGTCTGCGCCTGCCACGCGCAATGACGATGGAGGTCTCCCAAGTGCTGCGCCTGCCACGAAAAATGCAACTCATCTTCTGAAAACGACACCAAAGTATTGCGCCTGCCACACACGACGACTTTTGACACATTTTGAAACATGTTGGAATGTCACAAAGTGCCACTCCCGCCACGCGACACGAGGCTACGCGACGTTCGAAACTTCCAAAAGCGACCGCTTTTGCAGAACTCGCCATAGGCACGGCCACACGGTCCTCACGGACGGTTGCGGACGTTTGCGAACTGTTGCGGACGGTTGCGGATGGTTGCGGACGGTTGAGAACGGTTGCGCAACGTTTGGCGAACGCAGCCTCAACCCCCAGACAGAACATGCTATGCAGACAGCACCCTGCCACGTAATCCCTTCAAATCCCTGCATAACCAGTCTCAAACCATCGCTTGAGCTTTGCATGCAGTCATCTTTCGTTTCGAAACTATTGGGCCACGCGCTGAAAATTGCGGGAATGACTTTGATTTGAGTGCACTAAGGCTTCGAGCGTCATTGGAGGCGACTGCTGTGAAGCCACGAACCTTTGAACTGATAATAATTTAGATCCGAACAACAAGTGCATTTGTCTCTGTATCATCCGTCATCCATGTTGTTTCTACCAGACCCCACCTGTTTGCATCTTTTCCAATCTGTTTCATACTTATCGTTGTGAAGGCCTTGCTCCAAGAACTTGGCGCCAAACGCGAAGAAGCACGTGCTAGGCAGCACAAAGAGGCGCACAAAGAGCACTTCCGCTGAAGAACGGATCTACCAAGCTCACATCCATAGTATCTCAAATGCCGGTCGTGAAAGATGACCCATTTCAAGATGCT
>Ga0126342_10022102_pt1 | contig 10547 bp, 12 predicted proteins | sample Cyp1metagenome_FD_92528 | JGI IMG/M metagenome (GOLD analysis project Ga0126342, IMG submission 92528) | Coral microbial communities from Lord Howe Island, Old Settlement Bay, Australia - Cyphastrea 1 metagenome | ecosystem: Host-associated > Invertebrates > Cnidaria > Coral ...
CACGTTTGTACAATAATGATATATGGTAAACTTGGGGGGTATCGCTTGCAGGAAGCTGCTGCATTTATATATATATATATATATGTGATGAACCATGAATAATATGTGATATTTGGGTATCGCGAATGTGGATATTAGAGAAATATGATGACATAACCTTGAAAAGGGGTATCGCTAATTTGGGAAGGTCCCATCGCTTACCTCGTGTTTTTAACAATTTCCACCAATTTCCATAAACCAATGTCCGTCGAATACATATTTAGTATTGCCGGGGTTTTTACGGTTGCTCATATAGCATCCATTTCCAGTCCCAGATGAAACGAAGAGAATCGATGTTGGAATGTTCATCGATTTAGTCTCCACATTCCGTGTAGACCATTGTGGACCCATCCCCACATTTTGTGGGCCAAGAGTCCAGCAGCCCGCCACGGCTCACATCCAATCTGGTCAGAGATGGCAAGTTTCCTGCGAGCAGTTGCTGGTAGGCTTCAGCACTTCTGCGTTTTTTTTAATGGAGTTTAGACCAGCCACATCTCAGTTCTGGCTTTGAAACATAACATTCCCAACATCAGCCACTCATAGCAGCTATCAATGTAACTCAATGTATTTCATAGCGCCGATGCCACTCCTTGAGCTCGAGCGGCCCATAATCAAGGCACCCAGGGCACCCAGAAAGGCGCCAGTGGAGACACCAGCCACCAGCAGTGCCACCTTTGGGACCGTTTTTCGGAACAGCATGGTATCTATTGGTGGGAGGGATTCAAACTTGGCTATGTCATGTTGTATCCAAAACAATATGGCTGGATCATGCTAGTTATGGGGTTAAACGGATGAAATTCATGATCATTTTCATGACATTCGAGTACATGCGTGTTTCAAAGTGACCAGCGTGATGCTAAACTCCCCAAGTGTGGATTTAACACCATTTAACACCATTTAACACCATTAAGACTGATGGCTCTAACCATTTACACACCATGGTCTTCTAGTCTAAGCATGTCTAACTCACCTCCATGGCCAGGCCGTTGAAGCAGAGCACTCAGAGTCGTTGCCCCACGACTTAGAGCCCAGCTTCGCGGTCGTGCCATGGGTTGATACAATTCATGCGGATGGTACGTACTTGGTGTATACTTATAATATCTTATAATATTGTGATGTACTGTACATATGATACATGGTCGAATAATGTCGTATACTCGAAACAAATATCAAATCACACTTGCATTGTGCCTCTCATTGTGCGTCGTTTCAATTCAAAACTCACCCGAAAAATCAAAATATGGAACCCAAACTAGGCGCATCTCATCCACCCCGGAGCTGACATTTTAACAGTGCAGACTGCAGACCGGTTCACACACCAATCCTTTTGGCGGGATCCGAATTGTTCAAACACTTTGCGAGCAGGGGAGGATCATTCTTTACCATCAACTCAACCCATAGATCACATGGACGGCTTCGGTGGATTTGACAACCACCACCCGCTTTTCGTTACAGTACTCACTCTCCCTCCCCATTTATCGTTGCTTTACATGATTTTGTTTGGTGCTGAGTATCTCCATTGTGAGCAAGATCGTCAATGTTTCCCAATATTGCTACTAAATCGAAAATAATCTACATTGTCATTAGTAGGACACCTTCATGAATTTCATTCGGCATACCAAAGTCATCCATGTATGGTATTGCCATGTATTTCCCGCCAACATACCATGGATATCCATGGATGGCTTGACTTTTGGTTCATCCATTGGGTCCCGGCGCGCTGTCCGACACCCGAGATTTCATCCTCGGCGCGCAGGATTTTTCAGCCACGCTCAGGCGGAAAAGAGCTGCGACAAGGGGAAGCCGTCGCAGCAGCCCAGGGCAATTTGCCTCACCGTTGTGCTGTTGGTGAACAGATGCTGCCAGAGCTACAGATATCCCGGATATCCAATGGATATCCCGGATATATGATCAAAAAGTTTGGGGATTCCCAGCCAGATGGTCAAGTAAGACCAGTTGTAAATGGGGCACCGTATCAGGCTGTGGAGAGATTTCGATAGATTTCAATATTGAACAGTTCTATACAATTCTAGACAATTCTAGACAGTTCCAGACAATGCCCAGCATGCCTAGCAACATCATGCAACATTTTCATCTTCATGCTTAAGTCTTGTTGCCACTTCCCCTCATGGTTGGATGCTTGGACTCAACTCGCCCTGGTCTCGATCCCAGCGACTTTTCATTGGGACAGCAATGCCCCTCTGTAATGCCCGCAGCTTTGCAGGCTGGATAGTTGGAGCACTCTGTACCTGAAACCGAAACTTCAAGAGCCGATGCGGCTTGTAGTCCTAGTGGTGGATACGCTAAGGTTCAGCTTCGAGATCCAGGTATGACATGGCCCCGTTGACTTTATGCTTGGGTTTCCCAGCACACACTTCGACTTTTGGGGAACTACCGGCCTCCAAATCATGCGAAAAAGACTGCATGTGAAATTGTCAAAAGATCTCAAAAGACTGTAATTATTCAAATATCATTCATACATGTATTCAGCGTGTAGTGTGTGTACAGTGTATAATAATACTTGCATACATCTATAAGTTAAAGATAGTCATCCCACTTTCCTTGCTGATTCCTTCTGGTCACAAAAACCCATAGTAGTTTGGAGGACCGATCTCCCTGACAAAACACTACGAGACAAAATGGGGCACTCCAAACATATTGCATCGTTCAACATCCATGAAGTAAGATTGCCCTTCTCCCTGGCAAAAACATTGCAAACAAAATGGGTTAGCCTTTCCATCTGTGCCTTTGGTATTCCATCTCCAAATTTCAACCCAACCCTTCAACATTGTTCAACAATTTCACCACCTTTTCTAATACTTAACCCATAGATGCCATAGTTAACCCCACATGTTATTCCTTAAAGCCCCCCATTTAGAGACCCTTGGTGAAGCCGTCGCCGAGGTGCCGTTGATGCCAGGAACCACTGCCTTGGGGTTTGCCAAGTGCAGTGCCGGTAGGGCTTTCACAATACCCTCGCGATGGCAGCTGGGGGGGCCCACCATGGTGCCGGAAAACCTCAGCGACAGCTTCAAGGTGAGGAAACTTCGTGGCGCAAATTGGTTCGATCAAATATTTGCAAGAAAGCTCTATATATCTCTATATGAATGACAAAAGAACAACATGTTTGCCCGGCTTCTGTTTCCTATATGCCAAATGGAGCTTTCCAATCCATGGGGGTACCCCCAAATCATTCATTTTATCAGATGTTCCATGAAATAAACATAAATAAACCATCCAGCCATTGGGGTACCCCCATGGCTATGGAACCCCCATGGCTATGGCATTCGGCCAGGAACTCGAAGGCCACCGCCTTGAGAGATGAACTTTCATCCGTCAACAGGCCTCACGGGTACCCAGCGGCCGGGTGGTTGAAAATATCAACAGGATATGCAGTGCAGGTAGAAGTATTCCTGTATGCAGAGAGAGAGAGAGAGAGAGATAGAGATAGAGATAGAGAGAGAGAGAGATATATATATATATATGTATATATATATAGGTAGATGGGTAGGTAGGTAGATAGGTAGGCAGGTAGATAGGTAGGTAGGTAGGTAGGTAGATAGGTAGGATCAAACAGACGGGTTGGATTAGATTAGATTAGATTACATTAGATTGGATCAGATTAGATCATGTTAGGTTAGGTTAGGTTAGATTAGATTAGATTAGATTAGTGGATGTGTATGTAATGTAATGTAGTGTAGTGTAGTGTAATGTAATGTAATGTAAGTATGTATGTATGTCTAGGTATGTCTAGGTATGTCTAGGTATTGATTTACAGGTTTAATTTGCATAATGTTTATATTATGTATTATATTGCACCCAAGAACAAATGACAAATAGATCAAATAGGAATAGGCGTCCAAAATGAATAGAATGACCATATGTATCCATATGTAAGCGTGTTCGCCCATTTAGTTGCCGGGTCTGAAACTGGCTCCACTTCCCAAACAAAATGGCGTCAGGTTGAAATCCTAATTTGGAGTGACAGCATCCCTATCATTCGAACTCAACAACCAGGTTCTTGCAATCTGACTGAAACCAGCATCGAGTCGATTCGAGCCAAGACACATCCTCCATCTGGCCAGTAGGTGAAATGTTTGCCTAATGGAAATTGCAGCATGGCGCTGGAAGGGGCTGGGTTTCATCACCTGAACCATTCGTTGAAGTTGGCGCCCATCTAAAGTTTAGGTGGCAATGTCCCCATGTCATCCCATGTCTAGGTATATGGATATATGACATATATATATATATATATATTATATTATATATATGGATCATATCATCACCCGGATTGTCGGTTGTCTCTTGGGTTGGAATTTGGAATTTGTGGCATTCAACCATTCGACTTTCCGTGAAGTTGTTTTGCTGCTTGAGAGGGATTCAAACATACTCAAACAATGGGCTATGACAATTGGCCATCAAACCTGACCAGCATGAAAAACTGCATCCTCTAAGATGAAGGTTTGAACCCATCATAGCCATCGTAGCCATCATAGCCATCATAGCCCGTATCATCATACCATCCACAGTTGGTTGACAGGATGCAGCCCTTGACGCTGGCACAGTGTCTCTGGCAGTCTGCCGCACTGGCGAACTCACTTCGATCCGTGCTCAGCATCCTGCGCGGGGTACCACAGTGTACCATGGCAGAAAGAAACAAAAAACATTGGAAAACAAAGAAAGAAACCAAAAATATCACATATATTCAAATATAACTTCGTTGATACATTGGTATTGATAATGCTTGAAGATGTTGGTTCTCACGGAGGATCTTAAGCAGTAGGTCAATGATTGTGCAACATGGCGCTACCCGGTGCCGGTCATGTGAGGATCTGCGTAGTACATGCCCTGCATAAAGCCTTGGTCGGAACTGATGCCATTGGAAACTGAGGGATTTTACCGAGTTTCCACCAGTTGATGGGAAAGCTATGCCGATGCTACCGACTGTTTCTGCGGGAAGTTGTTTTTCCGATCCTTTTGGGGACACGGATATTGCCTGGACAAGTACCTCTACCAAGAATATTGAGACATATTGAGACCAAACTTTAATACAGATATCTCAGATATCTCCCAAATAAAATCGTTCAACTGTGAAAAAGGATGGTTCAGTGCCAATACCTTTGAGATTACAATTCAGCACCCATACCAATACTTCATCAAAATATCTCAAAATCATATGAATCACATGGTTTGGCACCAAAAATGGCCCCAGGTCTCCTTTTGTTCCCTCTCCCAGTGGCCAAGTCACATCCCTCCACCAACTCAACGAGATCCCGTGGACTACTTCTGAGTCCATGGCGACCTGCGCTCGTGGCGGACGATGCTGCGAAAGATGGGGGGTCCGGACGGGCCCGGACGGGTCCGAGATGGTCCGAGGCCGGCCTCGTGACAGGAGGGCTACCAGCATCAGGCAACAGCAGCCTAGTAGCAATGCCACATTGCCTCAAGATGCTGAGAATGTCCGTGGGATTGGAAACCAAATCCACACCGGAACACCTCAAAAACAGGCATAGGCATCAGACTACAAATAAAACAATGAAAACGATTTACGCGATGTCTAATGATTTATACAAAATTCCATAAATTTCCTAGTTCATCCCAGTTCCATATGTTGCCGTGGCACGAGAGAACCAAGGCTGCGTGACCCTTCTGTCGCCCTCGCCGCCCTCGCCCTCTGTGTCAGAGCCCACTCGGGGTGACAGCAGCATGGCCGCTGGCTGCCGTTGGAGCCGGCAACGCTGCGGGGCGATGGCAACAACATTGCTCGGAAGAAAACAAGTAGTTGAAACATGTTGAAACTCAAGTAATAAACGTGATAAAGGCATCAAAAATATCAAAAGCGATCTTGAGGATGACTTCAGGAATGATTTCACATTGACCGTCATCGGTTGGGCTTCTGGCTCAATTCCGGCCACATATGTAAAGGTGTTTACTATAGGTGGGCCAGGTGTGAATGGTAGATGACAGAAGAAAGACATCCAACAACAACATCCCAACCTGAGAAAAGAACTATGTATTTCACAAGAGATGTGAAAAACTGACAAAAAATGACAAAAATGTGGTCACCAAAGATATTGCTACTGTTCTGACCTTGTTCGGCCCGAGTTTGATGATTAGGTCACCAAGCTCACCTGTCCTGTGGCACAGCTCTTTTCGCCAGTGAAACTGCGAGTCAGCCGAGCTGTTTCACAGCTGGGCAAGCTTTGAGGAAAAGTGTGGTCATGCTGCGCACGCGGATGACACGACACTGAGCCGTTTCTTCATTCACTTCAATGAGTCATCTATAGTCATCTCATCAGAAAGCCCAATTAAGATAACTTGTGATCAATTCAGCGATACAGAAACGGAGCAGCAGAGCCGCTGGTGATCCCACAGCAGAGACACCCAAATGACTGGAAAGAAAAAAAGAAAGCACATCTTCCAGTGACCCACCATCAAAATGTTCCCGGGATAGTTACATAGATACTGTATGTTCCTGTCCGACATTTCGATGCTTGTTGGGATGAATGTTGGTAAATAGTATGTATGATAACATATACACCCATTACACCCATTACACCCATTACACCCATTACACCCATATACATTCATATTTGAATAATCTGGATCCTCAAGTTCTGAAATGATGGATCTTACCAGGGCATTTTCCATAATTTTCCTCTTCCCCCTCTTCCCCGGTCGTTCGGATTCCCAACAGCGGCGCACTTTGGCACAACTTCACAGAACTCTCAGATTGGTCTTGGGAATGGTGTTAAACACCGAGCGTGAAGGATGAGACTCTTTCTGCGAGATGGTGGAGTCATGGTCACGTGGAGATCATGGAGTCGTTGGGGAGAACGTGGGGAGATCGGTTTTACCCAATATTTATCTGCAGAAATAAATTGAATCATATGTTTGCACCACAGTGTATGGGTAGTTGGGCAGATGAAATCACAACAAAATGTACATCACTGAGGCACAAGAGTAAGTATATTCGTCAAATTACGGCAGGTCTATGTGATATCTTACCCATACATGCACTGGTTGGTGTTTCGAACCCATCCGCAAAAATGTCTGTGTATCTGTGTGTCATTTGAATTTGGACGAATCACATGAATCACCGCATACGAAAAGAATCTTAAAGATTCCAAAAGCACTAACCAGCTGATGATCTGGGTCAGCTAGTCCGGTTGCAGGGATTTCCTGTGCTTACCCTTGTCACATGGGTGGCCACTGCACATTAAATCCATCTCGGTCACCGTTGAGTTCGGCAAAAATCGTCTGCAAACACAAGGGGTGGATGATATCCCTGGCATATCCTGGCATCATCTATTGTATGTCTGGCTCATTCTGGCTCCAAATACATCGGAGGAGGTACATCACTGTTGTTGCTGATATTTCTTCACTGTGGCCCTTTCTATGGATCAAGTCACCTCCTTGACTCAGCTTATGAACCAACATGAACCAACGCAGCCCCAGCTGGTTGGTGGCCACCTCATGCGCTTCATCAGGGTGGAAAAATAACCTTTCAACACTTCAAACCATCCACCCGGCTAGAACTATGGCATCCTCATTTTGTCTCATTGTCTTTTCTGTCTCATTCTGTTTGTTCAAAACTTCCTCTTTCAACCAGCCCAGTTGCTCCTTAGCCACCCTCCGTTCCCGAGAGAATCCCAGCGCACCGCGTCCACCCGGGCAGTGCCACCGAAGTTTTCGATCAACCTGGGCTTCCCATGCGGCAGGGGATGCCTCATGATGCCTCCATTTTCTGGGTCACTGGGGGAGACCGGCGTAACACCGGGATACCCATAAATCGCTACTTTCAAAAAGGGAATGTGATGATCATGATATGTCATGACAATGATAATCCATTGGGTTGGGGTATCCTATTTTCACCCACGCAAAGTGGCCTATTTGCTGGAAAGCCAGGCAGAGGCAGTGGGCAATTCTCCATGTGTATACGCTTTTCTAATTGAGCATATTTGATATATTTACATATATTTGAACATGGAGATTTTCCAGCATCAGTACATATCAGTACGGTAACTCTCCTGATCCTCCCAGGCCCCCCGACTTCTTGAGACTTTCCTCATTGGTCTCCCGCACGGGTCGCATCGCACGACCTCGCAACACCGTGACTGCACAAGCTGGGCGGGTGGCGATGGGAGAGCGGGACATCACCAAAAACAATGGAGGGATGAGTAGTATATTGCCAGCAAGAATGGGGATACAAAACAAGTCAGAATGAGTCTGTCCTTTGGGAAGAGGCTCTAAGAGGCTCTAAAACTCTACATGTGTCCCTCACCCAATGGCCCAACATCGACCAACTCTGGCTGACCTGATGCCGGATATTGCGCTCTCTCCTGAAGGCGGGGACCGGGACAGCTGATTCCCCGAAGTTCCGCCTTGCATTTGTGTGATTCACAGGTCGGGATGGTTAGTGAAATTGATAGAAAATGATAGAAATATATAGAAATAGCTAAGTCATGAAGAGTCATTGTGTTTGGTGAAGCTAAATCTGCGGTGTCCGATTACGCCTGTATTTGGGCACTCAAGTTAGCAAGTTTGGGGACCAGCAACTTCCCGACATCTTTGTGGTTCTCCCAAGAATCTGTGCTCGTTCACACTGTTGGCAATGTGTCATTTTTATCTGAAAATTGGTCTTTATCAGACAGGACAACTAATATGAGATTCAATTCGTTAGATTCGATTGCATTATGTTACATGTTGATTCTATAGACTATGAGACTATAGATCTTTTATGATCTTTTGTACTGCCTGGTTGGTTGCTTTCCAGGAGTTTTGTGAAATCAGAGTGAACAAAAAATAAAACTAAAATCGACTGTGAAGATCAGACCACCCTCTGTCCTTGTCTTTGATGAAAGGACCACGGCCAGGAGGCTCGCGCCTGTGAGTGGAAAACACTGCAGCGTCGCTCTTCATCTTTTGGGGGGATGTCTCTGGTATCTCTAGATATCTGAGGGTTCTCAGTATGGCCCAAGCATCAATAGATCTGATTCAGTCTTAGTGTTAAACCATCCAATGTGGCGGTTGAATCGTTCCGGCCGTTCCGGTCTCAAAATGTTGGACCATTTGGGCAGTAGACATATGTCCAAAAGAAAACAGGTGTATGTTTCAATACACATGTGTATGTGTAAACAGGCAGGTCGTGAGTTAACGGCCCCAAAATGAGTTTACACCCGTGCAGCAAATGTGGTCGCACCAGACATGGTCGCATTCATCCAACTTGGCCATCTGTGTGTCAACTTTCATGAAGCCAACTCCATCCAAGTCCTAAATCAAACTAATCAAACTCAGTCCTATACATTTCAGGGCATCATTCCCGGGGTGTCAACAGTTCAAACCTAGGAAGCCACGACATCTTCCCTAATTCAGTCGACCATCCCATGTTCCACTCGCCGCACCACCGCATGGTGAGGCTCATGGGGTTCACCTGACTGACCTGGAGTTGGCTGGGATGATAAAATGGGTGAAACCATCAGGTGATGAGCTTGACACATCATTGACATCGGGAAACCATATAGTTGTTCCCATATGTTCCCATCAAATATGAGCATTTCATTGGATGGTTTCCCTTGAACCATTCCTCGCGTTTGGATCCGGATTGATCATCCCAGTCATGTTGGAACAGGAAATCAACCACTGAAGCACGCTGACGGCTACCATTTGTTGCACTACATCCGCATCATCGACTGGCGGATGCACCTCGTCCCAGAAACTGACCGAAAAAAACCGCCCACCGACGGCACAAAAAAATCCTTTGCCTGCAACTTTTGGCTGGTTTCATAGTGGACCTCCTCACACCTTGGAGCTCGGCACATGGAGCTGGCCATCTCCTCTAGTCCGGAGAGTTGCAAAGACAAAAGTCAAGGATCTCAAGATTGAAACACCATGAAACACCCAACTGTTTGAAAATTCCATTGTTTTGTGCTGGTCACATCTCTTGTGAATGCCCACATGCTGGGTCCGCGATTTCAATCATCCACGTCACGACAAATTCCCCCATCAAATTTGGATTTCATCCCCCAACCAATAATCATCATTTCTATGGATATAAGCATTTTCGCGGGTGAAGTCCCACAATTCCCCACACTTTCTGGTTGATAACTAATCATGACCATGTTTAGGATACCCGCCAAGCAACATCTCTTGATCAGCCTCAAAACATGGTCATGATATGGGGCTATGGTCATCCTACCATCCTTAGGGATTCCTGGAAGTATGGGCACATAAACCCAAAACAGATGGGGGTATGAGTGTATGACCATCCCCTTGTTTAATGGGAAAATGATAACCATTATGTTTTGACAAAATGGCACATACATATGTGCCTAAGTATTGATGGGTAAATACCATCTATGTAATGTAATGTAATACATATTATAATATATATATATATGGTCCCGTGTCCCGTGTTCCCACCCCCCCCCCATGGGATGGGGGGGGGTATGATGCCCCTGTGGTGGTGTATATACATACATACATACCTACATACCTACCTACCTACC
>Ga0126342_10022103_pt1 | contig 10547 bp, 14 predicted proteins | sample Cyp1metagenome_FD_92528 | JGI IMG/M metagenome (GOLD analysis project Ga0126342, IMG submission 92528) | Coral microbial communities from Lord Howe Island, Old Settlement Bay, Australia - Cyphastrea 1 metagenome | ecosystem: Host-associated > Invertebrates > Cnidaria > Coral ...
AGGTGACGACAGGTGACGACAGGTGACGACAGGTGACGACAGGTGACGACAGGTGCCTTGTTCTTGGTGGTTTGTTGACATTTGTGGACACCCTGCAACTAGTTTAACTATGATTTACTTTTTGATTGGATAAATCGGATAAATGGTAAACCCATCGAATCCCAAAAACACTCAACATCTCAGTGTATGGCGATAGTCCATCCGGTGTTTGGCCATCTGGGAGTCTAGGATGTAAAGAGCTGGATATTGAGAAGGCTGCAGCTGAAATATGAAAGCTCTCACATGTTCTCCAGGTACGCGCTCAACAGATCTTCCAAAGGTGAGTGCCATTCGAACATTGCTTTCCCATTGAAGCTATGTGATCCACCGAGCACCTGGAGTGCACCACTGGCTCTTGCTTCGGCCTTGCCTGCGCCAGCGACTTCGCAGTTTCATCATGGATTTCACTTTGTTACGAATCTTGCAAACTATAGTTGTCACATGTTGTCACATGTTGTCACTAGTGGTTTCATCCTGATTGTCACCATGGTTGTTCCTGTAGGTGTGTCACCTCTGAACCCTGGAAGCCACAACCATCAACAGCGGCTCGGTTCCTGGATGGCGGTGGCATACTCTTCCGCACGTTTGGGATGCCACAGGTCCTCACGTAAAAGGGCACGGAGGATGGAGTTGACAGTGGAATAGAACGACAAAAAGATGATAAAATATGATAAACAAAAAGATGTAGAAATATGTCTGAATAAATTGAATAAATAGATATAAATAGTATTTAAGAGAGGTCCATCTGCCGATGGCCTAAGTGCACAGCTCAGCTGCAGGATCGAATTGTCTTTCTCTTCAACATTCTTCAACTATAGTGCTAGTGGTGAAGTAAAGCCAACAGTGAACGCATTTTGGCATCTGATGCCAGGCATTGCAACTGAGACACATCATCATCAGAGAAGAAAACCCAAGGCTGATCCGTGATGTGGCGCTTGAGGCTCTCCTGGTCATCTGTACGCCAAATGGGTCAACGTGGTGACAATTGGGGGGTCATTGGGTTGATTATGGTTCATTCATGGATTTTTGTTTATGGCTTCAAGCCAAAACAATAGAAAATCAATAAGGAATGTTAGAGAACTGATCGACTAAAGGTGAGTTGTCCCTATCAGCCCTGAAAGATTTTAACACTTTACGACTTCCACCAGCTGTCCCTTAGCCGCCCATAGTGCTGGAATTGCGAACGGCGACCACGCAAGCGTGGCATGGCATGAAGGACGCCCCTGAACGGAGCCAAAGGTATCAACAAAGCTGCTGACAACAGCCGAGGGCAAAGAAAATGTCTGTATTCAAGTCAATGAAGGTATATCAAACATTCACATTGACTTGAATACAGACATGTAGATATGTAATATATGTATAATACATCTTTGCTAAGAGCGTGTTGGAATGTGTTGGATCATTTCGGAGCATTTCGGGCCTCTGTTGGAACTCTTCCAAGACCGCTTGGGCTTTCTCCGCCACGCCGTAGCCTGCTCCGCCCGCTCCGCCTGAGGCGTCTTCCGCAGACCAGCTCACCAGCAGAGGCACCCGCCAGGTCTGTTCCTCCACCGAGTGAAGCAGTCCTTGGCCACGTGCCAAGGCGCTGGTGCGGCCATTGTGAAGAGATTTTGAGATATGTTCATAGCTGATATAGCTAGATCTGGATTCATCTGGATTCATGATGATATGCAGATTATATCGGATTATAGGATCTCAAAGGAGGAAATCACCAAGCAAAATTGGGATATGATCAACTAAGTGAAGTAGAATGTGACGCAACACTAACGTGTTCGCAGGGGCAATGATCTGACAATGGGAAGCTATTTGTTTGGCAATAAATTTCATGTAAATAGATATTTATCATCACTTTTTTGCCTAAAAGCCTCATTGCAGATCCCAGCTTCGCCGCAGACGCTCTACACGGCTCAGATCCGACGAAGCAAAATGGGCGGCCAGCAGGCCTGCCAGCTCAGCTGTCAGTTGCAGAAGGGGTCCCAAAAGGAAATACAAAATCAAACATGTTGGTGAAACCGCCAAAAAATGTGAATGGTGCCATTGTGATGCAGATTGATTTTGTGACTCCTCAACCTTGGAATCGAAAATCGTGCTGTTACTGATTCTATATCAAGATTGATAGGCTATAGATGCGGATCTTTCATTCGTGTCGTTAAGGCCCCTGCAAGGTCCACGTGCCCTGAATTTCGGGCTTGTCAAAGACGCATCTGGGAAGCTCAGGATCCCGTGCATCCAACACCCAGCTGGCCTATTAGGCGCGGCTGTACCATGTGTCATCTGCCCTTAGTGTCCCATTTAAACCATGCCCTGGACGACATAGGCTGTGAGTCTTGATTATCTGATTGGACGAACCCCCCAAAAAAAGGTCCAACATGCACTGCAACCCACAAAATCCCACAAGTTTGTGGCATGGTTTCAGGTTGAAAAATACCAAGGACTTCAACCATGGAGATGGAAGAACATGGAAGAACCAGCACACAGGATGTTTTATCCCAACAGCATTTACAATTTACAAGTCAAACATCCACTGCGTTGCATGCAGAGGCACCTTTAAAAGCAGCATGTTCCAGCTTGGCTCCGGCAGAACGCTGCCACGCTTTGAGCCCAGCTGATCAACGAGCCATGATCTGATCACCAAGATGCCCTATGTCCCTATGTTCCCTCACAGCCCCACAGTTGTTCACGATTTTTCACCATGGTTTGGCCGTTTGGCCATTTGGCCCGTATCCGTATCTTTCTTCCAAATATGGGGTTGGCCCATGGGTGGAAACCCCCAAATGTGATGGTTAATATTAGCCACAACCAGCATTTCATCATGTTGCTTGTATTGCCCTATTTAAAAAATGACCATAAATTGAAAAAACTCAATCTTATTGTTGGTTGATCGCATTTCACCGCATCATGGTTGGTTTTATGCAAGCCTTTTTAAATCCCGATGATATCGCAATTAAATCCCATCATATCCCCAGCAATATCCCATGAAATCCCGAATGTTCAACGAATTAAATTCCTATTTCTCGATGGTTTAGAACCTTCCAAAATCTTCCAAATCCCCATTTTGACTGGTGCACTTCCCCATTTTTCACGCTTAAATCACTTCAATCCCCATATTTCATGGTATTTTCATGGTTAAGACCATAGTTAAAATGGTGAAAACCATGACTTTCCCCATGTTTCACGGGTTTTTTCACCATGAACTCCTGGACATCACCGGGTCAACCGAGTCCAAGGGACTCCTCCGGGCTCAGGAACTGCGGCACGGCCACCATTCGGGGCTCCTCGTGCACCACGAAGCTCCTGAGCCCCGTGGGGGCCAAGGTCTTGGCATCCACCGGTGGCCTCGGCGATGGGTGATTTATGGTTTTGATGCATATCATTGCATATCATATTTATTATATTTATCATATAAAATATTTATATGCATTTATTGATTGGTTTATTTTGATTATTTTGGTCAGGGTATTGTGTTATATATAATTATCATTATTGGCTTTAGATGATGTTGTGTGATCATTCGGAAGTTGGATTTCCCACTTGCAACGTTGCCAGGCACTTGAGAAATAGAAATGCCGCGCACGTGCTGGCTGCACCGTATTAAAAGTAGCATGCAGGTCGCTCCATTTTTCAGCATTTTCCCGCTCCAGCTGCGTTTCCCGGAGTCGTTGCAGTTCTTCCATGGAGACTTCCTGGCACATGAATCAGCGATGCATCAAGGGACGTGCTATTGGCAGCACATGATCCATGTGCTAAATCCATTCATTACATTGTAAATATTACAAATATTATAAAATATATAAATTATATAAAGCTACATATGATCCATAATCCATTATCAAATCATTATAAATTATAAAATATTTTGAAGCTACATATTACGATGGGTCGCAAACACTGATAAATACCATGCGGATCCGCGCGGGATGCCAGGCCGTGCTGCCAGAAAACTGCTCCATAAACTGCCTCCCTGAGCTGCGGATCTTGCGACTCTTTGATTTTGTTCTTAGACCTTCCATATCTTTTCAAGTGTCAATTTATCTTTGCTAATGATGTTGGAATCCTTCAACATCCATTCAACTAAAATTTAAAAGCACCTCCGGACCTTTCCCACACCAGCTTCTATGTACATCTGTGTGCTTAGTTTGGACATGAACGGGTATTTCATGGTACGAGCCTGTGCTTCCAGGACTCGCATCGAACAAGAAAAACCTCTGCGCACTCCCCTTTTCTTTGCCATGTGCACCAAAGAGGGAGTAGTGCCAACTCTTACGCCCGAAAACCCAGAAAAGCACGCCCCGTCCAGTACATCCATCGACATCCATCGACATCCAACAGCAGGCAAAGCTTAAAAGCTTTAAGTTTCTTCAATTCTCTCCAGCAACTCCTGGCTTGTGGATGTGGTATTCCACTGCATCACCAAGCATTTCCAAGAGCATGGGCCGGAGGCGGCCCTGAAATTCCTCCCAATCCACTGGCCCAAACTTGCTCTCGTGGCAGAGTCGATTCACCTCGGCCCCCCATTGTCTCAAGGCCGCACAGCCACCGGAGGCCAGTTGCATCCGTCTGCGCAATGGCAATGGCCACGGCCGGGTCTTAGGATGGCAAACGAAAAGCCAATCCTCGATGTTTGGCATCCCAAACTCCTCCAGCACGTGGACCTGACACTTTTTTTTGCGGGGAAAATGCTGCAATGATTTGGGTATAGAATTTTCATCACATTTATTGTTGAATGATCTTCAGATGTTTTGGATTCAAAAACTTCAGAGAACCATATAGAACATCATAGAACCATAGGGAATCTAAGGTGCCTGGAGGTTGTATCTGTCCCTCACGTCGTACACAAAGAGGGGCGCCCCTGGGTGCAGCACGTTGTCCGCAATGACACGCCCGCCAGGACGCAGCAGAGGCTCTGCTATCTCCAAGTCCTTGGACATGGGCCATCCACCAGTTGGTCAAACATTACTAATTTTCAATATATCTTACTTCAACAATCCTAAACATTCCTAAACTACTTAAAAGTCTCTTTAACATTCTTTAAAGATACTTAAAGTATCTTGAACTATCTCCGCTCCTCATGGTAGATGGTACCACGGTGGTCCAGAAGTATCACATCCACCGGATCCAACAAGCCGGAGGACAACCAATCGCTGGCTCGGCCCACACAAATCTTCACCCTGGATGATATCTGTGATCCCCGGGTGCCGGTGCCATCCATGGTGGCCAAACTGGCCATCTCTACGATTTCCTGTGCCACTGCCGCGTTCAAAGGATCAGCTTCGATGGTCACCACCTCGCAGCCATGCTGTGCCAGGCGCAACGCGGTGAAGCCGATGTAGCTGCCGACTTCGAGCACGCGATCCCCGGGGCTGATGATGGACTCCAAGATCTGACCTTTCTCCCCGCCAGCCACCTTTAGCCAGCGATTCTCCTTGGAAAAATCCTCAATGGAGGCCAAAATCTGCACAGCATCTGGATCACTCAACTTTGACAAATGTTCCAACAGACGCAACTCCTTACGCTTGCTTCGCCTTCTCTGGTGTTGACGCAAGTGCTCAGATAAAAGCTCACGTGCCACGCTCTGCCCTGCTACTTGGCATGCCCAAATTGCAGCGCTCAAATTCCAAGCATCCTGGGGATTCGCTGACTGAAAATGAAACAGCGCGCTTTCCCAGAGATGTCCAGCACCCAAAGCCCGTAGCAAGCTACGATCCTTGATGATCTCCCAGCTGTCATCCTCTTCCTTGCCTTTTTGGGCTTTTCTGTGGTTTTCTTCCGGTTTCAGGGTCCAAAGCAGTTGAGTCTGGTTGAAGAGATGAATTGCACGCTGCCACTGCATAGCTTTTGCTAAGGCTGAAAGAGCTGTAGAGACGCCGGAGGGCTCAGCCTCAGTGTGCCTTGACAACAAGGAAAGTGTCGCTTGCCATTCGGAAGAAATGGCACAAGCTCGCATGGCAGCGTCACAGGCATTCTGATCAATGGCTGTCCCAAGGAATCTCAAGGATGCCTCCCAAGCATGACTACGTTTGCAAGCTTCCACGACTGCAGTCATGTGAGATTCGTTGGGATCGGGCAGAGTGGCGATCATAGCAATGGCTTGTTCCCATTGGTGGGCAACTTGCAACGCTGTTAACACAGCCATAGCGCAGTCTGAGGTCATGATGGATTGGTGGCTTGCTTGCTGATCATATGTGAAGAGCAGGTCTAAAGCACTTTGCCACATGAAACGCCTTCCGCATGAGACAATGGTCGCATTCAAAGATGTTGGAGTTGCATCAACCCTCCGAAGATGCATGGTGCTCAGGATGGACAGGCAATGGCTCCAAGCAGTTGCTTCAGCAACGGCCAACAGGGTCACACCATGTCCAGCTGAGGAGGCCATCTGTTTGCTCAGGAATTCGGCAGCTCGTTCCCATTGCACTCCTCTTCCCAAAGCTTTGATGGTGGCATCTGCTGCATGATCTGAGCCAGTGATATCTTTGAAGCTTTTCCAGAGGTGGAGTGCCTGTGGCCAGTTGCTATGAGCTCCTGCCTCTGCGATGAGGCGAGCTGACTGAACTTTGGGGCGCTTGGAGGATGCGTTTCTGATCTGACGGCGCTTGCCCAAGTTCCTGCAGTGGCCACATCTCAATGGGGAAAACATGCCACGGGCCACAACCATTGCTGCAGTGTGGCGAGCCATGGCGAGCCATTGAGCCACAACTGGCCCTGGCTGTGGCGTGCCCCTTGGGCAAGGATGCCTCGTTCACCAACGAATGGCTGCATGTGATTTCAATTGAAAGCATTTCAATTGAAAGCCCTGGGTGATTGATAGACTTGACAAGGATCTCTTTGCAAGTTGAATGCTAGGAAAGTGTGAGGCAAAATCAAGCAGTAGGGATATCTCTGAATCTGATGGTGCCCTCTTGTACTCTCATTTGTTTGAGGCTGATCACCCAACAGACCCTGCCAACAGGCTGGAACACTTGTCATGACCTGGCGATGGGGCCCCACCCCCTGCAGTGCCTCAACCTCCAGGGCCTCCAGGGTAGGTGCCATCCGTTGCAACTCTTCGGGCGCCTTCGCGGCAGGGTGTCTGACCAGCTAGATCCTAGAGACGCAGAAAGAGAGAGAGAGAGAGAGAAAGAGAGAGAGAGAGAGACAGCGCGCAAGATAAAAACGTAACATAACATAACAAAACATAACTATAACAATATAATATAACACTAATATCAAATAAAAAATAATAAAATAATATAATATATATATATATATTATATGTGTGTGTGCGCCGTAGAACAAAAACAAAAAAGGATGTATTGATATATATATATATATATATTATATCATTGATGTGATATAAATAAAAATATAATATGGTTGATTCATGTTGATTCCCCAGATCCTGCGCCGCACCTCCCGCAGGAACCACTTGCCGATGAAGTCCACGCTGCAGCTGCTTGGCTCGCTGGGCTGCGGTACTGAGCACCACACGGGGCTCACAGGTCCAGCCAAGTTGACAGGAGACACCTGGCATTCTCCAGGGCTCGGTCAGCAGTGACAGATAAATATAAGATCAATGAATATCATATAATATCATATAATATTGGCTGATCCTAGATGTTTCACGCCTTTGCTGAAGCTGTGCTCAGCATGCTTGAACTTGAAGATGTTTGCATCTGTTTCCATGATCCATTCTCACATTGTAATTGTACATCAGTGTAACCTGGCCACGATCGCGGCGATCGCGCCTCCAAACGGGGGCATTTTGTCAGGCTCTCAGCTGCTTGCAGGGAGGATGGCCAATCAAAGCCCTTCTCTGGGAGGCGCCTCACTGAGGTGAATCAGATGCGAATCATGGTGAATCCCATCCCACCATTGCGTTGGGCCAGAGGTTTGCAGGCAAGGTGCATGTTGGGTCCTGCAGTTGCCAGGATTCTTAGATGCCATTTCTAATTAATTCTTACCAAGTATGAGCATGAGACATATGTCCACTCCATCCGCTTCAAGCAGCAACAAGTGAAAGGACATGGTTCAGAAACAAAGCTTTCCACCTCAAAAGGCCAGCATCACTGGATGTACTGAACCAAACAAGTTTGCATCCCTGGCCAGGTCCTAATCCTCCTCCAGGGGCTTCTGGCGGTGGGGAACCTTGTGCTATAGGTGCTGATGATTGACCATGTCCAAAAACCCCACAGGAAAAATGCAGCCCAGGCGCAGGACGGCTGCCGCCCCCACAGACCCAGCATGAGGGTGGTCCGAGGCTCCTGACTTTCCTTGTGCAGGGTTGGACTGCAAAACTTTGCTTGTCAACACGTGGCTTGTGATAAAAATATCTCAACGCGATCCCATCCCCTGACATTAAACATCCATAAACATCCCCCATAAACCATGGTTTAGTTTTGTAGGTGATTTAGACCTATTTATATTATTTATCCTATTTGGGAACACTTATAGGGGGTGCTTAATAGTAGGATGCGATGAGTCCGGTCTAGTCCCGTGACACTTGCAGCCAGGGTGCACTTGCTGAAGCAAGGTTGGGGATGACACCATGAAGCAAGCTGCCATTGAACAGCAGCGCCTCGAGTCTCATCCACCATCTCCCAAATGCTGCCAAACGTTCTTTGATAAACTTGACCCCACCGCAAGAACAAATAAGATCAAATAAGCATGATAAAATGTCACGTTCAAGTCGCTCGATTCACTTTGGGTTCACATAGCCAGGCTCGTTTCGCCCGGCTTTGCGGCTCCAAGTTCTGATCCGTGACCTCACGCGGCGTATTTTCAGCGGGCTCTTGGACCATCAGTTGTGGTAGCTACCCACAGATTTGAGCGTCTGACCATGGTTGTGGAGCAGGAGGACCCACCTGAGCCATGAAAAATGTCTTATATCCACCACAAAAGGAAATGCCTACGCCGTTGCGCACAGGTTTTGCTTACGCGTATATCTTGTCGTACGCATGAGTTTACGCTGGCCTACGCTCACCAGAGTTTTGCTTACGCCACACCTTTACACGGGGCCCCTTCCTAAACATGAAGGCGAGGTTTAGAATGTGGCTCACCTGAGCTTCTTGTCTCAGACTGCTCACAGGGCATGATGCAAGGCTTGATGCTGAAGTTGAAAATGAATCGTTGCTCACCCTGCTTGTGCAAAATATTGACTTCCTGAAACTGGTAGATGGTTGCCCCCAACAAGTGCGTCCAATCTCCATGTCAAGCCAAGCATCAACTGAGATACAGCACACATGAAACCAAGGGATGCTTTGGTATAGCCGTTTCCTCGGTAGAGACCCATTCTTCAAAAACATGAAGCGCCCATAGGGGCCTGCTGAAAACTTGACGCCTCCAGGGTCTTCAAGTCCACTTCATCCAGGTCGAAATGTAGCTGATGGCCGCTCCCACTGCCGGAAGGCCGAGAGTGCGCCCACCATTCCTTGCAAATGGCAATGGCTGCACTCTAATTGAACATAATCGAAGATCGAATAGACGATGCAAATTGATGCGGATCAAAAATACAAAAATGAAATAACATAAATTTAAACACGAAATGCAGCAGCAAAATTAGTTTCGACACACAGCATCCAAACCTTGACCAAGTTTCAACTGATACAACGCGGTCGTTCGCAAGAATCTTTCCGAAGCTCTCAGCAGCAAAACGTTCCAAACATCTGGCTGCTGATGTGATCAAGTTTGAGTCCTTCAGGTCTGAGCACAGGTTCAATTTTGATGCTATTTTCTCGGGCAGGTAAGTTGCGGAAAATTTGAGGAATTGAGTTTCTCTAAGGTGACTCTATGCCACTGCAGCGCTTCCCAGAAGCAAAAAAAAATGTCAACAGGTCCTGCTCAATGGGCTGGTTGTAAGAAAAGAAACTTGGTGTTGGGTAGCCGTGCCTTAGTATAGTTACAATAGCAGTATGAGGACCCCCGGTAGCCGCGAAAAAATCGAAGACTGGTAACCCCGAAACATGTTGAGCCAGCAACCCCGGAAAAAGGTAAACCAGTAACTACGAAAAAATTGACTTTATCGTACCAGGAGCTTCAAAGACCCAAAAAATTGTAGGTCCAGTGAGGAGGAGAAAAAAAAAACCTATATAGTGTTTTCGAGAAAAGCCGGGTTTTTGTAAAGAACCAATATTTTGGTTTTTGTTGGATTTGCGCAAATTTGTCCAAATCGGGTGGACCCGTATCAAATTTCTCCTCATTACATGTCTGACAGCTTGTGAAATCTGTCAGACAGAACGCGCGATCGAAACCGAAGAAAGCGTTATCAGACACGATGCGCGCGTTCTCCACCAGCTGCAGTTGCCTCCTATGCTGCGAATTTTCCCTTCAGCGGGACTGGAGGCAGTCAAAAAGTCGCAATGGATATGCATGGCATTTCAAAAGTCAGCTTTTCAGATATGAACCCAGTAAATTGACAATAGCTCCGTAATCTGCATTGTTTTCTTTTTGTCTGGATCGGGCAATTACCGGTTCGATCTTGCAAAACCACAAGCGGAGCCTTAAAACTCGACGTCGCGCCGTCAATTCGCAGAGGC
>Ga0126342_10022104_pt1 | contig 10547 bp, 16 predicted proteins | sample Cyp1metagenome_FD_92528 | JGI IMG/M metagenome (GOLD analysis project Ga0126342, IMG submission 92528) | Coral microbial communities from Lord Howe Island, Old Settlement Bay, Australia - Cyphastrea 1 metagenome | ecosystem: Host-associated > Invertebrates > Cnidaria > Coral ...
AGCAAAGAAAAGCAAGAAAAGCAAAAAAAGGAATAGAAGCAAAGAAGCAGAGAAGCACTGCAGGAGGCAATAGAGTAAGCAGGAAGAAATCCAAAAAAAATTCCCTAAACTAAAAAAAAAAAAATCCCTAAATAAATGGCCCTCCTTTAACATCTATCAACATCTTACATCATTACCAATAATGGTTGAACATCAAGAAGACTCTTTGAAACCAACAGCCAGAGGTGATGGTGAGAGTGCCGAGTCTCTGATGAATTGCCTATGAAATGTTGAAACTCTTACAGCAAGGATTTATATAATGAAAGAAAACCACTGCAAATCGAAAAAAAGGCCACCGGAGCCCGCTACTGATCTATTATTTCATGAACATGTACAGCAAACGCAAGGCAATTTCATTACGACTCTAAAATCTAAAGATTGGTTTGCTTCGTCCCCAAGTCTAATGACACTTTGGAGAGAACTCCCTTTTCCTCACGACGCCTGCATCGGCTCAGAATTACAAGCAGCTACTGCAGGGACCATGATTTGTACGAGGAAAGAGAGAGATATCAAGCACCCAAACGAATAGGACAGAAAGGCATTATTCCCTTTGCCAAATGCATTTGTCCGATAATGGTGGTATACTCCCCGTTGTGTCAATTCCAATGCAAGTAAGTCATGATCACCATTGATCAATTCTAGGACTTTGAGGTGTTTGAGCCAGTGCATGTACGTTTACTTTTCTCATGAGACATCCAATGATCCACTTTGAACAAAAGTACAGTCACCTTCGATCATGAACCCTGCCCCAGACACGACGGATGCTGACAGAAGGTGGCATCTTCAGGGCACAAACGGAATATTGTCCCAGTCTTGAAATTGTTACGGCACTTGTTTCCCATAAAAAGACACACCGGCAAAATCCCGGTATTGTATTCATTGGAGTTGGAGTGGATCGAATGGGAAAAAATGTTTTCCAAATCGGGAGGTTGTATGTTGTGATGAGTATGGATTACGACCCAGTTGCCGAGGGCGGGATCCTTAGTCAAAGCTTCACTATCAGCAAAGGGTCAGATACAGTAAGAAGGCCCAAAGTTCAGCTGGGCAAAGCATGAAGGAGGACCAAACCCTTCCACCTTACAATAATTCTCATGCAAAAAAATTCTCATGCAAAAAATGCAAGCTGTGCAAAAATATCAGTAACACATGTCTTTCCCCTTGCCAGGCAACACTGGATCATGTCGTAACAGATTAGCCGTTCAACCGTTCAACCCAACAACGTTGGCCCAACACAGGTCGCCACTTCCCATCCCTAGGGCAGCTGGTGCTGCTGTCTTGCTCTTGAAAACATCTTGACGCAGATTTAAAACACCTGATTCTCCAAGTGTGGCCCGGGGGCGCACTGTTTTTTGTTGGGGTAATTTGCTACATAGCTATATGGCACTGAATGGAAATGGATGAAACTGGCCTTTTGTAGATTATTTGCCAAATAAAAAAATGTATAAAAATGTGATTGAATTACCAGAGGTAGTATGCTCGAATGCATATACATTCATGAGTATGAAAATTCGACCCCCAAATCCAAAAGGCTTAATCGGATTTAATCGGTACTAGGTGTCAAAGCAAAACTCGGTGACATAACTACACACACATACACATTTTCAAGAGCAATATCGAAAAATATTCGAATTAGGTAGAGCATGAGTCATCCCATGCATTGCTCAGCAGGGTTTCCTGGCTATCGGCCATGTTCACGAACTAAAGGCATATCTATGGGACGCCTATTGGATAGATTAGATAATATTTTAACAAACAAAAAAACAACAGAATTGGATTTTGTCTCACAATCAGTTTTGAGATCATTTTCATTGAAGGAGTCTGGCACATAGGGATCCTGATTGCTTTGGTTCTCCCCCTCTGAGATACATTGCCAAAAAAAACAAAAAACTATATATCTTTCTGGCTGGCTGCAAAAACACATCATATTTATCATATTGTTTGTAGACACCCATTTATGGCAAAAAGGGTTCAAGTACCAAGCTATGTATCCAGTTGGTTGACCCAATTTATCCAAACATAAATCCTGATTTCTCATGCTTAAATCACCCATGTATCCACCACTTTCCATGGTTCAACCACCGGTGATGAGCCGAACGGAAGAGATCCTGTTGATGCGGCCATGCTTCACACACGCCGTGACCGGGTCGGGGATGGTCCCGCTTGACTTTCCAATTGCTGAAGCTCCCGATACAGCCTGAGCAACGGCGCAACGGCGATTGTGGTCTCGTCACCGGGGGAAAACCCAAAGTGCCAATTCAATGAAGGAATGGGATTGTGGCATATTGTGGCTTCTCACCGGGTATGTTCTTTTTCAACGCTACTATTAGGAGATGGGAGCGACCTTGGCCAGGAATCGATACCTTGATCAAACAAATTTGGAACATGCCCAGTTGAAGAACAAGAAAACATATCTGGCCATATCTGGCTGAGGGTGTTGTGTTTCTGGCAGCAAGTTCAATTCCGGCCGAAGGCGGTGCTATTGCAGAGAGCATCTAGCAACAGGTGTAGTTTGGAATATTTCTGCTGGGGACGCGGCAGGCGGGCGGGTCCCCAGCAGAAATTGCTTGAGCGAGCTCATGGACTCGCTAAGCCGTGTCATCTTGATCTTTTCTTCGCTAATCGAATGTCGAGCACTCATCGTGGCGAATGAAAACCCAGGCCTCTTAGGCGGCCATTTTCTGTTCCGAGGTACCCTCTGGTAAACTAACGTAACTATGGAAAATCACCATTTTCAATGGGAAAATCCACTATAAATGGTGATTTTCCATAGTTATGTTAGTTTACCAGAGGGTAATCATGAAGATGATCGGAATCCACTCCAAAGCGAAGGACCAGAACCAGGGTGATTTGTTGCTCCACCATGCTCCACCTGGCGACCTGTTTGCCAAGGACAGATGCCCAAGGCCCAAGCATTGAATCTCGGAGTTGAGCCATGACAGAAATCAATTTCGTAATGGCTCCAGACCTGAATATGTAAAAAACGCTTGACGTACAACATTGTTTCAAGCTTGATTAGACTTCACCATTTTCCTGGCCAAGGTCAATGTATATACAGTATTTCTAGTGACCCCGCCACTCAAAAAATGACAGTCTCCTTCTCGAGAAATAGAACGTTTCAATGTCCCGCTATAGCTGCACTATTTCTTGATATCGTCAAAGTGACTTCCCTATTTCCGGCACCTCCCGAATTGTTGTCTCCATATGGAACTGGCAGAGGTAAAAACAACCACGCAAATGGTGAAATGTTCGGATTGCGGGTGTTTATGGGTTTTTGGGATAAATTTCAACCAAGTTTGATCCTGTCTTCTGCATTAAATAGCAACACCAAGATGCTCATCTAGCGCCATTCTTCGGCGAAGATCATTGCTTTTGGTCACTGCAGCTGGTCTTAAAGGTTCTGCCTCAGAAGTGGAACCCCCACACGCTGTCGGGTTGAATCAAAGTTCAACTAAAAGACTGGAGATTGGAAGTTTTGATTTGCATCTTCGATACCAACACACCTTGATCCAAGAGGGAGAGGATTAAGCAGCTGCTGGTGAGTAGTGAGGGTATAACGGTATACGGTATACTGTATAACCAACAACTATCGTGCGTGTATGTATTTATAGCTTTACATATATATATATGGTATATACACACGTATACGGTACTTCTCATGTGGGCATGGAACACGACCTCTTATACCATCCACCATATTTCGGGCAAGTGAACATGGTCGGGTGGCCGGTTATGCCAGGAGTGCAGCCCAGTCTCACAGCCTTGTAATTTACTGGAGCCCAAACATGACAATCTTCAAAAAATGTCTTTCAAATGAGCTTTTAAACTTAACTTTCAACAGAAGCCGGTGCTGGTTTCCATCTTCACCTAAAATGGCGCCAAGATTCTGATCGTGCCCGTGCCGTGCTCTTGCCTCAGTATCTGGCTTTCATAGGGATATAAAGCAAATGTAACAAACGATAGACCATTTCAATCCATTTCATGTGGATATAATGGGGATATGAATGGGATATAATGGGGATATAACAAACCAACTCGATATGATGAATTTGAGTGTGTCGGAAAAAATGGGTACATAAATGTAGCCTTTAAATGCCACCTGTAACGGGGAACATGATGATTCACCAGTGGATCTATAGGGGTAGCCTATTTTCAAACAAACACACATGTTGCAAGGGACCGATTTTCCCGGTAAGATCAGAAAAAGTCCAAAACACGTGCTGCATCTTGACAAATGTGTCGCGGACATGGATCATATGTATAAAATCAATACACATATACCAAATACATATGTAGATAGTAGATATATATAAATTATTATAAATTATATATAATTATATATATACAGTAAATGCAACATATGCACCTCTTCTCGTCTGAATGTAATGTAGATTTGTTTCATTAAAAAAAAGCTTGACTTTTTTCCCCTGTTTATATTTGGATGGATGGATACCGTAAGACGCACAGGTTTCCTGCAGGAAATCGTTGCAGGCGGGATGAAACCTATCCTTTGAAACCACTGGTTGATGAAGCCCTACTTGCACGTGCATTTCCTTTTGAGTGGGTATGTGACTATCAAATACCTCCCTTTAAAACAATGGTTTAGTATTGGATATATTCATGTCGGGTCCGACATTCCGACATGGGGGGAAATTTGAATCTTAGTGGGATGGGATTATATATATATAGTCTCAACTTATGCGGTGAAAAATCTATTTAAATCCAACATGTGAAATCAGCACAGCTCTATGCATCCATCCAACATTGTGAAAGCACATGGTGGTTTCCTGAAATAGGGGTACCCCAAGTCATCCATTTTAATGGGATTTTCCATTATAAACCAACCATTTTTGGATATTCCCTATGGAAACCCACACATGAACATAGTGTGTTGCCATTTTAGGGCCACCCAGGCGACGTCCGGCAACGCCGAGTCCAAGGAGCTCTCAAGCGATCTGGAGCTTCGCACTTTTTTTTCAGACTTTCCTATAGAAATCACAGACAATACACCCTGCAAAATGGTGGGGGGCAGTAGAACCCTTTTTAAAAAAATGGGTGTTGAAGGTCGGCCGGTCGGCCAGTTGGAACACTGGCCGATCCACGCTGACCATGGGACCATGGGATATGATGGCATGTGATGTACCTTAACTCAACAGTACGCAATGGTATGATACGATATGGTATGGGTTTGTATTATATGAATCATAAGATGGTATGGTATGTAACTGTATGTAAATGGCCTAGCCCCATCTTCGATTTGGGTAACTCGACGGCTAGGGTGATGGCATTCCTCAACAATAAAGCACAACTCCGGCGGATAAACATGGATAAACTATAAATAAATCACTATATAATTAAGCTGAAAGGTGTGGCCATATGATTCCCCTTAATCATACTTGTTACTTGTATAATCATCATTCCCGTTAAATCCAATTACATCTCCATGATGCCACCTTTGGTGTTGGTTAAGTCACCATTATTAGTTGATCATTCCAACAAAATCCAACAAACATAGTGATATAATGGAGATACATATAGTCGAAATATGATTCTTGGGTGTTTGCATTCAGTCATCATTGTTGATCCTTCTTTCCATAACTATTGCGAAACCTCAACAATTCAAACCTCAACAAACAAAGAAAAAACGGTCCTTGGAGCTGCTGACTCAAAGCTGCCTGCGGCGCGGCTTTTGGCTGAAAATAGCGAGCAAGGGGTCCTTGTGATAACGAAAATGGTGATCTGACCATTGGAAACATTAGATTTCTTGGCATCTTAAACTGATTTATGATAGGTTGATGAGTTTTTAAACTTCAATTTCATTATTATAATACTTAAAACATCTCGAAACTATAGAATTAATGGATGTTCATGGGCTTAAACAAAAACCAACATTCACAACACAACGGCCCGTATTCGGGAAGTCTTCCGAGCTCCACCGGTCTGGGCTCTCCAGTGTTCGCAATAAAAGGCCAGCAAACATGGGGACAATTACCCATGAAAATTACTAAATTTCTGTTGAGACGTGGAAAATCCAACATTTTCAAGTTGCCCGTTTCAACCCTGCACAACTTTGGTGAAATGGGGGTCATACCAAAAAGGGCTTCACATGCAGGTTAAACCCCTAAATATATATATATATACATACATATTCAATATAGAATTTAGAATTATTCGTTTGCTAAAAAAATATTGCTTGTTGGTCCGGTCAAAGCTCAATTTTTATTGAACAACATGTATTCTTGTTGATTTATTTGTTGCTCAACGCTCCATGTTTGTTGGCTCCATAAGTTTAATGATTCTCTGAATGCTGGGCGATTTTGGGATAGCTCCCCTGCTCCCTAGTAACCAGCATTGCAGTGACGTCGCATTGAGGTCGTTACGATCCAAATATGTTTGTGGCTTACACCTCCATATTCAGGGTTGCCCCCACCCCACACACAAGAGAGGGAAACTGGGTAAATATGGAGTTCAAGCTACGAATTTTCCCCCCTTGGGGGCTATCAGTTTCCTTTAATGCCTTGGAGCAATCCTGTTGGAACTGCACAACCATGTTTATTTCCCTACAATTTCCTACAGGGGTTTGTTAAACTGTTTGTTGCTTCAACAGCCACGTATTTTTCAAACAGAATAGCCATAGGGGCCCCCGTTCGTTCAACGCGCATCAACGCGCATCAACGCGCATCAATGCGCATCAACGCGCCTGCGACTGCACCACCCTCTGCACAACTTCACTCAGTTGAAGCACCTGATGCCTCGATCCCAGCTCGACGAACGATGATTTGAGCATTGACAATAGGGATTGCTCACGGGATTTCATGCGATTCAAAAAGAATCTAATAGACAGTTTATGGGATTTACTGGGACATGGGAATTTCATGGGATTTTAAGGAGATTTCATGGAATCTATGATGGTTAGTTAGCCTCTGGCAATTTCTTACATGGCAACTCTCCATTTACTGGGGAAATCATCGAAGCAATGGGCAATGTACCCCACCTTGTAACCTTGGATCATGTACAAATGATGTTTATCACAGCTTTATGCTAGTATTTGGCATGGTTTAAATGGTTTAAACAAAACAGAGTATACTGTCAACCAATCTAGTAGCTATCCAAAATTTAAGATTTCGTTGACAGAGTTTGGCATCTTAGACTTCTGTCAACCCAGGATTTCACTAGCAAACAGCTACTGAAATCACCAGTGGGTAGCCTCCTGATGTTTCATCAGCCAGGGTTTATTATCTGGGGGTTGACATTATCCTGATTTGTCTTTAGTTGGTTACTAGCTGAGCACGTATTAACTCCTTACTTTCCTCCAATTCTGGCCCACTCTACTTAGATCTTTTGGACCAACAAAAATCTGCATGCAAACCAACAAATCATGAACGTCTTTTCAAAAAAATGTACCAACCAATCTCCCCAAATGGGGGCCATTTTTAGAGAGGCGGAGTGAAGAAAGGGCTCACCTCAAGATACACCCTTCACCAATCGGCCTACTCTTTCACCGGACATGGACATGCGGATGTTCTACTGCCATAGTTGGCGAACGGGAACCTGTCCTGGCTCAATTTTGCATGGGAAGTTAGTTAAATTTTGTGGCTACATGTCGCATAAAAACAATGCCTTGTAGGGTGTTCAAATTCCTCAATCTGCATGATTCTCATCAGTTTCCCAAGTCAAAAGACCATAAAATTCGGCATCCCGCAAGGTTCGACAGCTCATTAGTGGTTTCAACACCCAGCCATCTGCCAGCCACTGGGGATCACCATCCCTTCCCTTTTCTATCATTTTCTATGGTTGAGAATAAAGACATGAAAGGAACTATATAGTTATCACGAAAACTCCATGTTCTTCTCCGTGTAACTCCATGTTCTTCTCCACTTTTTAGACCAGCTAGTTCATCCATGAATATCTCATGAATACCTCATTAGTATAAGATATCCCTACTGAAATTCCCATGAAAATTCCCATTGTACATCCAACATATTGAAAGCCCATTGGATCCATTGGTAGCCCATTTTCAGCCCATTTTCATTCCCAGCTTCCCTAGGCGTGATGTCTGATCCAAGGAGTCACTGTCCTTGGCACCCCGTTTTTTGGCTGGACAAATGGGCAGATTATGGACTTCAGGAAACATGTAAGATTGTTATCATTCCATAAATGGCGAAATAACCATCATAAATGGTGATATAATAAGCATTGAGCATCTCTTGAAACATCACCACATTTCACCACGACCTTACAAATAACTCACACATACCTTAAGATTATGGAACGTGATTGACTCAGGAGAGCTACCACCGTGAGTAAGCACCTTTTGAAACTTGACCATGAGCTGAAAAATCCATGACCTGAAAAATCAATGACCCACAAATACTAAAACAACAAACATGCGTGTTCTATATGGCCATCCCCGGGAAAAACTAGACGACGGATGGCCCGAGAGCGTAGAGGAGCATAGTGAGAGGTATAAGTATGAAGATCTAGTAGCATGAAACGTAAATATAGAAATATACGATGATGCGTGGAATGAGAAGACATGGCGCAGACGTGTTGTGAAAAGTAGGTACGTATAAAGAAATTGAAGGAGAAAGAAAAGAAGGATGAAACGAAGGAGACACAGGAAGAAGAAATGGGACATACATTTTTGCATACAAGCGTGCTGATACATACAAACATGCCTCACACACAACTGTGATTTTACACACAGATTGCTTACCGAACCAACACTTTTACACACAATCGCTTTTACGTACAAAAACACATATGCTTTTACACAAACGCTTTTACACAGAGACTCTTTTACACACAAACACTTTTATACACAAACACGTCTACACGCAAACCCTTTTACACACAACCCCTTTTACACACAAACACTTTTACACACAACCCTTTTACACAGAAACACTTTCACACACAGACGCTTTTACACACCCTTTCGCACGCAAACACTTTTACACACAAACACTTTTACACACAGACGCTTTTACACAGAGAGACTTTTACACAGAGACGCAAAAAATTGGGTTACAGATGTATTTGTATGCTAAAGAAAAGGAAATGCTGCAGATGATCAGCAGAAAGAAGATAGAGATGATATGTGAAGATTCTAAGCTGAAACCTGACGAGGTGCATAGGAAGAGTTTTATATGTAAACATTTTTACACGCACACACTTTTACTCTACGCACACACACACATGCTTTTATACACAAATGCTTTCACAAACGGACACGCACACAGACGCGCACCTCTATACGACAAGCAAACACACGCACACAGTGACCGACTCATTCGGTCGCTCTGGCCTCTGCCATCATGTCTCGGAATGCCACTTCCAACCTTTGCTACTGCTTGCGTAATGCTAATTCAACCCTTAAAAAGCGCCACGGATGAAGCAATCAACGGCTTTATCTTGCTGGCATCGTTTCAAAAGATTGCACTGTGCACGAGCAAGTCTCAGACAGACCCGATTGACTTGTTCTGTACTATCTCATGCCTGCATACAGCTAATTGGTGATCAAAAGGAAGCATGTGCATCAACAAGTCTCAAACAGTTTCGGTTGACTTGTCTGCTGCAGTGTCACACTCAAATGCCAAAAAAGAAATGCCACACAAACACTTTTACACACAGTCCTTTTACACACAAACACTTTTACACACAAACGCTTTTACACACAAACGCTTTTACACACAAACCCTTTCACGCACAATCCCTTTTTACACACACACAATCGCCTTTACCCACAAGAATGTTTACACACAAATAACGCTTGTGCACAGAAACACTTCTAGACACAAACGCTTTTACACACCAACGCTTCTAAACACTTCTAGATACTTCTAGACACAAACGCCTTTACACACCAACGCTTCTACAAACGCGTTTGCACGCAAACGCTTTTACACACCAATTCTTTTACACACAAACACTTTTACACACAATCCTTTTACCCACAAACACTTTTACACACAAACGTTTTACCCCCAAACCCCTTCGCCCTCACCGACTTCTACTCTCGAACCTCGTTTCGTGCGAAAGAGTTGCCTCGGACACCGTGCAATCGCAATTTTACCTCAGTTCTTGACACTCGAACCTCATTTCGTGCATTCGTGCGAAAGGGTTGCCGCAGAGGATGTAAAATCGCAATCTTGCTTCAGTTTTTGCCTTAAGAAAGAAAAGAAAAAGAAGGAGAGAGACCGTGACAGAGGGCGAGAGAGAGAGAGAGAGAGAGACAGAGAGAGAGAGAGAGAGAGACAGAGAGACAGAGAGAGAGAGAGAGAGAGAGACAGAGAGAGACAGAGAGACAGAGAGACAGAGAGACAGAGGGACAGAGGGACAGAGAGAGAGAGAGAGAGAGAGGGAGAGACAGAGAGAGAGAGAGAGAGGGAGGGAGGGAGGGAGGGAGGGAGAGAGGGAGAGAGAGGGAGAGAGAGAAGATGTGAAGATGTGAAGATGTGAAGATGTGAAGATGTGAAGATGTGAAGAAGAGAGAAAGAGAGAGAGAGAGA